>Ga0315282_10000555_pt1 | contig 73629 bp, 69 predicted proteins | sample YL17G07_20_MG_FD_203693 | JGI IMG/M metagenome (GOLD analysis project Ga0315282, IMG submission 203693) | Sediment microbial communities from Yellowstone Lake, YNP, Wyoming, USA - YL17G07_20 | ecosystem: Environmental > Aquatic > Freshwater > Lake > Sediment | place: USA: Wyoming | collected... | reverse complement strand
CTACCGCTTCAACCGGCGCTTCTGGGAACCCCAAATGTTTAACCGGATGATCACTGCGTGTCTTAATGCTCAAACCGTTACCTTTTCGGAGCTAAGGCAATAAGCGTTTTCATTTTTACAAATTCACCATTTTCCTATATACAATCTATATCAGGATGAGAATTTTTCATTATAGCGATTGCCAACAATAATTTCTTTCTTGTAGGGGCACGGCGAGCCGTGCCCGGTGGGGTTTTGAGGGCACAGCACGCTGTGCCCCTACATGTGCAAAATAACAAATGGGGACAACTTTTTACAACTCGTTTAATCGCACCAGTAATATCGCCAAGTACTGGAGGGCGTCATGAAGGTAACCTATGACCCCGAAGTCGACGTGTTGCGCATTCTCTTCAGCAACGCCCCCATCGAAGAAAGCGATGAAGACAAGCCCGGGGTAATCATCGATTACGATAAGGACGGCAATATCGTGGGCCTGGAAATCTTAGACGCCTCTAAGCGCATGGATAATCCTCGGGCGGTTGATTATGCGGTGATTGGGGTGAACTCTGCCATGTCCAATGTCTTCAGACCCAATCGACCTGTTAGCTATGACGATGACTCAATCCTCGCCGAGATCAGGCGTGTAATTAATGAGCACTTTCAAGGCAAGCCGCCAAGCAGTAATAAATTTGATAAATTTTCTTCGGTGAAGATCGGGGCTATCCGGAGGCATTTCGGCTCTTGGGGCAACGCAGTTCAAAAAGCTGGCTTCGAGTATAAGGGGAAAATTAATGAGCATACCTATCCTCGAAGAGAAAAATACACAGAAGATCAACTGATAGCCGATCTCCAACGCACTAAGGAGTTGCATGGTGGTCAATATTTTACTCAGGCTTTTTATAAGGCCAATAATGGCATATACAGCTTTAAGACGTTCAAAAAGTACTTCAAGTGTTCTTGGCAAACTCTTCTTAAGAGCCAATTGTCAATTGTGCCGGCAGTTGTCCCAAAAATACGGGTACAAAAATATAATTTCAAAGATGGGAAAAGAATTTCAAAATTTAGTGACCAAAACCTGTTTTATGAATTGAAGCGCGTATGGGATACTCTCGACAGACGTCCTTCTTACACGGAATTCAAAAAAATTAGTAGTATAGGGGTGAAAGTCTACGAGCGAAGATTTGGCAGTTGGACTTTAGCGATTGAGTGGTTTTATGCCAAATCGGGATACGGGCTAACCGGGAGCCGTCCCGGCTTTAATACTACTCCTAACATCTTATTGAGCGAGATAAAGAAGATCGCCCATGACCACACAGGAATCTTTACATTCGACAAATATCGTAATCTTGGCGGCTTATATTCAATTGGTACATTCCAAAAGCATTTTGGCAGTTGGAGGGCTGCTGTGGAAAAAATTGGAAGGCTTCATGGCCATGTAGGAAAATATTCTAATGAAGAACTTTTCGATGAGATACAACGTCTTTGGGAAATGTACGGCCGTCAGCCGACCTACAAAGACATGAATAGGGATGGTTCTATTTCAAGTAAGGCTTTTCAGAACAGATTCGGAAGCTGGATGAAGGCAGTTCATGCATTCTGTCGTGATCGTAGTTCACTTATGGACGAAAATTTGAAGGAAGGCGACTCACCCAAAGCAATCGTGGAAGATTATTTTGAACCGAAACCTTTAGGTAAACCTGTTGTCCAAATTAAAGGACCTATCTCCACAAGCCCAGAAACGATTATTATAGATACTCCTCGATTGCCATCCCTTCGTCTGAGGTTTCAAGTTATGAAACGAGATAACTTCCGTTGTTTGAAATGTGGGCGTAGCCCTGCAAATCATTTGGGCTTGGAACTCGAGATTGACCATAATAAACCTTATTCACAAGGTGGACCAACTGTTCTCGATAATCTACGCACTCTATGCAAAGAATGTAATCGTGGAAAATCAAATATAATGCCATAATTGGTCTTATCCTTGGCATAAATACTGCAAACTAAGGTTAACTATGGAGAAATTAAAAGACAACATCACCGCTGTCATCCTGGCGGCGGGCCAGGGCACCCGCATGAAGTCCAGCCGCCCCAAGGTGCTGCATGAAATCCTGGGCCGGCCCATGATCGCCTACCTGCTGGACACCCTGAGAGACCTGGGCGTCCTGGATATCGTGGCGGTGGTGGGCTACCAGGCGGACAAAGTCCAGAAGGCCCTGAAGGATTTCGGGGCCCGTTTCGTGGTCCAGGAGCCCCAGCTGGGCACCGGCCACGCGGTGCAGGTGGCCCTGCCGGCGGTCCCGGATAGGGTCAAAACCGTCCTGGTGCTGTGCGGGGATGCGCCGCTGATTGCCGGGGAGAGCATCCTGGCGCTCCACCGGCTGCACGAAGAAACCGGGGCGGCGGTCACCATCCAGACCATCGAGCTGGCAGACGGCGCCCACTACGGCCGGGTGGTGCGGGACCAGGGCGGCCGGGTGGCCGCGGTGCTGCAGGCCAAGGACTCCAGGGAGCGCCCCGACGTCCTGGCCATCCGGGAGATCAACACCGGGGCCTACTGTTTTGACGCGGCTTTTTTGAGAAATGGGCTGGCCCTGATTCCCCAAAGCCCGGTGACCGGGGAGATCTACCTCACCGACATGATCCACCTGGCCCGGCAGCAGGGGAGGGGGGTGGAGGCTTTGGTGGACCCGGACCGGGAGAACCTTCTGGGCATCAACAGCCGGGCCGAACTGGCCGCGGCGGGGCAGACCCTGAAGCGCCGCATCAACGCCACCCACCTGGAACAGGGGGTCACCCTCATCGACCCGGAAGCCACCTACATCGAGTTGTTCGTAAGCATCGGCCGGGACACCGTTATCTATCCCAACGTCTACCTCCAGGGCCGCACGGTCATCGGCGAGAACTGCGTCATCGAGCCCAACGTCAAGATCAGCGACTCGGAATTGGCCGACAACGTCCGGGTGAAAATGGGCAGCGTCATAAGCGAGAGCCGCCTGGGACCGGGAGTGCAGGTGGGGCCTTACTCCCACCTCCGTCCCTTGAGCGATTTGCGGGCCGGCGCTCGGGTGGGCAATTTCGTGGAAGTGAAAAAATCGGTGCTCCATGAAGGCGTCAAGGCCAACCACCTCACCTACCTGGGGGACGCGGAGGTGGGGGCCGGCACCAACGTGGGGGCCGGCACCATCACCTGCAACTACGACGGGGTCCACAAGCACCCCACCGTCATCGGCGCAGGGGCCTTCATCGGCAGCAATACCGCCCTGGTGGCGCCGGTGACCGTGGGGGCCGGGGCCTACGTCGGGGCCGGCTCCACCATCACCGAGGACGTGCCCCCGGGAAAGATGGGTATCGCCCGGGCAAAACAGGTGAACCTGGAGCGGCGAAGCAGCGGCAAGAAGAAGGAAGAATAGTAGTCAGTAGCCAGTAGTCAGTAGCAGTGGTTGGATTTTCTTGTCATAATCTTGTTTTTTCAGATTACTAACTAATAACTGACAACTGACAACTGGTAACTGCTCACTGGCCACTGGCAACTTCAAAAGAGGTAACTATGTGCGGCATTATCGGATATCTGGGGCCCCAGGAGGCCATGCCCATCATCCTGGACGGCCTGAAGCGCCTGGAGTACCGCGGCTATGATTCCGCGGGGATGGCGGTCATTCACGACGGCGGCCTGGCCATCCGCCGCAGTCTGGGCAAGCTCATCGAGCTGGAAAAACTGGTGCGCCGGGACCCCCTGCCCGGCCAGGTGGGCATCGGGCACACCCGCTGGGCCACCCACGGCCGGCCCTCCGAGACCAACGCCCACCCCCACATGGTGGGCTCCATCGCGGTGGTGCACAACGGCATCATCGAAAACTACCTGGAGCTCAAGGAACAGCTCCTCAAGGAAGGCCACCGCTTCGCCTCGGAGACGGACACCGAAATCGTCTGCCACCTCGTGGTTCGGCAACTGAGCCGGGGGGCCACCTACCTGGAAGCGGTGCAACATTCTCTGGCGGCCATCCGGGGCTCCTACGCCCTGGTCATCGTCAACGCCAATGAGCCTCGCATGCTGGTGGCGGCCCGCAAGGAGAGCCCCCTCATCCTGGGGCTGGGAGAGGGGGAGTATTTCCTGGCCTCCGACATTCCCGCCATCCTCCCCTACACCCGTCGGGTGATCTTCCTGGAAGACCACGACCTGGTGGTGCTGCGGGACGACGACTATCTCCTGCTGGACCGGGAGGGCCAGAAGGTGGCGCGCCCGGCGCACACCATCACCTGGAGCCCGGCCATGGCCGAAAAGGCGGGCTACAAGCACTTCATGCAAAAGGAAATTTTCGAGCAGCCCCGGGCCTTGATCGACACCTTCCGGGGCCGCATCGACCCGGACCTGGGGGAGGTGGTGCTGCCCGAGATCTCCCTCAGCGCCGAAGAAATCAAAGGCCTCCGGAAGATTTTCCTGGTGGCCTGCGGCACCTCGTACCACGCGGCCATGGTGGGGAAACTCCTCATCGAGGGCCTGTGCCGCCTGCCGGTGGAAGTGGACCTGGGCAGCGAGTTCCGCTACCGGGACCCCCTGGTGGACGACCGGACCCTGCTCATCCTCATCTCCCAGTCCGGGGAGACCGCGGACACCCGGGCCGGTTTGAGCGCCGGCAAGGCGCTGGGGGCCAAAACCCTGGCCATCGTCAACGCCGTGGGCTCCAGCATCGCCCGGGAGGCTGACAGCGTTTTCTATACCCACGCCGGGCCCGAAATCGGGGTGGCCTCCACCAAGGCCTTCACCACCCAGTTGGTGGCCCTTTACCTCATCGCCCTGTTCCTGGCCCGCCGCCTGGAACGCCTCCCCCGCGCCGAAGTGCGGCGGCGCTTGAATGAACTGCTCAAACTCCCCACCTGGGTGCAGGAGACCCTGGATCAGGACCACGAAATTCGGGAGATCGCCCGCCGGTACATGGGGGCCCAGAACTTCCTTTACCTGGGCCGGGGCCTCCACTATCCCATCGCCCTGGAAGGCGCGCTGAAACTCAAGGAAATTTCCTACATCCACGCCGAAGGCTATGCCGCCGGGGAGATGAAACACGGGCCCATCGCCCTCATCGACCGGGACATGCCGGTTATGGTGCTGGCCACCCGCAGCCCGGTGCTGGAGAAAATCCAGGGCAACATCGAGGAAGTGGCGGCCCGGGGCGGCCGCCTCATCGCCCTCACCGAGGCCGATAACTACCAGGTCCGGGAAAGAGTGGAGAGCGTCATCCCGGTGCCGGCGGTGCCCCTGGAACTCTCGCCCATCGTCCTGGTGGCCCCCCTGCAACTCCTGGCCTACCACGTGGCGGACCTGCGGGGCACCGACGTGGACCAGCCCCGCAACCTGGCCAAAAGCGTCACGGTGGAGTAAGGGGTAAGAGAGGTTGGGGGATGGGGCTAAGGGCCGACGGCCACTTACAATCCCTCCCCCAAGCCCCCACCCCCAAACCCCATAAGATCAGATCTTGGCCTGGCGAGTCGGGACCGTAGGTCCCGCCTTGCCAGGCCCATAAAGGGTTGGGAGGGGGTGTGGGGGAGGGCAGGGAGCACTTACGAAAAACTCCCTGGCCCTCCCCCACAATCACTTCTGACCCACCAGCGCGAAGCGGGGGCGGCGGATGGATTCGTGCTGGCAGATGGGGCAGCGGGACGGGGTGGTCAAACGCTCCCGTTTCTTGAAGGCGAAGCCGCAGTGTTTGCACACCGCCGGGGTGATCTGGAATTTATAGCCGGGACCCGGGGCCCGGGCGATGTGGCCCAGATGGTCCAGCACCTCTTTCTCCGCCAGGGACAGCCGCTGGGACAGCTCCAGGCTGGACAGGAGTTCATCCTGCAAGAGCTCTTTAATGGCCTGGCGGGCCGTAACCATTGATCTTCCTCAACCAATTTGAGACCTCTGCAAAATAGCCTTTTGACCGAGAACAGCTATTTTTCTCTTCCCCCTCCCCTGGTGGGAGGGGGTTAGGGGGAGGGGGATAAGGCCATGACATTACAAAAATAATCACCCCCACCCTAGCCCTCCCCCATCAAGGGGGAGGGAACAAAAAGATCCCACTTATTGGAATTTCCTGAATTTGGCAGAAATCTCAATTTGTGAGTGGCGGCCTTAACCTGCGACTGATTCCTTATCTGGTGATGGGACCGCAGGCGATGCGGGCCCCGGCGTTGCCCGCCGGGTCCGTCAGGTCGTCGTCCGGACCGGCATGGAGCACCAGGGAGGTCCCGCCCTCCTGAAACAGGGAATTTTTTCCCGGCTTAAGGGTGACCAGGGCGGCCACCGTCTCCAGGGAGCCCTTGCCGTCGGCGCCCACCGTGAGGTTAGGCAGGTCGCCGGCGTGGGGTCCCTGGGGGCTCTTCAAGCCGTGGTGCTTCCCCAAGGGATTGAAGTGGCCGCCGGCGCTTTGAAAGTCAGGTGCGGCGCATACCCCTTTCTCATGGATGTGGCAGGCGTGCACCCCGGGTGGCAGGTTCTCCACCTTCAGGCTGATCTTGACCCCCTGGGGGGTTTCCGTCAGGGTGGCTTCCCCCACTTTTTGCCCCTGGTTGTTAACCAGCACCGCCCTGGCGCTGGGCGGGGCGCTGTCGCCGCAGCCCAAAATCAGCGTTAGAATCAACCCCAATGCCGCTGTCATGGATTTCCCGGTCATTTAAGCTTACCTCCTCGGCCCCCAAAATGTTTCCGGCCCGTCTTCAGAGAGTCGGCCCCCTGAAGGTTGCTTCTTTGAATGTAAGGAGCGTTACCGGAATAATCCAGAGAAAAAATGCCTGAGGTAATTTATTGCGGCAAAACGGGCCTCCCCGCGGCGGAATTCCTGGATTGGCGCTGCCGCCGCCCTTTATGCCGCTCCCCCCGGGGCACGCCGCCAGGGGCGCAGCAGGCTGGTCAAGAAGTATAACCCCGCCAGCACCAGGACGATGGTGGCGCCGGAGGGAAAGTCCAGGCCGTAGGAAAGGGCCAACCCCCCCACGGTGGAGCCCACCGCCACCCCAGTGGACCACCATACCATGCCCGTAAACTGGCGGCTCAGGTTTTGGGCAATGGCCCCGGGAATCACCAGCAGGGCCGAGATCAGGATAATCCCCACCAGGTAGATGGAGACCATGACCACCAGGGCCATGAGCACCAGGAACAGGTAGCGCAGGGTCTTCACCGGCACGCCGCTCACCCAGGCCATCTCCTCGTCAAAACTGATGAACACGATCTCTTTGAAGAAAGCCAGCAGCAAGGCCAGGACCACCACGGTGACCACCAGGATCTCCACCACCTGCCGGTTGCCCACGGCCAGGATGTTGCCGAAGAGATAGCCGAACACGTCCACGTTGTAGACCCGGGACAGATGGAGAAAAACCAGGCCCAGGGCCATGGAGGCCGCAAAGAAGATGCCGATGGCGGTATCTTCCTGCACCCGGGTGTGGGCCTGGGCCCACTCAATGAGGACCGCCACCAGTACCGCAAAGCCGATGCCGGTGAACAGGGGGTCCACCCCCAGCAGGAACCCCAGGGCCACCCCGCCAAAGGCCGAATGCGAGATGCCCACCCCGATGAAGGCCATGCGCCGCAGCACCACGAAGCTGGAGAGGGCCCCGCAGAGCAGGCTTACCAGGATCCCCGCCATCAGGGCCCGCTGGAGAAATCCCAGGCTTAACAGATCAATCATCTTGCGCTTTCACCACCCGGTGGGGAATTTCGCCGTGGAAGAGGAATTCGATGCTGCAGCCAAAGGTGCTTTCCAGCCCCAGGCGGCCGATGGGGGGGGACTGGTGCACGTGAATCCGCCGGTTGATGCAGATCACGTCTTCCACGTGGCGGGCCACCCCCCCGATATCGTGGGAGACCACCAGAACCGTCAGGTCCAGCTTCTCTTTCAGGGCGTAGACCAGTTCAAAGACCTCGTCCTGGACGCAGACATCCAGGGAGATGGTGGGCTCGTCCAGCACCAGGAGGCGGGGCTCCACGCACAGGGCTCGGGCGATGAAGACCCGCTGCTGCTCCCCGCCGGAGATCTCGCCGATGAGCTTCCCGGCCAGATGGCGAATGCCCAGGTGCTCCAGCTGCAGCAGGGCCAGGTCCCGGTCTTCCCGGCCGGGCCTTCTGGCCAAGCCGATGCGGCCGTAGCGGCCCATGAGCACCACGTCCAGCACCGAGACGGGGAATGTGGGGTTGGTCAGGGGCCGTTGGGGCAGATAACCCGCTCCCTGCCCCCGGAGCCGCAGCTTCTGGGGGGCCTGCCCGAAGACCCTGACCTCGCCCTTCGTAGGTTGGATCAGGCCCAGGATCACCTTGAGCAGGGTGCTTTTGCCCGCGCCGTTGGGCCCCAGGATGCCCACGTACTTGCCGGCCTCGATGGTCAGATCGATGTCTTCCAGCACGGCCTGGCCGTCAAAGGTGACGGTTACCCCGCGGAGTTCTACCGCGATTACCCGCATAACCCCTGCCTCACTTCATGGCCTCTTCCATGACGGCCAGGTTGTGGCGCATCAGCATAAGATAATCGTCCCCGTAAGGCGGCCGGCCACCCATGGGGTCCAGCATCAGGACCCTGACCCCCGCCTCCCGGGCCACGGTCTCGGCCACCCTGGGATTGAGCTGAGGCTCGATGAACACCACCCGGAGGCCACTCCCCCTGACGGCTTTGACGATTTCCTGGAGGTGGCGCGGCGTGGGCTCCCGGCCCGGCGCCATTTCTATCACCCCCACCTCCTTGAGATTGTATCGGTGGGCGAAGTAGGTGTAGGCCGGATGAAAAGAGACAAAATCCCGGATACGCCAGGCGGCGGTGCGCTGCCGGATATCCCGGTCCAGCTCATCCAGGGCGGCGAGATAATTAATCAGGTTGGCTTCATATTGGCCGCGGTGCCTGGGATCCACCCGGATCAGGGCCGCGGCGATCTGGCGGCAGATTTCTTGGGCCAACACCGGGTCCAGCCAGATGTGGGGATTGCCGGCTTCGTGGCTGTGACTATCGTGGGCGTCGCGGCCTTTTTCTTCCCCGGCGCCCTTTCCATGGTCCCCGGGTTCTTCCTTTGGCGATCCAGCGCGGTGGTGTTCCCCCACCTCCGTAATCAAAGGGATGCCCTTGGCGGCCTCCACCACGGCAACTTTGCCGGTTTCCCGGGCCTGCAACACTTTAGCGGCCCAGGGCTCCAGGCCGGCGCCGATATAGACAAAGACCCGGGCCCGGAAGGCCTTAACCATGACCGACGGGGGCGGCTCAAAGACGTGGGGGCTGGCCCCCGGCGGGATGAGAGAGTGGACCTCTACCAGATCCCCCCCGAGGTGGCGGCAAAAATCCGCCAGGGGGAGGATGCTGGCCACCACCTTGATTTTACCAGAGGCCGCGGCCGGAGCGCTCCAGGAGCAAAGCAAGAGCATGGCTCCCAGGAGCAGGGCCCGGCAGGCATGGCCGGGCCAAAGCCGGGGCCAGCGCGGCTTGGCAGGGGGCAAGGTCTGATTCATATGCAACCGAGTTACTTTTAGAAATAGATAGCAGCGGTCAGCTTTCAGCAAAGACACGGGTGAAGATGCTCAGCGTCTAGGGTGGGCACTGCCCACCCTACCTTTTAGCTGGTTCCCAAGCGGGAGCTTGGGAACCGGTAAAAAAGGCGTCATCCCTTGGCCATCCCCGGAATTTATCAAGCAATCCCCCGGCACTTGTGGCAGAGCCCCTGCACCCGGACATCGATGTGGTCCGCCCGGTTGCCCAGGGGGCCCTGCAACTCCGCCCACAGCCCGGCCAGAGGGGCCGGCTCCAGGCACTGGATCTCCCGGCAGGTGTGGCACTGGAAGTGGGGGTGGGGCGGCCGGTGCTCACAGGACAGCTCATAGTGGCTGACCCGTCCTTCCAGGGCCAGGCGCCGGATGATGCCCCGCCGGGTAAAATCCTCCAGGATGCGGTAAACCGTCACTTTGTTGACCCGCCGCTGGGCCCGGATGGCCTCCAGAATCTCCCTGGCCCTAAGGGCCCGGGGGGCGGCCCCCAGGGTCTCCAGCACCGCCAGGCGCACCGGGGTGGGCCGCAGTTCGATGCGCAGCAGCCATTGCCGAAAATCGCAAAGATCGCTCATGCCAATGAAATACTCGAAAAACAACTGAGTTGCAAGTATAATGAGGTAACTTCTCTTAGGAAAATTCTTTTGGTGGCACAGGCTGAAGCCTGCGGCTACTAGTTAACAGCATTCCTGCGAACCTCTGATATGCGCATCGGCATTGACACCGGCGGCACTTTCACCGATTTTGTCTTCCTGGGGGCCGGGGAGGGTCGGGTGCACAAGGTGCCCTCCACCCCCCAGGACCCGCTGGCGGCCATCGTCAAAGGGTTGAAGGAGCTTTGTCCCCAAGGCCTGGACGGGGTGGAAGTGGTCCACGGCACCACCGTGGGCACCAACGCCTTTCTGCAGCGCCGGGGGGCACGGGTGGCGCTGCTCACCACCCGGGGCTTCGAAGACGTGCTTTCCATCGGCCGCCAGACCCGGCGGGAGCTCTTTAACCTAACGGTGGCAAAATCCCCGGAGCTTCTGCCCCGGGAGCGGGTCCTGGGGGTGGCTGAGCGCCTGGGGCCCGACGGCCGGGTGCTGGAGCCCCTGACGGACGAGGAGATTACCCGGGTGCGCCGCTGGGTCGCAGAGACCGCCCCCGAGGCCCTGGCCATCGTGCTGCTGCACTCCTACGCCCATCCGGACCACGAAGAGCACCTGGCTGCGGCCCTGGCGGACCTTAATCTGCCCATGTCGCTCTCCAGCCGGGTGTTGCCGGAGTTCCGGGAGTACGAGCGCACCTGCGCCACGGTGCTCAACGCCTACCTGGGGCCGGTTCTGGGGGCTTACCTGGCGGACTGGTCCCGGCGCCTGCCGGGGACGCGGCTGTTCATCCAGCAATCCAACGGCGGCTTTTTGACCGCCCCCCGGGCCGCCTCCCTGGGCCTCCACACCGTCCTGTCGGGGCCCGCCGGAGGCGTCTCCGGGGCCCTGCGCCTGGCCCGGCAGGCGGGGGAGGGCCGCCTGCTGACCCTGGATATGGGCGGGACCTCCACCGATGTGGCGCTGCTGAACGGCGAGATCCCTTTCACCCAAGAGTGCCGGTTACAAGATTATCCTCTGGGCATCCCGGTCATGGACATCCACACCGTGGGGGCCGGCGGCCTGGCGGTAGCCGGGGAGCTGGAGTTGCGCTATCCGGGACAGAGTCACTCTCTGGCCGTCCCTTTTTCCCGGGACTTTGAGGCGGAATTCCACCGGCACCACCACCGGCTCTATGGCCACGATTTTCGGGAGCGCCAGGTGGAGGCCGTGCTCTTGCGCCTCCAGGTCAGTGGGCCATCGCCCTTTGCGGAGGTGCCGCCGCTTAAGCCGGTGGCCCGCCGGCCGGTGGACTTGCCCCGCCGGGGACAGGTGTGGCTGCCCCAGGGCCCGGCCTTCGTGCCGTTTTATTATGGGCCGGACCTGGAGGTCGGCTTTGCCTTCACCGGGCCGGCGCTGTGGTTGGAAGATTACTCCACCCTGCTAGTGCTGCCGGGTTTTCACGGCCAGGTCCTGCCCAGGGGCAACTCCTCCTGAGCCGGTAAGCGGCCCTGTTGGGCCCGGTTTCCCTGGCGGAGAGTTTCCCGGGAGTCCGACCCGCCTGGGGAAGGCAAGATGCGCTTGCCGGGGCCCGGAGTAACAGAACAAAAAATTGAATTCAGGTATCATCTTGAATAACTGTAGTTATAATAATAAGTTAACCCATCAAGGACCAACGTTCCAGTAAATATAGTAAAAAATCTTGAACCGAAGGCTTTAGGGACTATTATTGCAACATACTGATATTAATTAAAAATATAGATTATCCAGGTTTGGCACAATTACTGCATACTATATAAGCGTATATGGACCCTATTAAGGTACCCACATCCCCCCCTTAATCAAAGTTCATATACCATTTTCTCCTTTCACCGACTGGCCGGGTTCCTCCCCCACCCGGTCAGTTATTTTTTTGGCCCTGCAATAGCCGGGAAACCGCCAGGCGCTCATCCGCTCAGGGGGCCTGGTTGGGCCCGCCCTCGCCTCCCCCAGATCCTTCCTAAAAGCGGGGCCAGGAATTTTCCGTGCATTCCGGAACCCGTTCAGGATTTTGAACCGGATATTGCGAAGAAATAAAAAAAGTTGCCCGGCGCCCGGCTTGCAATTCCCTCCCTTCCGTACAATTAATTATACCAGAGAAGACCGGCAAGTTGCCGTCAGATAGGATAACTTATTGTTATTGCGGTAGATATAATAGAGGTGAATATGTGGCATGTTTACTGCATATACATTATATTGTATATGAACTATTAAGGTGTTGTCTACCCCGCCTTAACCAGGTTCATATATTCTTTCTCCTTTAGTGTACTGGCCGGGCACCCTCCCCCTCGCCCGGCCAGTTTTTTTATTTAAGGGCCTGGACGGACGGAGAGGCCAAAGGGGGTGATGCTAAGTATGGATGGCAATCCAGCCTTCGGTGCGGGCCCACTGGCCGGGATGGAACCGCGATATTGCCGGCAGCGACAGCCAGCGGCACCAGGGCGTCCCGCGGTTGCTGGTTATCCCGGGTTTTTGGCCGGGGCGGTCAGTTTCTCTTTAAGTTCCATGAGCTGCTGGTAGCACTCTTCCGCGGTGAGGCGGGCCGCGAAGAACTCCTTGAGGGCCAGAATGAATTGGTTGGTGGCGAAAAAGCGCTGGAGCCCAAGGCGGTCGCCCAGGTCTGGAAAGGTAAGGGGGATCTGGAAGTGGCGGGCTACCTGGTGAAAAGTTTCCAGTTGCAGGACCTCGGCCTGGCGCATCTGGGCTTCGATCTGGAACAGGAGTTTGCGGGTCCGGGCCAGGTAGTCTTCCCGCTCCCGGTATTCCCGGCCCTGGTGTTTCAGGAAGCTCAGGTGCTGTTGCCGGGCCAGGACGCGGTAAGGGATAATTTTGCTCATGGCAAAAATTTATCATCTAACCTTGCGGATTCAAATGAAAAAGGTTAATTTTTCCCGATATGAGCCAAGACGAATCATTGGATTTCGGCAAAATGGGGGGGCTGCTGCCCGCCATCGTGCAGGACGCGGTCAGCGGTGAGGTACTGATGCTGGCCTTCATGAACCAGGAGGCCTGGGAGCGCACCCTCGCTACCGGGGAAGCGCATTATTACAGCCGCAGCCGCAACCGCATCTGGCACAAGGGCGACACCTCCGGCAATGTGCAGCGGGTCCAAGAAATCTTTCTCGATTGCGATCAGGACGCGGTGCTCTTGAAGGTGGAGCAAGTGGGTGGGGCCGCCTGCCACACCGGCCACCGCAGCTGTTTTTACCGCCGCCGCCGGGGGGAGGGCTGGCAGGTGGTGGGCGCCCCGATTTTCGATCCCAAGGAGGTGTATGGGGGTGGATAAGTTAAGATTGGGCCTCCCCAAAGGCAGCCTGGAGCGGGCCACCCTGGAGCTCTTCCGCCGCTCCGGTTGGCATATCCAGGTAAATGGCCGCAATTATTTCCCGGACATCGACGACCCGGAGATCAGCTGCTCCATGTGCCGGGCCCAGGAGATGAGCCGCTACGTGGAGAACGGCACCCTGGACTGCGGCATCACCGGCAAGGACTGGACCATGGAGAACGACTCCCAGGTGACGGTGGTGGCCGACCTGATGTACTCCAAGTCCAGCCTCAACCCGGTGCGCTGGGTGGTGGCGGTGCCGGCGGACTCCGAGGTCAAGGCCCTGCGGGACCTGGCCGGCAAAAAGATCGCCACCGAGCTGGTGAACTACACCCGGCGCTATTTCGAGCAGCGCCAGATTCCGGTCAAGGTGGAGTTCTCCTGGGGCGCCACCGAAGCCAAGGTGGCCGCCGGCCTGGTGGACGCCATCGTGGAAGTGACCGAAACGGGCAGCACCATCCGGGCCCACGGGCTCAAGATTATTCATGAACTCTTCCAGAGCAACACCCAGTTCATCGCCAACCCCGAGGTGTGGGAAAAAGACGCCCGGAAACGGGAAAAGATGGAAAACCTGACGGTGTTGTTGTTGGGGGCTCTCCGGGCCGAACGCATGGTGGGCCTGAAGATGAACATCCCCGAAAAGCAGCTCAAAGATATCGTGCCCCTGCTTCCCAGCCTCCTGGCCCCCACCATCGCCTCGCTGTATGAGACCGACTGGTATTCGGTGGAGGTGGTGGTGAACCAGTCCGAGGTGCGCACTCTGGTGCCCCGCCTCATCCGAGCCGGGGCCCAGGGGATCATCGAGTATCCTCTGTACAAGGTGATTTAAAGGACGGTTGTCAGTAGCCAGTAGCCAGTAGCCAGTTGTCAGTTGTCAGTTGTCGGTTTTCGGTTAACAGAATTGGTGGCACAGGCATTCCTGCCGGTGCGGCACAGGCTGGCAAGCCTGTTCCACCTTCGGCAGAAATATAGGGCGGGCACCGCCCCCGGTGCATGAAAAGGCAGAGGCTTTGAGCCCCTGCCTTTTTCGTTTCTTTGCAGAAAATGACGCAGAAGATGGGGAATTCTCGCTAAGCAGCCCAAATCTAGCGATTGTCAAAAACAATTTCGCTTCGTAAGGGCATGGTACTTAGTTGCGAAAATCAGCGTAAGTAATTGCGGGCCTTCTCAAAGATCAGGACTGCATAAAGTCCCCCTTTGAAAAAGGGGGATTTAGGGGGATTTCAAGGGGTTATAAAATCCCCCCTAACCCCCCTTTGGAAAAGGGGGGAATAGAAATGGGTGTTAAATAAGGCGCGAACTTCTGCAATTAAGTACTAGCCATGCCCCTGCAATCAGGTTAATGAATCGGCAGAACTTTTGGTAACCGCGATAAATGTGGAGCATTACCTCCCGGTTCCCAACCGAAAACAGAAAACAGAAAACAGAAAACAGAAAACCGTATTACTTCTTCTGGGCCGCGGCTTTATTCTCCAGGATCTCCAGCCACACCGGGTCGACGTGCCAGCCGACGCTTTTGCCCTTTTTCATTTCGGCCACCGCCAGGGCGTATTTCTCCTGGTTTTCATAAATCATGCCCCGCTGATAGTAAGCCCGGCCAAATTTCGGGTCGATTTCCAGGGCCTGGTTGAAATCTTTCATGGCCTGGTCGCTTTGCCCCTTGGCGTAGTAGACCACCCCCCGGTAGGTGAGGAGGGCGGGGTCCCGGGGCTTTAATTGCAGGGCTTGATTAAAGTCCTGGAGGGCCCGGTCGTAGCGGCCGTTCTGGCTGTTCTCGATGCCCCGGTCGATATGGGTCTTGACGTTTTGGGCGGCGGCCAGATGGGGAAGCAGGAAAGTCAAGGCGGTGATCAGGCAAAGCAATCTCCTCATAGGTAGATAACCTCCAAAGATTTTGGTTTTCGTTGTCTCTTTATATCATTTTCCCGTAGGGGCGCACTCAGATCCGCCCTCTAGGTCTCTTGCTGAAAGCTGAAATCTGACTGCTGACAGCTGACTTACACCGAGCAGAGCCGGCATTCTTCGGCGAACTCATGTGACAGGGTGAGGCCCCTGGCGCCGGCGGGGAGGCTCAAAACCTGGCCCGGCTTGGAGCCGTAACGGTAGACGGTGATGCCCTTCAGTCCCAGCTGGTAGGCCAGCCGGTACGCCTGGGCCACGTCCTTCGCGGTGGCTTCCGGGGCCAGATTGATGGTTTTGGAGACCGCGTTGTCCACGTGGCGCTGAAACGCGGCCTGCATCTGCACCTGGTACTCCACACTCACTTCGAAAGTGGTGGGGAAGAGCCGCCGCAGTTCCGCCGGCAGCTCCTTAAGGGGCCGCACCCTTCCGGTGGTCAGGATCCGGGGGAGCCACTCTTCCGCATTTTGCCCGAACTCCCGCAGCTTCTGCAAGAACAGGGGGTGAACTTCGTTGAATTCTTCGCCCTCCAGGGCCCGGCGGTGGTAGGCCACCGCAAAGAGGGGCTCGATGCCGCTGGAGGCCCCGGCGATGATGCTGATGGTGCCGGTGGGGGCCACGGTGGTGACGGTGGCGTGGCGCCGGGGCGGGCGGCCTGCCTGGTGCCAGCGGCTGCCGGGAAAATTGGGGAAGGGGCCCCGTTCCCGGGCCAGGGCTTCCGATTGGGCCACGGCCCCCTCCTGGATGCGGCTCATGATCTTTGCTCCCAGCTTTAGGGCTTCGGGGGAGTCGTAGGCGAGGCCCAACTGGATGAACATGTCCGCCAGGCCCATGATCCCCAGGCCGATCTTGCGGTTGGCCCGGGTGATGTCGGTGATCTGGGTGAGGGGGTAGTGGCTCTGGTCGATGACGTCGTCCAGGAACCTGACCCCCACCGCCACCAGGCGGTCCAGCTCCGCCCAGTTAAGGGAGCCGCCCTGCACCAGCCGGGCCAGATTGATGGACCCCAGGTTGCAGGACTCGTAGGCCAGCAGGGGCTGCTCGCCGCAGGGGTTGGTGGCCTCCAGTTTGCCGATGTCCGGGGTGGGGTTGTCCCGTTCAATGGCATCCAGAAACAGGAGACCCGGGTCCCCGGTCTGGGCGGCACAGCGGCAGATGAGGTCGAAGACCTCCCGGGCCCGGAGCCTGCCGGCCTCTGTCCCGGTGCGGGGGTTGATGAGGGGATAGGTTTCGTCCCTGGCCAGCCGCGCCATGAAATCATCGGTCACCGCCACGGACAGGTTGAAGTTGTCCAGCACCCCCGGCTCGCTTTTGGCCTGGATGAATTCCCGGATATCGGGATGGTCCACGTTGAGGATGCCCATGTTGGCGCCCCGGCGGCGCCCTCCCTGCTTCACCACTTCGGTGGTGGTGTCGAAGATGCGCATGAAGCCCACGGGGCCGGAGGCCACCCGGCCGGTGCTGCGCACCTGGTCGCCCCGGGGCCGCAGGTGGCTGAAACTGAAGCCGGTGCCGCCCCCGGTCTGGTGGATGAGGGCCATGTCCCGCACTCCCTCCAATATGGACCGCATGTCATCGAGGACGGGGATGACGAAGCAGGCGGCCAGCTGGCCCCGGGGCAGGCCGGCGTTCATCAAAGTGGGGGTATTGGGCAGGAACTTCAAGGAGGCCATGACGTCGTGAAAGATATCGCCCCAACGGGCCGCCGCCTCTGTGCCGCCGTAGCGGGCCTCGGCCCCGGCCACCCCCCGGGCCACCCGCCAGAAGAGCTCGGCCGGGGTCTCCACCACCCGGCCGTCGGGGTCCCGCCTAAGATAGCGCTCCTCCAGGACCCTCAAGGCGATGGGGCGAAAGGATGGTTGGGGTTCTGAAGCCATGGCTTTTACTCCTCGTTCTTCGTTATTGGTTTTTCTTTTTCGTAAAAGACCAAAACCAAGAAGTTCGGAACTCTGGTAAGTGCATCATCAGCTACAGCCGGTCTTAAAGAAAACCAAAAACCAAAAACGAAAAACCCAAAACCGTCTTTAAATAATGCCCCACTTCTTGGCCCGCTCCTGGTACGGCGGCGGAAATTCGGGCGTGAAGTTCTGGTACACCGTGATGGGGTAGCGGGCCCCGATCTTCCGGGCCGCGTCCCTCAGGCCGATGAGGGCGCCCTCCAGGAACCGGGCCGGCATGCTCAGCACCATTTCGTCATCCTGGGTCATGGAAAAGATGCGATCCCCGGCGCCGGGAACCGTTACCCGGGCCTCGCCGCTGCGGTAGGGGCCGATGAGATATTGGCTGCACTCCACCTTGCCGCCGAACTCGCCGCTCACCCTTTTGCCCATGGAATAGGTGATGGCCTGGATGAGGCGCATGAGTTGAGCCGGATTGCCGTAAACCACCACCACCTCCGGATCCAGGGCCAGGCGCTCCAGGGGGCACAGGTAGATGGCCTCCACCTCCTGGGGTTCGAAGCGGGGCAGGGCCTCCACTTCCTGGAGGGCGGGCCCCAGGGTCTGATGGAACCCCACCTCGCAGAACAGCTGGCCCAATTCCATGATGGGGTCGGTGGCCGGGGTGAAGCCGAAAACCAGCATGCCGGGGATGCAGATGAGGTCTTCCTGGGTGACCCCCACCGGCCAGCCGTAAACCCGGGCCAGGGTCACCGCCTGGCAGATGGTCACTTTTTTGCCGAAGACCTGGGAGGGGCGGCGGGTCTTTGCCGGCAGCGCCGCGGCTTCCTTCAGGAAAGCGACTCCCAAAGGCTCGGTCCGCAGGCGCATGGCCTCTTTCAACTGGGTGGCGGCGGCTTGGTAATCCATGATTCATTCCTTTCGTATCTGCGGTTCCGGGTTAATTGCCCAAATATGCCATAATGTCCACATATTAAGAACTAAATGGGCAAGATGCAAGCGTAAGTCTCCCCTTTTCCCTTGGCCCGGATGGTGTCTGCAAGTAAAATAAAACAATTGGCCGGGGAATGAAGGCCGGTCTTTCTTGACCCTGCTCCGCACATATTATTTCTCTGGCAAAGTTTGACCATGACAGCAGAAAAAATCCATTTCCACACCTTGACCGCCGGGGAGGCCCGGGAACGGCTGGCAACCGCGGCCGGCGGCCTGAGCCTGCCGCAAGCCCAGGAGCGCCTGGAGCGCCACGGCCCCAATGAGCTGGCCCCAGGCAAAAAAATCTCGCCCCTAATGATTTTTCTGCGCCAATTTGGGAACCTGCTCATCGCCATCCTGATTGTGGCCACGGTGGTCTCCTTTATGTTGGGCGAGCACCTGGACGCCTACGTCATCCTGACCATCGTCCTGGCCTGCGCCATCCTGGGCTTCACCCAGGAGTACCGGGCGGAACAGGCGGCCGCGGCGCTGCAAAAGCTGGCCGCGCCGGTGGCCACGGTCATTCGGGACGGCAAAGAGCAGGTGATCCCGGCCCGGGAGGTGGTGCCTGGAGATTTGCTGGTGTTGCACACCGGGGACCGGGTGGCCGCGGACGGACGCTTGCTGATGCAGGTCAACCTGAAGACCGACGAGGCCCTGCTCACCGGCGAGTCCACCGCGGCGACGAAAGATATCGAGCCCGTCCCGGCGCCGGAAACCCCGGTTGCCGACCAGAAATGCATGGTGTTCGGGGGCACGGTGGTCACCTATGGCCGGGGCCAGGCCGTGGTCACCGCCACCGGCATGGACACCCAGTTCGGCCAGATCGCCCGGATGCTGACGGCAGTCACCGAAGAGCGCACTCCCCTGGAAAAACGCATGCACGTCATCGGCCGGGTCCTGAGCATCATCTGCCTGGTCGTGGCCGTGGGCGCCTCTTTGCTGGGGGTGTTTCGGGGCCACGGCTGGCTGGAGATGCTCATCTGGGGCATCAGCCTGGCGGTGGCCGCGGTGCCCGAATCCCTGCCGGCGGTGGTCACCGGGGCCCTGGCCATCGGCACCACCCGCATGGCCCGGCGCCACGCCATCGTCAAGAGGCTGCCGGCGGTGGAGACCATGGGGTCCACCACCGTCATCTGCACCGACAAGACCGGTACCCTCACCAGGAACGAGATGACCGTCCGCCGCCTGTTTCTGGACGGCCGGGACCTGGAAGTGAGCGGTTCGGGCTATGAGCCCCGGGGGGAAATTTTCGCCGCGGGCGCCCCGGTCCAGGCGGACGCAGACCCGGTGCTGGAATGCGCCGGCCGCATCGCCATTTTGTGCAACGACGCCCGCCTGGAAGAGCAGGATGGGGCCTGGGCGGTGCGGGGCGACCCCACCGAGGGGGCCCTAATGGTGCTGGGCAGAAAGGCGGGACTGGACCCCGGGCAATTGGCGGCCCGATTCCCCCGGGTGGCGGAGATCCCCTTTTCTTCTGAAACCAAGCGGATGAGCACCATCCACCAGGATTCCGGAGGTTTCCTGATGTGCGTCAAGGGGGCCCCGGAAAGCCTCTTGTCCCGGTGCGGGAAGATCTTGACCCGGAACGGCGAGGAGGACCTGACGGTTAGGGACCGGGACGAGATCGCCACCCGGGCGGCGGCCATGGCCCACCAGGCCCTGCGGGTCCTGGGGCTGGCTTACCGGCGGCTGGAGGCGGTTCCGGATCCGGCCTCCGAGCCGGACCGGGAGCTGGTCTGGGTAGGACTGGTGGGCATGATGGACCCGCCCCGGGACGAGGCCCCGGCCGCGGTGCGCCAGTGCCACCTGGCGGGCATCCGGGTCATCATGGTCACCGGCGACCACCCGGACACCGCCCAGGCCATCGCCCGGGAAGTGGGGCTGATTCCGCCGGACGCGGATAATCAGGCGGTGCTCACTGGCACCGAAGTCAACCGCATGAGTGACCCGGAGCTCAAAGAGGCCCTGAACCAGGCCCGGGTCTTCGCCCGGGTGGCCCCGGAGCACAAGTTGCGCCTGGTGGACATCCTCAAGGAGCAGGGGCAGGTGGTGGCCATGACCGGGGACGGGGTCAACGACGCCCCGGCCTTGAAACGGGCCGACATCGGCGTGGCCATGGGCCTCACCGGCACCGAGGTCACCAAGGAGACCGCGGCCATGATCCTGGCGGACGACAATTTCGCCACCCTGGTGGCCGCGGTGGAAGAAGGCCGGGCCATCTTCGATAACATCAAAAAGTACCTGGTTTTTCTATTGAGCTGCAACCTGGCCGAGATCTTCGTGCTCACCGGGGCTTTCTTCTTGGGCCTGCCCCTGCCCCTCATCGCCCTGCAGATCCTCTGGGTCAACCTCACCACCGACGGCCTGCCGGCCCTGGCCCTGGGGGTGGACCCCAAGGCCCCGGATCTCATGGCCCGGCCCCCCCGGCCGCCCCGGGAAGGGGTCTTCACCCCCACGGTGAACGGCCTGCTGGCCGTCATTTCCCTCTACCTCACCGTGGTCCTCATTCCCCTGTTCGCCTACTATTACTACTGGAACCCCCATGGCCTGGGCGACCCGGAGCAGGTCCTGATAAAGGCCCAGACCATGGTGTTCATCACCCTGGTGCTCTTTGAAATGGTGAACGCCTTCAACTGCCGCTCCGATTACCTGTCCCTGTTCACCGTGGGGGTCTGGGGCAACCGCTTTCTCGTGGTCTCGGTGCTCATTTCCCTGGGATTGATGGTGGCGGTCATCGAGTGGGAGCCCCTGGCAACCCTGTTCCACACCACCCCCTTGAAATGGCAGGACTGGCTGCTGGCCAGCCTGCTGGCCCTCACCTTGCTGCCGGTGGTGGAGCTGGCCAAATGGTGGATCTGCCGCGGCCGCAGCGCCGCCGCGGCGGCCGGCGGCCAACGGCCTCCAGGGGATGACGGCAAAAGTCGCCGGGACCATTAAATCGGCGATCCCCAATTTTTGATCTGACCTTTCCCTGGCGCCGGTTAAAATCTCAGCCAACCCTTTCTCTCATTCCCTAACCAGCTAAACCGCATCAATCCGGCAGACAGGCAGTTAGATATCGGCCGGATAGCCCAACTGGTTAATATTCATAGATATCGGCAAGTTATATTTAAATATTCTTAGCTAACCTTTAAATTTTGTAGACGATAAGAATTCATATTGACTTTTATTTTTCCCTTTACTACAAGGACACATGGATGGAGAGAGATATTAAGAAGATAGCTGACCAGATGTAAACCGCTCTGCCGAGAAGTTTCTGTTGATGGCGTCAGGAAGACGCCTGCTCCTCACCAGGCTAGAAAAGCCCATCATGCGGAAAAAAGTTTCCCGGTTAAAAAAAGGTATCATAGTCCTGTGGGATGAATGGCTGCCCTCCAGCCCCTCCCCCTTGAACCGACCGGAGAAGCCTAAAAAAGCCGCCAAGCCCATGCCGATTGAGGGCGAAACGCGGAAATCCCAGCCTGCCCTGGGACAACAGCGATGCATTCGTGAACCTGGCAAGCCGCCCTGCAGCGCCGAAGCCACTACCACCAGGCGGCCGACCCTGGAAGCCAGCCCGGCCCAAACTCAGAACCCCCACGGCCCCAAGAAGCTCGAAAGTATGATCGGGGCGGCAATCGGCTACACCTTCTTGCCTTACGACCTCGTGTCGGATTCTCTGCCGCTGACAGGTTACATGGACGATTGGTTTATCTGGTTAATCATCCTGTTCCAAGTCATGTATTATTTTTCCCCCTCGCGCAACCGCGAACCGCTTCCTCGCTGACCTCTCCAGGGCGACTTTCCTTAAATCATCGATAACCGCGCCGATAGACGGATACTGCCACCTGACTTGGTTAGGAGCTCGGCCCCCACCTTGCCTTGGAACCGGCCCCTGGCCGCTTTGCCTCCCTTTGCCTTTGCCATTGTTCTCCCGGTCTGTCAGGCGCTTACATCCTTCCACCCCTTGGCAAAGTGATTGTAGGCAAACAAGGCGATGGCGGCCAGGAGGCCCGCGATGGCAAAGGGCGTCCAGACGCAGCTGGGATCGTACCGGTCCCACAAGAGCCGGGTCACCTGGGCCGGGCTCTGGCCCAGCATCTCGGTCAAGGTGGCGAATGCCCGGGAGCGGTGCGGCAGCTCCTGCACCTTCAGCACTTCGGACAGGTACCGCAGGGCCAGTCCGGCCTTTTCTCCGGCGCGTTCGTAGATCCGGCCTCCCACCAAAGAGCCGTAGCCCCAACCGATGGCCACCGGGAGGTTGGCATAGCCCATGTACAGCGCCTTCTGGTCCGCCGGCGCAATCACCCCCAGGTACTCGTTCATCTTGGGGGAGCACATCATCTCCCCCACCGAGAAGCAGGCGATGCCGGCCAGGCAGGTGTAAATGGACATGCTGGCACCGGCGGCATAAACTCCCAGGCTGGCGATGACAAAGCCGAAAAACATGGAGGTGAGCCGTCGCATCCGCTTGTTGACATACCAGGATAGCGGGGCGACGAAGAGGATGATCAGAAAAGGGTTAAAATTGATCACCCACTCCTGAGCGAGCTGGGGGCCTCTGGAGCCGTCCCGGGAAAGCATGAACCCGGGTAGGTGTTGCGCCAGGGAGGAACTGTCGACCCAGTCCACGATGAAATTAGGCAGCATGTCCCAGAGCTGCATCAGCACTGCCCAGAATACCGAAACGATGAGAATGAAAGCCAGAAGCCGGACGCTGAGAAGGTTCCGGGCCGTGGTGGCCACCACGTGCCAGACCCCGGTGGAGGTGTCGGCCCCGGAAGCCACTCCCCGGTAGGACAGAAGCCACAGCAGGTTCAAACTGACCAGCGCCGCACAGCCGTAGAAGACCATGGGCCAGGAGAAGCCGCAGAGAAAATGCGCCAGCGGCGGGCCCAGGAAACCGCCGATGTTGACCACCATATAGAAGAAACCCCAGCCCACCCCGGAGGTCTGGTCCGTCAGGGTCTTGACAAAGGTTCCCTGAATGGGCGGCTTGAAGACCGCGGTGCCCGCGGCCAGCACCAGGCAGCCGGCGAAAAACGGCCAAAACTCCCGCTGCGTGGCCATCATGAGGTAACCCACCACTTTTAACAGGATGGCCACCACGATCTGCCGCTTGTAGCCGTAGCGGTCGGCGAAGCCGCCGGTGAACACCGGCAGCGCCGACTGCACCAGGGCCCACCACATGAAGATGAATCCCTTGTCGCTCTGGCTGAAGTGCAGTCCGCCGATCTCATCGGCCTGGGCGATATAGATGGGGATGACCACCCGCACCCCGTAGTAGGCCAGCCGTTCGACCATCTCCATGAGGTTGGCCGCCCAGAAAGGCCAGGTCAGGCCCCTGGTCTGCGTCCAGAATGACGATTTCTCCTGGTGGCCCCCGTGGGTCGCTGCTGCTTCTGGCATCTCCGGCCTCATCCCAGAGGTGGTTTCAAAACCTGGTTTTGAAGTGATGTGTCATTCGTCGCTTTGCTCAGAATGAAATTTCATGGCAGGGTGGGGGTTTTAAAATAGCTGATAGTGACCGGAGGTCCGGGGATTGCGGCGGCCGCGGGACCCTCCTCAACTCCGGTACTCGGCGTTGATGCGGAAGTAGTCCTCGGTGTAGTCGCAGGTGTCGTAGTAGTCGGCAGAATCCCCGGCGTGGAGGTGAATGTTCAGGGTGAAATGGCCGGCCCTGATGACCTGCTGGGCCCGGGCTTCCGCCTCCGGCCCCAGGCCCCGCCCTTCTTTGACCACGAAATGGTCGCCGAAGGCGATCTCCACCCGCTCCGGGTCGAAGCGGGCCCCGGCGCGCCCCAAAGCGGCCATAATCCGCCCCCAGTTGACGTCCTCCCCGGCCACCGCGGTCTTCACTAAGGGGGACAGCGCCACGGTGCGGGCCGCCTTCAGGGCGTCCGCGGCGCTGGCCGCCCCCAGAACCTGCACCCGGTAGAAGTGCCGGGCCCCCTCGCCGTCGGCCACCACTTGTTGGGCCAACTCGCCCATCACCTGGGACAACCCCTCCGCCAGGGCGGCCATCTCCGGACCCGGCGCGGCGATGGGCTCGTTCCCCGCCCGCCCGCTGGCCAGCCACAGAATGGTGTCGTTGGTGGAGGTGTCCCCGTCCACGGTGATGCGGTTGAAACTTTTGCTAAGGCTCTGGCGCAGCAGCGTTTTCAGGATTTTGGGGGTGGCGGCCGCGTCGGTGAACAGAAAAACCAGCAGGGTGGCCAGGTCCGGGTGGATCATGCCGGCGCCCTTGGCGAGGCCCGCCAGGGTGAATGCCCGGCCGGCCATCTTACCCTGGAACGACGCGGTCTTGGGCCGGGTGTCGGTGGTCATGATGGCCCGGGCCACTTCCGGGAGTCCGTCGGGCGCCAGAAGTCCCACCAGTGCGGGCAGGGCCGCGGTAATCCGGCCCAGGGGCAGGGGCGCGCCGATGACCCCGGTGGAGGCGGGCAGCACCAGGCCCGCCGGGATTGCCAGCAACTCCGCCACCCGGCGCGTCGTCTCCCGGGCGTCGGCCAGGCCCTGGGGGCCGTTGCAGGCGTTGGCGTTGCCGCTGTTCACCACGATGGCCTGGGCCTGCCCCCGGCGCAGGCGCTCCCGGGTCACCAACACCGGCGCCGCCTTCACCCGGTTGCGGGTGAACACCCCCGCGGCCGCGGCGGGAGCGTCCGCCACCATCAAGGCCAGGTCCAGAACCCCCACTTTTTTGATCCCCGCGGCCGCAGCGGCGAAACGAAATCCAGGAATAATCATCTTACCCTCTCGGGAAAATTTAACACAGAGTCACAGAGGACATAGAGAAAAAAATTTGTCTTGGCGGCTTAGCCGCCAAGGCGAAAAGTTCTTTTTGTGTCTCTCTGTGCTCTCTGTGTCTCTGTGGTTAAATGAACCCGCGCAGCTCGACCTGCTAGGAAATGGGTTGCCGGATGATGGTTTGCAATTTTTCCGGGGCGCACCGCCGGGGGTCCTTCAAATAGATTTCGTGATGGTTCCCCCTTAATTGATACCCTCTGGCCTTGATGAAACCGTGGAGTCCGGCCACCGCCGGCCATTCCTCGGCGTATGGCCCCACATGCAGGATCTGGGCGGCCAACCCTTCCCGGTAGCGCAGAAACTTCATCCGGTCCAGGTCGGGCAGTTTTTTCTTTTTGCTCACCTGTTCCAGGGCCAGCCGCACCATGTTGCTGGTGACGAAAACCGGCTGCATGATCATCAGGGTCCATTTCCACAGGTCTTTACGGTCCGGGGTGAATTGCGTCGGATCATCGGCAGACCACAGGCCTTCCAGGGGCATGACCCCGTAATCAATGGTCTGTTCCTGTTTGACCATGGACCTGAGGGTATAGGCGACGCTAAACAGGACCGCGGTGGCCGCCTGAAAATGGGGAGAGTCATTGGGATCCCCGGCCCCGTCCAGCATCAGGAAATTCATGGCGGGCACCTCGACGATGGCCGGTTCCTGGGCGGAGGCCTGGTAGAGGCGCTTCAAATCCTTCTTCAGGTCGATTTTCAGCATGGCGCTCTCTCGAGGAAATTTACCACAGAGGTACAAAGAACGCAGAGAAAAAATAATGGCACAGGCGAGACGCCTGTGCCATTAAATTTTGTGGTTGGGGGAGGGGGCTAAGGGCTTTTTCGTAAGTGCCCTAACCCCCTCCCCCACGCCCCTCCCCCCAACTCTCACTTCCCGCAGCACTTCTTATATTTTTTGCCGCTGCCGCAGGGGCAGGGGTCGTTGCGGCCGGTCTTCTTCTGCTGGCGCTGCTGGGGTGGGGCGCCGCCGCCGTCGCCGTGGCTGAAGAACATGGGTTGGTCTTGGGGTTTGGCTTCTTGCGGCAGTTCATGGTGGGGCCGCACCTGCAGGTGGAAGAGCGTCCCCACCGAGTCGGCCTTGATGCGGTGGATCAGGTCCATAAAGGCGTCGTAGCCTTCCCGCTGGTATTCCCGCAAGGGGTCCACCTGGGCGTAACCCCTCAGGCCGATGCCGTCCCTGAGGTGGTCCATGGAGAGCAGGTGCTCCTTCCAGTGGTTGTCCACGATCTGGAGCATCACCATCTGCTGCAGTTGGGCGAAGAGTTCCGGGCCGATCTCCTCGCTCTTGGCGTGGAAGCGCTCCTGGACCTGCTCGGTGAGGTAGTCCTGCAAGTCGCCGTCCAGCTCTTCCGGCAGGGGCAGGCGGAAGCCGAACTGCCGCAGGAAGGCGATCTCCAGGCCCTTGACGTTCCATTCCTCGGGGATGCGGTTGCCGGTATATTCTTCCACCAGATCTTCCACCAGCTCCTCGGCCATCTCCAGGATGTCCTCCCGGAGGTTTTCGCCGTAGAGGATCTGGCGCCGTTGGGCGTAGATGACCTCCCGCTGCTTGTTCATGACGTTGTCGTATTCCAGGAGGTGCTTGCGGATCTCGAAGTTGTGGCCCTCCACCCGCTTCTGGGCCTTTTCGATGGCGTTGGAGACCAGGCGGTGCTCGATGGGCTGGCCGTCGTCCATGCCCAGGCGGCCCATGAGGCCCTTGATGCGGTCGGACCCGAAGATGCGCAGCAGGTCGTCTTCCAGGGACAGGTAGAAGCGGGAAGTGCCGGGGTCGCCCTGGCGCCCGGAGCGCCCCCGCAGCTGGTTGTCGATGCGGCGAGCCTCATGGCGCTCGGTGGCCAGGATGTGCAGGCCCCCCACCTCCACCACGCCCTGTCCCAGGACGATGTCGGTGCCGCGGCCCGCCATGTTGGTGGCGATGGTCACCATGCCCTTTTGGCCGGCGTGGGCCACGATTTCCGCCTCTTTCTCGTGGTGCTTGGCGTTCAGCACTTCGTGCTTGATGCCCTCCCGTTTGAGCAAGCGGCTGAGGTGCTCCGATTTTTCGATGGAGGTGGTGCCCACCAGCACCGGCTGGCCAATATCGTGGCACTCCTTGATCTCCTCCACCACCGCCCGGAACTTCTCGTCCCCGGTCTTGTAGATGACGTCCGGGTAATCGGACCGGATCATCGTCTTGTGGGGGGGGATGACCATCACTTCCAGGTTGTAGATCTTCTTGAACTCCTCGGCTTCGGTGTCCGCGGTGCCGGTCATGCCCGCCAGCTTCTTGTACATGCGGAAGTAGTTCTGGAAGGTGATGGTGGCCAGGGTCTGGTTCTCGTTTTCGATACGCACCCCTTCCTTGGCCTCCAGGGCCTGGTGCAGGCCGTCGGAGTAACGGCGGCCCGGCATGAGGCGGCCGGTGAACTCGTCCACGATGATGACCTGGCCTTCCTTGACGATATAGTCGGCGTCCCGCTTGAAGAGGTTGTGGGCCTTCAGGGCGGCGTTCAGGTGGTGCAGGACCTCGATGTTGCGGGGGTCGTAGAGGTTGTCCAGGCGCACCAGTTTCTCAGCATGGGCCACGCCGTCCTCGGTGATGAGCACCGAGCGGGCCTTTTCGTCCACGGTGAAGTCCTGCTCCCGTTTGAGCTGCCGGGCCACCTGGTTGAGGGCGTAGTAGAGCTGGGTGGACTCTTCGGCGGGGCCTGAAATGATGAGCGGGGTGCGGGCTTCGTCGATGAGGATGGAGTCCACTTCGTCCACGATGGCGTAGTTGAAGTCCCGCTGCACGTAGTCCGAAAGGGAGAACTTCATGTTGTCCCGCAGGTAGTCGAAGCCGAACTCGTTGTTGGTGCCGTAGGTGATGTCCGCGGCGTAGGCCCGGCGGCGCTGGTCGTCGTCCAGACCGTGGAGGATGGTGTCCACGGTCAGGCCCAGCGAATGGTAGATGCCCCCCATCCACTGGGTATCACGTTTGGCCAGGTAGTCGTTCACCGTGACGATGTGCACCCCCTCGCCGGTGAGGGCGTTGAGGTAGGCGGGCATGGTGGCCACCAGGGTTTTGCCTTCCCCGGTCTTCATTTCCGCGATCTTGCCCTGGTGCAGCACCATGCCGCCGATGAGTTGGACGTCGAAGGGGCGCAACCCCAGGACCCGGGTTGATGCCTCCCGCACCGCGGCAAAGGCCTCGGGCAGCAGCTCCTCCAGGGGCTCGTCCTGGTCGAGACGCTCCCGGAAGTGGGCGGTCTGGGCCCGGAGTTGGGCGTCGGAGAGGACCCGGAATTGGGGCTCCAGGGCGTTGATGCGGTCCACCAGCGGCGCCAGGCGCTTCAGCTCCCGCTCGTTTTTACTGCCGAAGATTTTTTTGAGAAGCAGATCTATCATTGGTTTGTATGAAAGTAGTCAGTAGTCAGTAGCCAGTAGTCAGTAGCCAGTGGTCAGTAGCCAGTAGTCAGTAGCCAGTGGTCAGTTGGAGGTTGGCAGTGACCACGGGTTATTTTAAAACTGACAACTGACAGCTGACAACTGGCAACTGTTTAATCCCCCAGGTCCAGCAGCATGGGAATTTCGTCGCAGTCCGGGAATTTGACGCAGTTGACGCAGTCGGCCCAGACGATGGGCAGCAGTTCTTCCCGGGACACCACCTTAAAACCGAAACGCCGGAAAAAGTCGGGGACCAGGGTCAGGAGGAAGATTTCGCTGAGGCCCAGGACCCGGGCTTCCGCCAGGCAGGTGGTCACCAGCCGGGAGCCGATGCCCCGGCCCCGGTGCTCCGGCGCCACGGCCACCGAACGGATTTCGCCCAGGCCCGCCCAGCAGATGTGCAGGGCCCCGACCCCAATGAGGGGGCCCTGGTCTTCCCGGTAGACGAAGTAGTCCCGCAACTGGCCGTAGAGGTCGGCCAGGGTGCGTGGCAGGATGCCGCCCTCCAGGGTGAATTCCCCCAGGAAGCGGCGGATTTCCGGAACTTCGTGAATCTTGGCCTTGCGTATCATTTTCCCGGCTTTGGGGTTACGGAAAATTTCGGTTACGTTTATAATTTACCTGACGCAGGCTAACGGTCCATGACCCCCTGGGGGCCAGCCAGAACGGTACAAATGTAGAACCGCCGCCCCCGGCGGTTCAGGCGCCGGCGCTACATTTTCATCCAAAGCGCGGCCATTTTTGCCCGGTCGTTCTGAGCGCCGCGCAGAATCTCGACCCTTCGCATGCGGCTCAATCAATTATACATTATATCATCAATCTAAAGGTAGGACCAGATGTCCATCATCGCGCAGGATCAATACGTGTGCCTGGAGTACCGGATGCGGCTGGATTCGGGCGAGTCCATCCGGGGCAAGGCAGAGGCTCCCGCTCTTCTCGCTTTCGTGGCCGGCTGCGGCGAAGTCTTGCCGGGGCTGGAGCGCCGCCTCTGGGGCTTGAGGGCCCAGGATGCGGTGGAATTCGTGGTGCCGGCGGCCGAGGCCTTCGGCCTCTATGAGCCGGAAAATGTGCAGGAATGGAGCAAAAAGGTCTTCCCCCCGGACCTGGAACTAAAGCCGGGTCAAAAAGTGGTGCCCCAAAATCTCCCCTTCCCGCCGGAATATCCCCTGGCCGTCAAGGAAGTTAAGGAGAACTCGGTCATCCTGGACCTGAACCATCCGTTGGCGGGCCATGACTTACACTACTGGGTGCGGGTGCTGGAAGTGCGGCCCGCCACCCCGGAGGAACTGGCCCCCCTGAAGCAGTGCCAGTCATGTAAGGAGGATATGGAAGGGAAGTGTTCTTAGGTTAAGGGTGAAAAGGGGAAAAGGCGAAGAGGCGAAAGGACGGTCTTTTTTTTTCGCCTTTTCGCCCCATGCAAGGAAGACGACATAAAATCAGAAGGGGAGGGCCATTAAGCCCTCCCCTTAAATTTTTAAGCTCTGCCAATGGGCTCAGGTCTCGGTTATGGTGATAGCTCCCGAAGGGCAGACCTCAATGCAGGACTCGCAGCCGAGGCACTCGTCTTCATTGACGACGACCGCTTTTTCGTTTTGCATCTCGAAGACGCCAGTCGGACAAACGTTAACGCATTCTTCGTCCCCGGTGCACTTGTCTACATCAATTTCAACCAACCACGCCATTAAGTTTACCTCCTTGGGCTTATCTACATAATTTTATATATCACAAACTCTTTTGCCTGAAAACCACTTGAGGTTTTTGCCAAAAATTTTCCTGCTGAGAGGACCTGGTAGGGTCCGCCGGGGCCCTGGCAGGCCCCCTGCCGCCTCAGAGGCGGGCCTCCTGGGGGGAGTCGTGGTCTTCGGCGGCAACCTTCTCCAGAGGGCGGGAAACCTGGCGGTGCTCCCGGGCCCGGCGCACCATGCCCGCGGCCCACTGGGGCGACCCCAGGGCGTGCAGGTGGGTGTAGGTCGCCAGGACGTTCTGGTAGAGGAGGCCTTCCCGTTGCCCGCCGATACCCGAGCCCCGGCGGACCGTAAAGGCCATGGGGACCTGGGGGGCCGGTTCGGGAACTATCTGGGAATAGTGGAACTCATGGCCCTTAAGAACAACTCCCCGGGGAAAATAGGGGTTATCCCGGGTCACCTCCAGGATGGTGTAGCCATGGGCCTGGGGTTTTTTGCCCATGACGAAATCGTAGGGGAATATACCCACCATGGGGAACTTCTCGCTCCCCACCTGGATATGCTCTCCCAGGTACATCAGACCGCCGCACTCGGCATAAATGGGAAGCCCGGCCTGGGCTGCGGCCTTGACGGAATTGCGGAAGCTCAAGTTCTCTGCCAAGACCCGGGCATGAGTCTCGGGGAAGCCGCCGCCGATATAGAGGGCGTCCAGGTGAGAAGGGAGCACCGGGTCTTCCAGGGCGCTGAGTTCCAGGACCGCGGCCCCTGATTCCCGTAAGGCCTCCAGGTTCTCCGGGTAATAGAACTGGAAAGCCGAATCCCGGATGACGCCGATGACCGGAGGGACGCAGTCCGCGCGGAAAGACGGCGAGGCCGCGGGGACTTCGGGCAACGGCGGCGCCTGGCTTGCCACCTGCCAGAGGCCGTCCAGGTCCAGGTACTTCTGGGCCAGGTCCCGGGCGGTGGCCACGGCCCGCATGGCGGTGCCGTGCTCCTGGGGCGGCACCAGCCCCATGTGGCGTTCGGGAAAGACCGCGCACTTCAGGCGGGGGATGGCACCCAGGACCGGGACCGAGCAATAGTGTTCGATGGTGTCCCGGAGCATGGCTTCATGGCGGGGCCGGGCCACCTGGTTGAGGATGACCCCCCGGATGGGCACCTGGGGGTCGAAGTGTTGGCAGCCCAACACCAGGGCGGCGGCGGTGCGGGTGGTCATGGTGCAGTCCACCACCAGCACCACCGGGGTGGCCAGAAATTTGGCTAACTCCGCAGTGCTGTAAGTGCCCTGGGGGTCCAGGCCGTCGTAAAGACCGCGGTTGCCTTCGATGAGGAGGGCGTCTGCCTGGGCGGCATAGCGGGCCACCAACGCCAAAATCTGGCCCCCCTCCATCAGGAAGGGGTCCAGATTATGGCTGGGGCATCCCGCCGCCAGGGCGTGCCAGGCGGGGTCGATGTAGTCGGGGCCCTTCTTGAAGGGCACCAATCGACGGCCCTGGTCCCGCCAGGCGGCCAGGAGCCCCAGGGTCAAGGTGGTCTTGCCGGCCCCACCCCTGAGAGCTGCCAGCAGCAGCCGGGGACAGGGCTGATTCATCAGTGCTTTGCGGCCCCTTCTTCGTGGGGAATTTCCACATAACTCCCGCCGAAGTAAGTATAGACGCAGCGGCCGCCGTCGATGAGCTCCTTGATGGCGAACTTGACCATGGTCTTGTCCTGGTCAGGGTGCTCTTTGAGTACGCCCTTCTGGAGGTCCATGGCCTTGAGCTGCTTTTTGCCCTGGGCCTTGAGCACCATCTGGTAAATGAATTCCACCAACTCTGTTTTGCTTAGTGCCATTTATCCCACCTGCCTAGAATTTAAAATGCATCGACGTCCGATAGGTATCATAGGCCCAGCGGTAGTCGTCAATGTGCTGGAAGGTGAAGGGGATCTCGCATACCTCAAAGAATTTTTCCCAACCGATGCGCTCGACCCACTCGCCCACCCGCTCCCACTTGTTGGCGCCTTCGGCGTACTTGGTGATGATCTTGCGGATGGCCTGGACTGTTTCCGGCCACCGGGGGGGGTTGTTGGGCAGATACGGCACCGCCAGCTTGGAGAACATGGGCGGGCTCTTGGAGTTGGACACCTTGCCGCCCACCAGCAGGGCGACGCCGCCTTTCTGGGCGTCGAACACCGGCAGGGCCGGGCACATGGTATAGCAGTTGCCGCAGTACATGCAGCGGGGTTCATTGATCACCACGCTCTTGATATTCTTGTCCGGATGGGGCCGGATGGCGCCGGTGGGACAGGAAGCGATGGTGGTGGGAATTTCGCACAGGTGGCGCAGCCTCTCGTGATTCACCTTGGGGGCGGTGCGGTGAATTCCCAGGATGGCGATGTCGGAGCAGTGCACCGCGCCGCACATATTCAGGCAGCAGGCCAGGGCGATCCTAACCTGGGCCGGCAGCTTGTGGCTGCCGAAGTACTCAAACAGGTCGTCCATCACCGCTTTGACGATGCCGGAGGCGTCAATGGCCGGAGTGTGGCAGTGAACCCACCCCTGGGTATGGACGATGTTGCTCACCGAGTGGCCGGTGGCGCCGAGAGGGATGTTCAACTTTTTGCAGGCGTCCTTCACACCGGCGATCTTGCCCTGATCGGTGAGCAGGAATTCGACGTTATTGCGGCTGGTGAAACGCAGGAAGCCGTCGCAGAATTTATCGGCGATGTCGCACACATCTTTGATGAAGTCGGTGGTCACCAGGCGGCCGGAACCGCCGCGCACGGAAAAGATTTTGGCGCCGGACTCGGCCACGTGCATCAGCACGCCGGGTTCCAGGATCTCGTGATATTTCCACTTGCCGTAGTTGTCTTTGATGACGGGCGGCAAGAACTTGTCATATTTGGGAGGCCCAATATCAGTAATACGCTCAGCCATTTTCTTATTTCCTCCTTATGATTCGGCACTAGGCCGGGCAAGTTTCCTGAGTGGATAAATTGCCTTATTTTATGTACTTGCGGCCTGCGGCCTCGGCGTCGAAGTCTTCCTGATGCCAGAAGAAGAAGGGGTTGGCCCGGGGCGTCTTGACGGTCTGGGGCACCGGCTCCAGTCCCACGCCCTTCAGGAATTCCCGCATGCCCAGTCTCAGCATCAGTTCGCCCACCCGCTCCCGGTTCTTGCCGTTTTCCGACCACCACTCGGTGATATTGGTGACCAGTTCTTTGAACTCATCATAGGGATGTTCCATTTCCATGAAGGGCACGATAACCCAGCTCATCTGGGCCCCTTCCAGGATGGGGGCATGGGAGCCCAGCAGCAGGGTGGCCCCGGTCTCGGTGCCGGGCCGCAGGGCCTGGGGCATCAGGCTGATGCAGTGCATGCAGTGGTTGCAGTTCTTGTTGTCGATTTTCAGGGTTTTGCCGTCATAGCTCATGCAGGCGGTGGGGCAGAGGTCGGTCACGTCCGCTTTGACGTCAATGTTCTTGTAAACGGTGGCGCCGCCCCGGGGCTTCAGCTCGCCGCCGGCATAGGCCTTAACCGCGGCCTGGTCGATGCGAATGTCGTCTTTCCAGACGCCGATGACGCTCATATCGGCCCGGGCCACCGCGGCCACACAGTCGTTGGGGCAGCCGGAGCATTTGATCTTGAATTTATAGGGAAAAGACGGCCGGTGCATCTCGAACTGGAAGTGCTGGGTGGACTCGTAGCAGAGGTCCATGGTGTCATAACAGGCCCATTCGCACCGGGCCATGCCCACGCAGCAGGAAGGGCTGCGCATGGCCGAACCGGAGCCGCCCAGATCCCAGCCTTTGGCGGTCAGCTTGGCGAAGCAGGGTTCCAGCTCAGGGGTGGTGGTGCCCAGGAAGATCATGTCGCCGGTGGAGCCGTGCACGTTCAAAAGGCTGCTGCCGTGCTCATCCCAGATCTCGCACAGTTCCCGCAGGGCCTTGGTGGTATAGAACCAGCCGGAAGGCTGATTGACGCGCACCGTGTGAAAATGCTCCACGCCGGGAAATTCTTCCGGCAGGTCGACGTAACGGCCGATGATGCCGGAGCCGTATCCCAGGACGCCCACGATACCGCCGTGCTTCCAGTGGGTGATCTTGTCCTTGTAGGAACGCTCCAACACCCCCAACAAATCCGCAACAGACTTTTTCCGACCGGCAACCCGCTTCAAATCCGTAATGAAGCTGGGCCACGGACCGGACTCCAGTTGATCTAACAATGGGGTTTTGTGCATGAAAACTTTCCTCCCTCGATTAAATGGTCCCCAAAGGGCTTATCCTTTTTTTCACAAAATCAATTCTATCTCATAACATCGCAAGGAATTTGTCAACTAAAAAATTGGTATCCTAATTTTCGTCGATAATTTGCAGCGGGCCCAACTCCCGCAACGCATCGGCGCATTGGGCCGCCGGGCCCATGACCAGGGTCACCAGGTTCTCCGGCTGGAGATGCTCCCGGGCCGCCTGGGCCGCAGTTTTCGGGGTTACGTTGCGGATTTGGTCACAATAGCGCTTCAGGTAATCCCGCCCCAGGCCGTAAAGGTCCATGGAGATGACCTGGTTGCCGATGCCCCGGGAAGTCTCCAGCCCCAGGGGAAAGTGCCCCACGTGGTAACTCTGGGCTTCCGCCAGTTCGTTCTCGGCCACCCCGGCGTCCCGCACCTCCTGGACCACGGTGGTGATTTCCTTGACCACTGCCGCGGTGTTGGCCGCCGGGGTGAAGGTGGAAATGAGGAAGGGCCCCGGGGCCCGGCGGCAATGAAAGCTGCTGCGGATGCCGTAGGTGAGCCCCAGGTCGGAGCGGATGCGGCTCATGAGGCGGGAGGAAAAGCCCCCGGCCCCCAGAATATAGTTCACCAGCTTGATGGAAAAGAAATCTGGATGGGACCGGGGCACCCCCAGGTGGCCCACCCGGATCTCGCTCTGGGTGAGGTCGGGCCGGTCCAGGAGGTAGATGCCCGGAGCGCAGAGCCTGGCAGGCGCCGCGGTGTAAGGCGGGCTGGCCGGACCGCCGCCTGGCCAGCCGCCCCAGACCCGGGCCGCCTCTGCCGCCAGGCGGCCGAAGTCCACCATGCCCACCACCACCAGGGAGGAGGTCCCGGGGGTGAACTCCCGGCGGTAAAAGTTCTGCAAATCGGTAAGGCCCAGGGCCTGGGCGCTGGCCAGGTCGCCCGGCACCGCATGGCCGTAAGGCGCCTCGCCGAAGAACAGGCGCAGGAAGCGTAAATTGGCCATCTCCCGGGGGTCGTCCAACTGGTGCACCAGCTCGGCCTTGCGCCGCTCCTTAAGGAGGGGAAATTCCGCCTCCGGGAAGGCGGGGGTCTGGACGATTTCCGCCAGGCTGCCCATGAGCTCGCCGAAATCCTCGGCCAGGCCTTCCAGGCTCACCAGGGTGGCGTCCCAGCCCCCCCGGGCGTTGAGGGAGGCCCCCCGGGATTCGAGGTCCTGGGCCAGCTCAAGCTGGCTGCGCCTCTCGGTGCCCAGGGTGAGGAATTCCGCGGCCCAATCCGCGGCCCCGGCCTTGCCCGGCGGGTCGGTCTCGGACCCCCGTTTGGCCATGAAGGTGAGGCTCACCCAGGGCACCCGGTCGTACTCCACCCCCAGCAAATTCATGCCGTTGGGGAGGGAGGTCTGGTGGATTTCTGGAATATAGTCAGCCATATCTTTTCCTTATTAGTGAGCAGTAAGCAGTGAGCAGTTACTCATGCGCCGTTGGCTCACCTGCAAATGATAGAAAGTTTTGGTAAGGCGGGCGTTCCCGCCCGCCACCGTCAGCAATATATGGCGGCCCGTGGCCGCCATAACCTGGCGTGCACGGCACGCCCTATGTTCGGTTTTACTGCTCACTGCTCACCGCTCACTGTAAAGGTCCCAGGGCGGCGCTCTCCTCCGGGGAGATGGGTTTGAGCACCACCACGCTGCGGTTGTCCTCCCGGAGATAGGTTTGCGCCACCCGTAAGATATCGGCCGCGGTGACCGCTTCAAATGAGTTGAGGATCTGGTTGGCCCCCCGGGCGTCCCCGGACTTCAGGTGGAAGAGGCCCGCCAGCAGGCCCCGGAAAAAGTTGTGGGCCAGGGAGCGGACGGCCTGGGACCGCACCAGTTTATGGGCCCGGGCCAGTTCCGCCGGGGCCACCCCCTCGTTCCGGAGCCGCTCCAGCCCGGCCCAGATTTCCTGCTCCAACTGGGCAATGGGGTTCCCCGGCGCGGCCACGGCCGCCACCACCATGAGGTCCGGGTCCTGGGAGGTGAAGGGCAGGGGGGCCAGCTCCACGCTCACTTCCACGGCTTTCCCCACCCGCACGAACTCCTGGTAAAACCGGGAGGCTTTGCCGCCGGACAGGATAATGGACAGCAAGGTAAGGGGGTAGAGGTCCGGGTGGTCCAGACCCACGATGTGGAAGCCGGCGAACAGCGCCTCCACCTGGGAGACCTTTTTGACCACGGCCCGGCGCTCGCCCCGCTGGGGCGGTTCCTGCACCTGAACATCCCGGCAGGGCCCCGGGGGAATCCCGCCGAAATACTTCTGAACCAGCTCCCGGGCGGCCTCGGGTGCCACATCCCCGGCCACCACTACCGTCATCCTGCCCGGATGGTAATGGTCCCGGTAGTAGGCCAGGCAATCGTTGAGCGTCAGGCGCCGCAAATCCTGGTCCCAGCCGATGACCGGCCAGTTATAGGGGTGCTGGGTGTAGGCGGTGGCGAAGAGCTGCTCCTCCACCAACCCGAAGGGGCTGTCCACGGAACGCAGCTTGCGCTCGCTGATGACCACCTGGAGCTCCGGGGCGAAGGTCTCCTGGTCCAGCTTCAGGTTGAGCAGGCGGTCGGCTTCCAGCTTAAGCCCCAACTCCAGGTGCTCGGCGGGCAGATTTTCGAAGTAGGAAGTGTGGTCCCGGGTGGTGAAGGCGTTGATTTCGCCGCCTTTGGCCTGGAGGATGCGGGAGAACTCCTCAGGCCCCAGGGTCTCGGTGCCCCGGAACATGAGGTGCTCGAAAAGGTGGGAAATGCCGGTGATCCCAGGCAGTTCGTGGCGGGAGCCCACCTTGTAGTGAATCTGCAGGGAGACGATGGGCAAACGGTTATCCGGCAGCACCAGGACCGTTAGGCCGTTATCCAGCATAAACTGGGTCATGTTGATCTCCGGCTGCCAGGCCGCGGGATCGAACTTCGGGGTTGCGGTCATTAATACTCCTCCTGCCTGGTTTTCGATTAGTTCAGCCAAAAACCCCTCGCTGTGCCAATCGGGCGAAGAGGCGAAAAGGTGAAATATCTAATAGCTAAAAATTATCAGATACAAGCAGCCAGGCCCCAAAGGCGCCATGAAACATGTAAATGTGGAACAGCCGCCCTCGGCTGTTCTTGCACGAAGGTAGGGTGGGCCGTGCCCACCCTACATTTGGTTGCCTGCGCCCATCTTTGGCTGGCTGAAAGCTGACTGCTGATGGCTCCCTTCATATAAGACCTTTTCCCCTTTTCGCCCTTATTTTGCTGGCGGATACCCGCTCCAGCGCCTGAGCAGGCTCTCGTCCACCTGCACCTGCAGCGGGGCGCTCTCGACGATGGGGATGTTCCTGGGGGCCTCGCCGGCCAGGACCCGCCGGGCCAGGGCCCCGGCTTCCTCCCCCAGGCGCCGGTAATCCACGGCCAGCCACAACACCGCGCCGTGATGGTCCCCCTGGGGGTAACCGCTCACCACCATAACCTTCTGGCGGCGGCCCCAGTCCAGCAGCCGGGGGGCATAACGGGCGGCGCTGGGGGCCGGCGGCAGGTAGATCACCCGGGCCCCCTGGGCCAACAGCCGCTCCAGTCCCGGGCCGTCGCCGGCGGCCGCGGCGCTGGCTTCGGTTAGGGGCTGGATGCCATGGGCCGGGGCCTCTTGAGCGAACCGCCGGGCCAGCTCCACCGCCACCCCGTCATTGGGATCATACAGCAGGCCCCAGGGGCCGCCCCCCAGCAAACCGGCCCCCTGCTTCAGGGCCGCGGTTAGGGGCGGCGGCGTGGCCAGGCCGGTGACGTTTTCCTGGTGATCTTCCGGGTGGTCCGGGAAATAGGCGGCGCCGGTGAAGTAGGGGTTGCCCACCAGGGCGAAGACCACCGGGGTGTGCTTCTCCAGCGGGGCCACCTGCCTCAGGGCCGGCGTCCCCAGCGCCACCAGGAGCCGGGGGCGCTGCCGGCGCACCTGGCGGAGCCTTTCCCCGGCGTCGGCTCCGAATTCCGGGACGCACACCACTTGCATGGGCTCCTGCCCCAGGCTGGCCTTGAGCCCGTCGATGGCCTGCCGCATGCGGGGGGAATCCGGGGAGCAGAAAACCACCACCGGCCCCGGACTGCCGGGACCGCAGCCCCCCTGGACCAGGAGAGCCAGAAGCAGAAGGACTGCCATCGTTTTTCGTTCTTCGTTTTTCGTTCTTCGATTCTCGAGCTGTGGTTTAAAGCAGGGGCCGGACATAATCAGACTGTGCTGCATAAGACCTGGTTTAAAGAGCTGGTTGAGGAGACTTATAAGGAATTGGAAAACGTTTCTCTATATCATACTGAACTAGTGGTCTGTTTCATAATTAAGGTAACATCGGAAAGGCAGATTCCCCCCCCCTTTCCTAACGGGGGGTCAGGGGGGATTTTTATAAGCACCTGAAATCCCCCTAAATCCCCCTTTTTCAAAGGGGGACTTAACCCTGCCAAGTCCAGCGCTCCGGATCTGAATTTATGTCCAGCTAATTATGAAACACTCCACTAGAACATGCGGTCTTTTTTAACCAAAAACCAAGAACGAAAAACTTTGCCTAGTAAATGACCTGGCCGAGGCGGCCCCAGCGCACCCGGAAGGCATTGCCGTTCCAGGAGAACTGATAGACCAGGCCCTTCAGCCCCCCCAGGAAGGCCCGGGGGAAGGTTTCGCTGTGGTTTCCGGCCCAGGAAAAATAGATGAGGAAGGCCTTGCCCCGGAGGGCGTCCATGGGCACAAAGCCCCAAAAACGGCTGTCATAACTGTAGTCCCGGTTGTCCCCCATGACAAAGTAAGAATTGGCAGGCACCACCACCGGGCCAAAATTATCCCGACCCACCTGGTTGCCCGGAACCCGGTCGGAGTCCTGGTATACGGCTTGGGGAGTCTCGATTAGCTGCCCGTTGAGGTGGACCTGCTTATTAACAATCTGCACCTTATCGCCCGGCAGGCCGATGACCCGCTTGATGTAATCCTTGGAAGGGTCCTGGGGAAAGATAAACACCACCACGTCGCCGCGGCGCGGTTCGCCCAGGGAAATCCAAACCTGGTTGGTAAATGGATTGCGGATGCCGTAACTGAATTTGTTCACCAGGAGGTAATCCCCCACCAGCAAGGTGGGCTGCATGGAGCCCGAAGGGATGGAGAAAGCCTGGAACAGGAAGGCCCGGATGACCAGGGCCAGGATCAGGGCGATGAACAGGGCTTCGCCGTACTCCCGCAGGAACCCCTTGTTCTGGGGGCGAGGCATGGCAGAGGCGTCTTTTCGGTTCACGGAGGTCACGCTCACAATTGCTGATATTTATGGGGCCCACCAGGGACCCCGCCATGGACCCGCTAATCCACCGGGGCGAACTGATCCTGGCTGGCGCCGCAAATGGGGCAAACCCAATCCGGCGGCAATTTGTCAAAGGGGGTGTTGGCGGGCACCCCGTTGTCCGGGTCTCCCTGGGCCGGGTCATAGACATAACCGCAGATTTCGCACTGGTATTTCTGCATGGGTGGTTCCTTTTTCAGGCCGGCGGGGAGGTCAAATCCCGAATCAGGTCCGGGCCTCCCGCAAAGGAGTCGAGATAATAGGCCGCCTGCAACTGGGGGTTGCGGTAGGCCACCAGGGGGACCCCGGAGTTGGCGGCAAAGGCCTCGTCCACCTGGGAATCCCCGATGTAGATCGCTTCATCAGGGTTTAAGCCGAAATGCTCCAGGATGCGCTGAAAAGATTCCGGATGCGGCTTGGGGCGGCTCACGTCCTGGGCCGAAACCACCAGGTCGAAGTCATCGGTCAGGCCGTGGTAGCTCAAGACGGCCCGGGTGGTGGTGCTCCGGTTGGTGGCCAGGGCGGTGTAGCAGCCGGGGCGCAGGAACCGGAGGAAATCCCGCAGGTGCGGCTCCTCCACCATCATGGGAATAAAGGGGCCGTAGTCAACCTCCCGGGCGAATCTGAAAACCGCCTCCAGGTCAGGATGGCCCTGGAACAAATACCCCAGGGATTCCCACACCGTATGGCTGTGGATGTAATCCACGGCCGCAGGGCCCAGGGGCGGCCGGCCGAAGTGGGCGAGAATGCTATTGTAAAAGGCGATGTTGGCCTGCCGGGAATCGAACAGCACCCCGTCGCAATCAAAAGCTACCAGTCTGATCAAAAGCTAATCCTGGAAATTTAATCAAGAGGCTTGCACGCGGCGTCAACTGGCCGGATCTGCCCAACCTATCTCTTAAAAATACGGATTAGTGGGTTGCTTGTCAATATTAATCGAGGCCGCCGGCCGGTCGGCCGCGGGGGGCGCACCTGACGACGCCCGCGGCACGGGAAGGGAGAAGGAATGGTGGTTACCGTCAGGGGGCAGGTCGCCGGCGCCGCGGTCGGTCAACCTTGATTCGGTCAAAGATGAGCTCGATCTTTTCCCTGAGATCATCGGTGGTGAAGGGTTTGGCCAGGTAGTGGTTGACCCCGGCCTGCACCGCGGCGATGACGTTGTCTTCGAGGTTCTCGATGGTGACCATGAGCACCGGCAGGGAAGCGGTCAGCGGGTTTCCCCGGATTCTTTGCAGCAACTCCAGGCCCCCCATCTTGGGCATGTGCCAGTCCGTCACCACCAGGCCGATGGGTTCCCGTTCAATGATCTCCCAGGCCCGGAGGCCGTTTTCGGCTTCCAAAATGTTCTGAAAGCCGATTGTCCTGAGACAGTTGCACAGGATTTGGCGCATGGTGGCGAAGTCTTCGGCCACCAAAACCGTCATCTGAAAATCCATCTTATGGCCCCACCCACTCACCTACCTATACGGCTTGCCAGGCCTCCGCCTTAAAAAATAGCCCTCATTTTCCCTTGATTTCCCGGGCCGATTCTCCCAGAATCTTGAAGATGGCTATCGCGACCACTGACCTGCGCCTTGCCGCGGTCAGGGAGTTGTTCTCCCGGGCCGGGGTGGACGCCCTGCTGGTGTCCGGCCCCGAGAACCGGCGCTACCTGAGCGGCTTCACCGCCGAGGCCCCCGACTGGGGCATGCTCCTGATTACCCCGGAAACGGCCGCGCTCCTCACCGATTTCCGCTACCAGATCTGGGCCGCCCAGGAGGCCCAGGGGTTTGAAGTCCTGGTCTATACCGTCAACCTGGCGGATACTCTGGCGGAACTCCTCAAGAAGACCCCGGTGCCGCGCCTGGGCTTTGAGGCGGCCAATCTTTCCTACCGGCAGTATCAGCGCCTGACCCAAGGAACGGCGGCCGCGGGCCTGAAAATGGAGTGGCTCCCGGTGGAGGGCCTAGTGGAGGGCCTGCGGGAGGCCAAGGCCCCCGAGGAACTGGCCTGCATGCGTCGGGCCCTGGACCTGACGGAGACGGTGCTGCGGCAGGTGGCGGCCGAACTGGTTCCGGGCTTGACGGAGCGCCAGGTGGCCTGGGAGATCGAAAAGCGCCTGCGGGAAGGCGGGGCCCAGGGCGTGGCCTTTCCGCCCATCGTGGCCGCGGGGCCCAACAGCGCCCGGCCCCACCACCACCCCGGAGATTATCCCTTGCAGCGGGGCGAGCCCATCATCATCGACCTGGGAGCCAGGGTGGACGGCTACTGCGCCGACCTCACCCGCACTTTCATCCTGGGGGAGGCGGACGAGCAATTCCGGAAGATCTACACCCTGGTGCGCCGGGCCCAGGAGCGGGCCGAGCGGCAACTGCAGGCCGGCATGGAATCCCTGGCGGCCGACGCCCTGGCCCGGGAATTAATTGCCGAAGCGGGCTTTGGTTCGGCCTTCGGCCACTCCCTGGGGCACGGGGTGGGTCTGGCGGTGCATGAGGCCCCCAGCCTGAGTCCGGCCCGGGAGCGCAACACGGTGCTCAAGGCCGGGTGTGTGGTCACGGTGGAGCCGGGGATCTACCTGGCCGGCTGGGGCGGGGTCCGGTTGGAGGACATGGCCCTGCTCCAGCCGCAAGGGGCCGAAGTCTTGAACAACTGGACGGATTTTTATGAGTGGTGATTTGGGGATAGGAGGGCCAAGGGCTTGGTAGTTCACACTTTTCAGTCTTCAGTTTTCGGTAACGGAAAAATACCCTTGCAATAATCAGCCCCTGGCTACTCTTTCTGGTCGGGAAGTCGGGGCCGCCAGGCCGCGCCTTCCCGGCCAACTTGTAGGGGTTGGGAGGGGGGCTTGGGGGGAGGGCAGGGGGCCAGTGGCACAGGCGTCTCGCCTGTGGAATCCCCTGGCCCTCCCCCAATATTCCCTTTTCGTCCCGACTACGCCACCCGCCGGTCCAGGCCCTGGACGTTGCAGACCATCACCACCAGGTCGCTGCTCTTGCCCGCCGGATCCTTGACCAGGTCTTCGAACACTGCCTTCACCGAAAACCCCGCTTTTTTGAACACCTTAAGCGCGGCCACCGCCTGCAGGTGAATCTCGGCCACCAGCTTTTCCAGGCCGAACTCGCTGGCCAGCTCCACCAGTTCATTGATGAGCAGGGTGGCCAGGCCCCGACCCTGGTAGTCTTTGGCCACCACCACCCGAACGTTGCCCAGGTGGCGTTTCCAGCCCACTTTGCGCATGTGCAGAGTGGCGTCGCCCACAATGCGGCCCCCGGCCTCCGCCACCAGGGGGAAGACCCGCTGGTAATCGAGGTGATCCAGCCAGTGATCGATCACCGCCGGGTCCCGGACGTCGCTGCGCAGGAAGGAGAGCTCCTTCTCGTCCAGGCGCCGGAAAAAGTCAATCAGCTTCTCCCGGTCCTCCTTAACCAGCGGCCGCAGAATCACCCGGGTGCCGTCCTTCAGCACCCCCTCCTTGTAGTAAGGCGCCATCATATCCCCTTTCTCGCCTAGGGTTGGATTACTTTCGAGTTTCGAGTTTCGAGTTTCGAGTTTTCAGTTTTTAGTTTTCAAATAAGTTCTATTTTCAGGAAAAATCGTTCTTTCAACCCAATGAGAAGGTAAGAGACCTCTGCAAAAGTATCAAAATCGATATTCTCGCGGATGAAAGGTCTTATAATCCCCCCCCCTTTAAGAAAGGGGGGTAATTAATGATAATTCATTGATAAATCATGGAAAACCATCTTAAGTCCCCCTTTTCTAAAGGGGGATTTAAGGGGATTATTAATGCCTTCCTATTTCGACTAAGCCTTTTTCAGAGTTCTCGGTAATTCAATGAGATATTTTATCCTCGCAAATTTTCCCCAACTGTTTCAGACTTTTTTTACGCCAAAAGAGCTAAAAGATCTGAGTTTGGGGTCTAACCCGAAACTCGAGCCTCAAAACGCGAAACTCGAAACCCGCCTCAAACCCCCCGGGCCAGGCGCTCCGCCAGGTAGGGCGGCAACCCGGCCGCCAGGATGCGCCGTTGCGCCCCCGCCACATCATAGGGCGTTGACTTGAAGTGAATGGAAAACTCCTGGTCGTCGAAGATGGCGTAGGCCGCCTCCGGATTGCCGTCCCGGGGTTGGCCCACGCTGCCGGGATTGATGAGATAGTGGCAATCGGGAGATAGTAGCACCTTGGGTTGAGAAATCTCCTGGACGGCCACCGTTCCCCGGATATCCCGGTACCACAAGGCCCGGCGGTGGGTGTGGCCGAAAAAGCAGACCCGGAGGCGGTTCTCCCGGCTCAACTGCTTCAAAACCCGTTTGCCCTGGAAATGATAGGCGATGTAAGTATCGGGGCTGGTGGGGGTGCCGTGGCAGGCCAGAAAGGACCCCGGGGCCTCCCGGATTAGCGGCAGCCCTTGCAAAAACTGGAGATGTCGGGGTTCAAGCTGTTCCCGGCTCCAGTTCAAGGCCTGGTAGGCAATGATATTGAAGTGTTGGGCCCGCTCCGGGTCAAATAGCGCCAGGTCGTGGTTCCCCGCCAGGTTCCACACCGTCTCGTCCTGGAGCAGCTCCAGGCATTCGCTGGGATTGGCGTTGTAACCCACCAGGTCCCCCAAATTTAACACCGCGTCCACGCCCTCCTGGCGAACTTGGATGAGCACCCGGTCCAGGGCCTCCAGGTTGCTGTGGATATCGGCGACGATGGCCAGGCGCATAAGGACAGTTTTTAGTTTTGAGTTTCGAGTTTTTAGTAATTTACCAAAGGCCGCCAGCCCAGAGGTGAATCCATATTTCTATCTGATATTATTCTTGCGTAAATAAAGGAATAATCAAATAAATATTTTTTAGGGTTGGGGTTGGGTAAATTCTCCTGTCCGCATATATAGGAACGAAAAACCAAAAACGAGAAACTCAAAACTCAAAACTCAAAACTCGAAACTGAAACTCGAAACTCCCCACCCTCTTCCTTGACATTTCCGGGGATTCTGTTACCTTTTGCCCGGACATGGAACCCGGCCAGATCGTCGAATTCTACGAAGAAAAGCGCCTCCTCCTGGGCGTCGTCCTGGAGTTCAAAGGCGAGCGCCTGCGGGTGCTGGCCCAGAACAGCCGGGAGATGACCCTGCCCCCCAAGCGCGTCCTGCACGCCGGTCCGGGGCTGCCCCTGGCCGCTCTGTCCCGACAGGACCTGCTGCGCCGCCTGGAGGAAACTGCCAAAACCCGGGAAGCCTTGAAGGTCGCCATTGACCTGGACGAAGTCTGGGGGCTGCTGGCCCAGGAAGACCAGGCCATGACGGTGGAGGAGATGGCCGACCTGTGGTTCGGCGGCGCCTCTCCGGACCGGGTGGCGGCCATGGGCCGGCGCCTGCGGGAAGACCGGCTCCTCTTCAAGCATAAAGAAGACCGGGTAATCCCCAACCCGCCGGAGCTGGTGCAGCAACTGCAGGAGCAGCAGCAGCAGGAGTTGGAGCGGCGCCGGGAGCTGGAAGAGGTCGCCGCCTGGTTGCTGGCCGTCTGGGAGGGCAAGGAAAGCCACGCCCAACCGCCCTGGCGCCCCGGCGTCGTGGAACTGCTGCGCCAGCTGGCCGTCTGGGGGGCGGAGGCTCCCGATTACCCGCAAGGAAAGGCCTACCTGGAGCAGGCCCGGCTCAATTCCCCGGATGCTCCGTTCCGCCTCCTGGTGCGCCTGGGGATCTTTCAGGAAGACGAAGACCTGGACCTGCACCGGCTGGAGATCCCCCTGGAGTTCTCCTCCGAGGTCCGGGACCAGTCCCGGCGCCTGGCCAAAAGCCCGCCGCCCGACCCCTACGCCGCCCGGCGCCAGGATTTGACCGGCCTGTCGCTGCTGACCATCGACGGCGAGCGCACCCGGGACTTCGACGACGCCCTGAGCCTGGAGGAGGTGCCGGAGGGCTGGCGCCTGGGGATCCACATCTCCGATGTCGCGGCCCTGGTCCACCCGGAGTCTCCCCTGGACCTGGAAGCCCGGGAGCGGGGCACTTCCATCTACCTGCCGGAGCACCGGCTGCCCATGTTCCCCGAAGAGATCTCGGAAGACCTGCTGAGCCTGCTGGCCCACCAGGAGCGCCTGGCCTTAAGCTTCCTGGTGACCCTGGACTCCCAGGGGGAGATCAGGGATTGGACCATCTTTCCCAGCCGGATTAAAGTGCAGCAGCGGCTGACCTATCACGAAGTGGAGAGCCTGCTGGCCCAGGACCAGAAGCTGGCGGCCATCTCCCACCTGACCCGCCGGCTCAAGGAGCGCCGGCTGGCCCAGGGCGGCTACGAACTCCGCCTGCCGGAGGTCTGGGTCACCTTCAGCCCCCAGGGTGAGCTTCAGGTCAGCGTGGAGGACCAGGAGACGGAGTCCCGCCAGCTGGTGGCCGAGGCCATGGTGCTGGCCAACTCCCTGGCGGCCAAACTGCTGACGGAGCAGGGCATCCCGGCCATCTACCGGGTGCAACCGGAGCCCCGGGAACCCGTTCGCCGGGAGGGGGACCGAAGCCTGCTGGAGCTGTGGCGGAACCGGCGCCGCCTGAGCCGGGTGGTGATGGACCTGGAGCCCCAACCTCACTGGGGGCTGGGACTTCCCAGCTACACCCTGGCCACCTCCCCCATCCGCCGCTACCTGGACCTGGTGATCCACCGGCAGCTTCTGGCGGTGGCGAGCGGCACCGCGCCGGCTTACGACCGGGAGGCCTTGGCGCAGATGGTCACCGCCATCGAACCAGCCATGCGGCGGGCGGCGCTCCTCAAGGCCCGGCGCCTGCGCTACTGGCTCTTGAAATACCTGGCGGCCCGGGTGGGGCAAACCCGCCAGGCCCTGGTCCTGGAGAGCCTGCCCCACCGCTTCCGCCTCATGTTTCCCGACCTCTTGCTGGAGTTGTTTCTCCCGGCCCCCCCCGGACTGAAACTCACCCCCGGGGACACCATCCGGGTGCGCCTGGATAAGGTGTCGCCCCGGGAAGACCAGCTCAAGGTGTCCCTGGCTTAGCCGTTCTCACCGCCGGCCGGCCCCTTCGCCCGTGCTTCCGTGCAGAGCCAGAATTCTTGATGTGGGATAGCAATGACCTGCAGGACTCTGCTAAAATACCGCCTAGCCTATTTCTTAAAAAATTAATTTGCCGGAAGTAAACATGTCTTCCTCATCCGAACTGGTTCGGCATCAGCAAACCTTATACGCCTCAAGAAACCCAACTAGAAGATGGCTTCACACTACCCGACGAGATTGGATCATAGCCGCGATCGGACGAACCGCCGCAAAGAGACACAAGCGGGCGCTGGAGATCGGACCCGGCTCGGGGGTTTATCTTCCGGTGCTGGCGCAGCATTATGACCAGGTAGTGGCCAGCGACCTAGAGGAATTCTACCTGAAGCACGCCCAGTCGCTCACGGCTAAATACCGAAACCTGACCTTTCAGGTTGACGATATTTGTAAGTCAAAGCTACCGGAAAGAAGTTTTGACCTGGTCCTTTGCAGCGAAGTGATCGAGCACCTCGCAGACTCCGCCGGCGCCCTGGCGCAGATGCACAGGCTTCTCAACCCAGGGGGGACCCTTATCCTTTCCACCCCCCAGAGGTACAGTCTTTTGGAACTTGCGGCCAGGATCGCCTTTCTGCCGGGGATCATAAATTTAGTCAAACTCGTATACCAGGAATCAATTCTGGAAACCGGCCACATAAATCTGCTGACTGAATGGGAAGTTACTCGACAACTAAAGCAGGCGGGATTTAGGGTCCGCCGGACTTTCAAGTCGGGCTGTTACTTGCCGTTGGTCGCCGAATTTATGGGAGAGACCGGGCTGCGACTGGAAAAATGTTTGGAAAGGACGCTACGCGGCGGCGTTCTTGACAGTCTTTTGTGGACCCAATATTATGTTGCTGAGGCCTGAATCTTCAATTAGAAGGTATGCATGAGTGGTCCTGCCCCACCGGTTCGCAGTACCGGCCTTCTGCTGCCTTTAGCCGTCCTGCTGGGGCTTTCGCTGCTGATCGCGGCGCAGGCTCTGCACACCTATGACGAACCCCTGGAATTCGACAGCGCCCTCTATGCGATTTTAGGGCATGAACTTCTCGCTGGACGTCACCTTTATTCTGATCTCTGGGATATCAAGCCGCCGGCGATTCATGTAACCTATGCCGTAGCCGAACTGCTAGCGGGATATGGTCCCCGCCAGATTTATCTCCTGAGCGTCGCCACCGCCATTGCCACGCTGCTGGGAGTTTATGTCGCGGGCGCAGCTCTGTCCGGGGCCCGAGTCGCGGGACTGTGGGCCGCGCTCTTCTGGACGGTCATCTGGGCGGCCCCGGGCCTGGAAGCAAATCAGCCCAATTCGGAAGTATTTGCCAATGCCTGCAGCATCTGGGCCTTTGCCTTGATGGTGGGAGCGCGGAACGGCGGTTTCCAGGTCCGCAGATGGCTGCTCATCGGGGCACTTTTTGCCCTGTCTATCCTGTATAAGCCGATGGTGATCGGCATCCCCATCTTGCTGGCAGGCATTCACCTGGCCTGGGCGCCGGACCTGCGGCGGACCCTGGGGCAAATCGGGGTTACGGCCACCACCGCCGCGGCCATGGGGCTGGCGGTGTGCGGCTATTTCCTGGCTGTGGGCAGGTTCACCGACTTCTACAACGTCATGATCATCCATAACCGCTATTACACCGGCAGTATTACGGCCAATATCCTGCAGGGCCTCCAGGCCGACAATTTATTGCCATCTTACCTGAATCCCCTGGCGCCCCTGGCCATCCTTGGAGCTTTCGGTCTGGCCCTGGGCCTGTTGAAACCCGGGCGGCGCCCCTGGGCGCTCCTCGCCGGACTGGTGATCGGCACCGAGATCGCCATTTGCCTGCCCGGCAAGTTCTTTCTCCATTATTACCAGTTCTGGCTGCCCCCCCTGGCGGTGGGCGCCGGCTGGGCCCTCCAGGAGTTGGGCCAGCTTGCCAAAAAGGACGAGGGCTCCCGGGCATGTCCCTGGCTGCCGCGGCTCGTCGGCGCCGCGGCGCTGCTCATCCTGATGGCCCATGAACTGCCGCTGTACCGGCTGTCAGCCGACCAGTGGTCGCAGCGAAAATACGGGGACCACTACCTGATAATCAAAAGGATGGGCCAGGAGTTGGGCAGATTGTTGCAGCCTGACGAAACCATCTATAACTGGGGCAATGAGGTCGGGCTATATTTTTACAGCCAGCGCCGCCCGGCCAGCGGGATAATTTTCTATTGGCCGGCGATCCTGGGACCGCTGGCGCCGGCGCTGCAGTCGCGCCTTCTCGCAGACCTGCAGCGTTCGCCTCCCGAGATTATGATCACCAGGCGGCAACATACTTCCGAGGATTATCAAAAGAATCACCCGGTGATGGCCTGGTTCTCAAAAAATTACCGGTTCTGGTTCCAGCGGGGCTCCTTCATGCTTTACTTCCGCTCCGAAGGCAAGGTGGCGGCCCGGCTGGGCCTGGAGCCCCCCAGATCAGCCCCTTGAACGGCCTCCGGCGAGGTGCGCGCCGATGGTCTCTTACCTATTTCCCTCTTCGCCGAAGCCGTAGGACTCCGCCACCACGTAGAGCGGCCTTTTCTTCGTTTCCGCGTAGACCCTGCCGAGATATTCCCCGATGATCCCCAGGCTGAACAGCTGGAGGCCTCCCAGAAACAGGATGGCCACCATGATGGAAGCGTAGCCCGGAACCACGATTCCGAAGATCAAGGTCCGCAATACCAGAAAGGCCGCATAGGCAAGCGTCAGGAAAGAAATGGTCAGCCCCACGTAACCCCACAGCCTCAGGGGAACCGTACTGAACAGGGTTATGGCGTCCAAGGCGAGGTTCCAGAGCCCCCAGTAATTCCATTTTGTCTTACCCCCATGCCTCGGCTCGCGTTCATAGGGCACTCCTATCTGCTTGAAACCCACCCAGGCAAAAAGTCCTTTCAGAAAACGGGTGTTCTCAGGGATTTGGTTCAGCACCTTAACCACCCGGGCATCCAGCAGGCGGAAGTCCCCGGTGTTTTTGGGGATGGGGGTCTCGCTGAAACGATTGATGAACCGGTAAAACAGATTCGCCGACAACCGCTTTACCAAGCCCTCGCCGTGGCGTTTGGTTCTCACGGCATAAACCACATCATAACCTTCGCGCCATTTAGCAATGAAGGTCTCGATCAACTCCGGCGGATCTTGCAGGTCAGCGTCGATGGGTATCACCGCCCGGCCGCTCGCATAATGCAGGCCGGCAGTCAAGGCGGTCTCTTTTCCGAAGTTTCTGGAGAAATTGAGCACCTTAACCTGTGGATATTTTTTATGATATTTTATCAGCTTCTCCAGAGTGCCGTCGGAGCTGCCATCATTTATACAAATGATCTCATAGGTCATATTTAAGGAATCAAGCAACTTGAAAATGCGTTCGAAGAAATAATCAATATTCTCCTCTTCGTTAAACATGGGAGTTACTACAGACAGTTCAAGGTTCCGGTGGCGAAGGTCGGATTGGCCTGGACTGGACACCGTTTTTACTCCAGTTTAAAGGAGATTGTTAAGATCAGCCGCCATAGTGACTCGCAGCTTCTAATGGTCCGTAAACACCCGGGCGAAGATCTCGTCCACGTGGCGGCAATAGTGCTCCAGATTGAAGACCCCCTCCAACTCCTGGGGAGTCAGGTGGCTGCCGATCTCCGCGTCCTGCCGCACCCGCTGGGAGAATTCGCCGCCCTCCTGCCAGACCTGCATGGCCGGGCGCTGCACCAAGCGGTAAGCCGCATCCCGGCTGAGGCCCTTGTGGATCAGGGCCAGGAGCAGCCCCTGGGAGAAGACCAACCCCCGGGTGAGGTGGAGGTTTCGCGCCATGTTTTCCGGGTAAACCTGGAGATTCTTGAGGAGCCGGGTCAAGCGGGCCAACATGAAATCCAGCAGGATGGTGCTGTCCGGCGCGATGAGGCGCTCCACCGAGGAGTGGCTGATGTCCCGCTCGTGCCACAGGGCCACGTTTTCCAGGGCCGCCAGGGCGTTGCCCCGCAGCACCCGGGCCAGGCCGCAGAGGTTCTCGGAGAGCACCGGGTTGCGTTTGTGGGGCATGGCCGAGGACCCTTTCTGGGCCGCCCCGAAGAACTCCTCCGCCTCCCGCACCTCGGTGCGCTGCAGGTGCCGGATCTCCAGGGACACCTTCTCCACGCTGGCCCCGATGAGGGCCAGGGTGAGGAAGTACTCCGCGTGCCGGTCCCGCTGGATGATCTGGGTGGAGATGGCCGCGGGCGCAAGACCCAGGGCGGCGCACACCCTGGCCTCCACCTCCGGGGGGAGATGCGCGAAGGTCCCCACCGCGCCCGAGAGCTTGCCCACCGCGATGGTCTCCCTAGCCTGCGCCAGGCGGCCCCGCTGCCGCTGGAACTCGGCATGCCACAGGGCGAATTTGAGTCCCAGGGTGATGGGCTCGGCGTGCACTCCGTGGGTGCGGCCCACCATCACCTGGTCCTTGAAGGCGTAGGCCCGGTCCTTGAGCACGGCCAGCAGTTCATCCAGGTCGGAGAGCAGCAGGTCCGCCGCTTCTTTGAGGCGCAGGGCCAGGGCGGTGTCCAGGACGTCGGAGGAGGTGAGGCCGAAGTGGAAGTAGCGGCCGTCCTCCCCCAGGCAGGCCGCCACCTGGTCCACGAACGCGGCCACGTCGTGGTGGGTCTCCCTCTCGATGGCCAGGATGGCCTCGGTGTCGCACTGGGCCAGCCGCGCCGCCCGGGCCGGAACGTCCGGCGGGATGAGGCCCAAAGCCCCCATGGCCTCCAGGGCCGCCATCTCCACCCGGAGCCAGGCGTTGAACTTGGCCTCCTCGGTCCAGATCCGGGCCATCACTTCACGGCTATATCGAGGAATCATGGCTCACCTTTGGCGATGAAATTTTCCGGGCGTCATGAGAAGGCGAAAAGGGCGTCCGCCTTAGCCACCGAGCCCGTTCCCACCGGCGCCGGGACCCGGCCCCGGGCGCCCCCCAGGCCGGCATTGCCCCCGGTGGCTGGTTCAGCCGGGTCGTGAGTAACGATTACCTACGGATTATACTCAGAAATGCTTTCTGGGAGTAGAGAAATTTAGCGGCAGGCTGGGGAATGTGTCACCGCGGCGATGAACCGGTCTGCTAAGGGCAATCCTTCCTTGACGCCTCCTGGTTGAGGTCAATTTTCAGCATGCCTAACGGCCGTGCCCGGCATGGCCGCTAAGCAGACTTCCTGGCGCCGGCAGAGCTCCCCCAGCGGTAAGGAGCCAGGCGGGTTCCGGCGGCCCCCAGAAATATTTCACTCCGGGTCCTGGGATATTTCCCCTGGGGCTTCGCTTCCAGGGGTAAGAGATTGGCGCCGCCCCCCGTCTCTCTTTCCGGAGCGTACATTTCATCCCATAAAATTATTCTCGGCATTTTTTCTTCCTTTTCCTGAGCACTTCAAGCTAAGGTCTGCTTGCCTCAGGCTTATCGGTAATAATTGAATAAAACTATAATCAAGGGTAATCTGAAGGGAAATTAGGGGATTCCTGATTTTGGGGGTCGAAAAGCCTAATTTTGTCCCAGACTAAAAGAAAGGCCAGAAAAGGCAGAGCCAACCGGGGCCGGCAGGATTTAGGCAGAATAATGTTATGTCCCACGATTACCTAACGATGTTTTGGCCCTACCTCCCCCCTCAAGGGGGAGGATAAAAAATGGCTTTTTAAAGATACTTGCGGGACACGATCAAGCTGAAGCCCTAAAAGTTTCCCAGGCCCTGAGGTTATGAGGCCCTTATGCCCGATTGGGGAGAAATCTTTGCCGCGCCGGAGATGCAGGATTTGCAGCCCAACCCGGAGTTGGCGGCGCTGCTCCCGGAATTCCGGCAGGCCGGCCTGCGTCTCGTCCTGGACGCCGGCTGCGGCGTGGGCCGCCATCTTATTCCCCTAACAAGGCAAGGATTCCAAGTGGTGGGGGTGGACCTGGAAGCCCCGGTTTTGCAGGTCCTGAAAGCGCGTCTGGCGTCCGCCGGCCTCCGGGCCCCGCTCCTGCGGGCGGATCTACGCGGCCTGCCGTTTGGCCCGGCCCGCTTCGACCTGGTGCTCAGCATCAACGTCATCAACCACGGCGACGCCGCCATCTTCCGGGACTTTTGCCGGGAGCTCAACCGGGTCCTGGCCCCGGGTGGCGGGCTGTTCATTTCCGTCTCTCCCCGGGAGTTCGGGGAGCATGTTAAGCTGCCCCAGACCCGGGAGTTGGAGCCCGGCACCCTGGTGGACATCGCCACCCCGGATGGCACCCTGCTGCACCATTTCCCCACCCCGGCAGAGCTTCGGGACCAGTTCCCGGGCTACCAGGTGCGCCGCTTTGAGACCATCCGGGCCCCCATCCCTTTCATGGGAAACGTGGAGCTGCCCCAGCTCATTTTTTGGGGCAGGAAGGGCTGAGGCCGCGGAGAGGGGCCAGGGGTCAGGGGTCAGGGGTCAGGGGTCAGGGGATGAACCGATCCCCCTTTTAGGAGGCGGGGTTCAAAAACCAATAACCAAAAACTAAAAACTAACAACTAAAAACTAACCCCTGACCCCTTTAAAGAAATGGCTGATCAAGGCGAAACCCCAGTCCTGGTGCAGCGCTGGGCCGGCTTGCTGGCGATCAGCCTGAACCGCCCCCAGGTTCTCAACATCCTGAACCTGGAGATGATCCGCCTGCTGCGCCGGGCCCTAAATGAGGCCCTGGCGGACGACAGGGTCAGGCTGGTGCTGCTTGGCGGCGCCGGGGAGAAGGGGTTTTGCGCCGGCGGCGACCTCAAGGAACTGGCCCGGGCGGTCCAGGAAGGTGACCCGGCCCGGGACCACCGGTTTTTCCGGGAAGAATACGCCCTGGACCTCCTGGTCCACCGATTTCCCAAGGCGGTGGTGGTGCTGGCCCACGGCGTCACCATGGGGGGCGGCCTGGGCCTGGCCGCGGGCGCCGATCTCGTGGTGGCCACGGAGCGCACCCGCATGGCCATGCCCGAGACCCGCATCGGCTTCTTCCCGGACGTGGGCGCCACTGGCTGGCTTTTTCTGAAATGCCCGCCGGGCTATCCCGAATACCTGGCCCTCACCGGCTACGAACTGGCGGGCCCGGAGTGCGTGCGCCTGGGGCTGGCCACCCACCTGGTGCCGGTTGCCCGGTGGCCGGAGCTGCGCCGGGCCCTGGAAGCATGGCCAGCGGGGCTTTCCCGGGACCGGGCCGCGGCCGCGGCCCAGCTGCGGGCCCAGCTGGCGGCTTTTGCCGCACCGGAGATCGCCCCTCGCCCCCAGTTGGACGCCTGGGTGGCGGAACATTTTGCCGGCAAGGCTTCCCTCCAGGAGATCATAGACTCCTTGCATTCCTGCAGCCTGGAAGTGCAGGAATGCCGGGAGGTCCGCCGCCGCCTGGGGGAGCGCTCGCCCACCGCCCTGGCCTTGACCCTGAAACTGCTGCGGGCCAATCAGGGGCGGCCCCTGCCCGAAGTCTTTCACCGTGAGGCCCTGGCGGCTTACTTCATGGTGCAGCACCCCGACTACCTGGAGGGCATCCGGGCCCGCATTATTGATAAAGATGATCAGCCCCGCTGGCAGCCGGCTAACATCGAAGAGGTGGGGACTTTGGCCATTGACCTTTAGCCGTTGCCCCAGGCATCGTTTGGATAATTAGGAATATATTAAATGTTTCCCATTTATTACTCGGAGCGAAAACCAATTGCCCTTTCTGAACCGTAGGGGCACGGCGTGCCGTGCCCTCAAGCCGAGCCAATGTAATTTCTTTAATGCTCCGAGTAACATTTGTTTAGGGGGCGTGATGCCTCAAGCATCTACCCCAGAGGCGTTGTTCATGGTATTCTCCAAAAACCCAAATAACCTTTCAGTTAAATAACGCCTGACCCAAGGGGCCATCATGTCTTACCAGACCATTCTTTTATCCGTGGAGGACGGTATCGCCACCATCACCTTCAACCGTCCGGACAAGCTGAACGCCCTGAACCCGGAGATGCTCTCCGAGGTCGCCGCCGCGGTGGCGCAGGTGGGCCGGGAGCCCTCCATCCGGGTGCTGCTGTTCACCGGCGCCGGCCGGGCCTTCATCGCCGGGGCCGACATCAGCCAGTTCCTGAGCCTGGACCCGTTGAGCGCCCGGGAGTTCGCCCGCTCGGCCCACGAGATCGGGGCCGGCCTGGAAGCCCTGCCCATTCCGGTCCTGGCCTGCGTCAACGGTTTCGCCCTGGGCGGGGGGCTCGAGATGGCCATGGTCTGCGACTTCATCTACGCCGCGGACACCGCCAGATTCGGCCAGCTGGAGATCAACCTGGGGATCATGCCGGGTTTCGGGGGCACCCAGCGCCTGGCTCGCCTGGTGGGCAAGGGCAACGCCAAGGAACTGTGCCTCACCGGACGGATGATAGACGCGGCCGAGGCCAAGGCCATGGGCCTGGTGGCCCAGGTCTTCCCCGCCGCCGCCTTCATGGAGGAGTGCCGGAAGGTGGCCAGGGCAGTGGCGGCCAAGGGCCGGGTCTCCCTGGCCGGGGTGAAACGGGTCATCAACCAGGGCTTTGACGTGGACCTGAAGACTGGCTGCGCCCTGGAAGTAGACGCCTTCGCCCTGTGCTTCGCGTCGCCGGACGCCCACGAGGGGGCCAGGGCCTTCCTGGAGAAGCGCCCGCCAAAGTTCTTGTAAGTGCTAAAAATAACCACAGAGACGCAAAGGACACAGAGAAGATTATAAATAGGGACCTTAATTGGGTCTTAAGGACGCACTTATGGTCAACTGTGCTCTCTGTGCCTCTGTGGTTTAATTATTTTGCCGCAACTTGCGCGGCGCGGGCAAATCCGCTAAAATCTGGCTAACTTATGGATCAGAAAGCTTCAATTACAAACCTCAAGCGCCAGCCCACCCGGGCCATCCACATCGGGCCCGTGCAGATCGGCGGCGGGGCCCCGGTAGTGGTGCAGTCCATGACCAACACCGACACCCGCCAGGTGGGCCCCACCCTGGCCCAGATCGAACGCCTGGCCTTGGCGGGCTGCGAAGTGGCCCGGCTGGCCGTGCCGGACCAGAAGGCGGTCAAAGCCTTCGGGGAGATCAAGCGCGACAGCCCGCTCCCCCTCATCGCCGACGTCCACTTCAACCACCGCCTGGCCCTGGCGGCTTTGGAGGCCGGGGCCGACGCCATCCGCATCAACCCCGGCAACCTGGGAGGGGTCAAGAAGACCCGCCTGGTGGTGGATGCCTGCCGGCAGCTTGGCGTGCCCCTGCGCCTGGGGGTCAATGCCGGCTCCCTGGAAGCAGACCTGCTGGCCCAGTACGGGGCTCCCACCGCCCAGGCCCTGGCGGCCAGCGCCCTGCGCTGGGTGCGCCAGTTCGAGGACTGGGGGTTTCACGATTTCAAAATTTCCCTGAAATCATCCGATGTCCTGGTCACCGTGGCGGCCTACCAGGAGGTGTCGCGCCGGACGGACTACCCCCTGCACCTGGGGGTCACCGAGGCCGGGGGGCTCATCGCCGGCACGGTGAAATCCGCCCTGGGCATCGGCCTGCTCCTGGCCCAGGGCATCGGCGACACCATGCGGGTGTCCCTCACCCGGGACCCGGTGGAGGAAGTGCGGGTGGCCTACGAAATCCTCCGGGCCCTGCACCTGAGGGAGCGGGGGGTGGAGCTCATCAGCTGCCCCACCTGCGGCCGCTGCCGCATCGACCTCTTCAACCTGGCGGAGGAGGCGGAGCGGCGGCTCCTGGCCGTCACCACCCCCATCAAGGTGGCCATCATGGGCTGCGTGGTGAACGGGCCCGGCGAGGCCCGGGAGGCGGACGTGGGCATCGCCGGCGGCGTCAGGATGGGGGTCCTGTTCAAAAAGGGCGAAGCCGTGCGCAAGGTGCCGGAAAAAGAACTCCTCAGCGCCCTCTTGTGCGAAGTGGCGGCCCTCACCGGCGAGGCGGTGGCCCTCCCCGAGGACTGATCTCCGTTAATTCAGGGATTGGCAAGCTGAAAATGAGGGAATCCCCCATTGCCATTTGGCTAGAGATGTAGTCCCATAGCAACAGAGAATCTCCAGCAAATATGACACCCTCATATTGAGCCATTCGGAGAAAGGATAAGGACGCTTTTATGGATCGGCACCAACTGGACGTGGAGGCCTTCGCCCGGCTGCGGGGCAAGAAAGAGAAGCCGGGCTGGAGGCGGACCTTCCTGGTGGGCGGGGTCCTATTCCTGGCCGGATTCCTGGCCCTGCTGGGCCAAAACTTCTGGGTTGCCTTAAGATAGTTTAGAGTAAGATAACTAATATTCAAGTTCATCATATCTTAATTAAAAATACCTCGAACCCGCCTTTCCAAAAAGCTAACTGTTTGTTATTGTTCAGTTATTCTGCTGTCCGCAGCCTTGTTGCCGCCAGCCGCTAATTAACCCCCTTAAATAAAATTCAGGGTTTTGAAAGCTCAAAATCGGGGTTTACCTGATTTACACCGGACAATGATTCGGCAATAAAAGGAAGTAATGAAATGAAAAATCCTTGTTAAAGACGATTTTAAGTTACAAAACTCTTGACAAACGATTAAAAAGCTTTTAGAGGTGAAGAAAATAACAAGTTAATATCGAAAAATTAGGGGGGGGAAGATGAAAATTCTGGCTTTATTAATGGTGGGTTTTTTGGGGCTTGCTGGTTGCGCCACGGTTGAGCGTTCGGTGACTATCGATACCGACCAACTTGAAGGCTATGCTGCTGGCCATTACAAAGACAGCCGTTACGGACAAGTGGGAGAATGGGGATTCTGGGTTCTAGGGGGATATAATGCTGACGATTCGGCTTCGGGTGCAAGGCCCCTTTGGTTCTGGCCATGGGGAGCGAGTATGAGTAAGAGGGAACCCGACCCAAGGAATTTTGCAACAGCAATCGCAAAGATTAATTACAGCAAAAAAATAAAATCCATCAAATATGATGAAAGTGGGGGTATTATCGAATACGAGTTTGAACATAAGCCTTTGGTGAGTAAGAGCGAATATCAACCAACTAAACGTCAGCCAAACCTACCTTCTTCTTTCGGTCGTCAGCCGATAGAATAGCAAGGTGATGAGCCATGAATAAAATAATCTTTCTGCTGGTTTTAATTCTGTCATTCTTCGGGTGTACTACGGACTGGGAGCCAAGACAACCCTACCAAGGTAGGGGGTTGATAGGGAGCGAAAATCTGGTTTTTGAGCCACCCAATGTTGATACCGCAGGGTTGCCCGATATGCGCGATCTCCCTTTACCAACTGATTTAACTTTAAGGCTTCCCAAAAAGGTGCGCTCTTACACCGGCATAATTAAAAACCGGACCGGCTATGATATATCTGTGCCTTCGGGCAACAGCAGCGCCACCCTAACAATCCCGGCCAATGGGTTCATTGAATACACCGCCTGGAAAAGGAATTTCGACATAACGGTGTATCATGGCGGCAAGCCGTTTTATTGTCTCAAAATTAACGCGCACCTCAATGAATACCCATATATGTGCAAGAAGTACGATTTTGTGGCGGAAATCGTGAAGGCGGAACCGGTTCCCCAGAAGGTCTACAAAAAGAAGCGGCGCATTAAAAAGAAAGCGCCCAAGGATGAGGGGGTTGAAGGGCTAGGATAAGCCGGCAGGAGGGGCGGACCTCCCCAAACTCTCCTTAATTAACCGGGGGTTACGCAGGGAAGCGGCTCTAAAGCCGTTTCCCTGTCTTTTTTCGTCCCCCGAGAACCGGGAGTCCCGGATTCACACCGGCCGGGACACCGGACGGCTGAGGTTCTGCACGATGTCCAGGTAGACTTCGCAGTAGCCCAGGGCGTCTTGCCGCAGGGCATAGAAGGCGTTGAGCATCAGGGCCGCCACCGTCAGGTTGGCGAACAGCAGCTGGGGCGCCCCCGCCGCCATGAGTTCCTCGCAGGAAAGCTCGGCGGGGTTGCGGTCCTGGGGGTGGGCGATCTCCGGGTGGTAGCGGGTCAGGGAGGGGGTCAGGTCGACGCCGCCCTGGCGCACGTACACCTGGACGTTGCCGTCCTCGTAATCGTTGCCCCCGGAAATCAGGGTCAGGTCCGCCAGGGTGGCGGCGTGGCGGTTCACCAGGAGGCGGGAGGCGTGGTTGTCCACCATCAGAAAGACCAGGTCCCCTGCCGCCACCAGCCGGGCTACGTTTTCGGCGGTGACGTACTCCGGCGCCGCCCGGAAGGACAACCCCTGGAATTCCCGGGCCAGCTCCCCGGCCTTCACCTCCGCCTTGTTGCCCAGCCGGCCGAAGGCCTGGCGGGCGGCATTGCGCCGGTCAAAGGAGTCGCCGTCAATTAAGGTGAGGCGGGCCGGTTCGCCGGCGTATTGCAGGAAGCGGCAGAGAAAAGGGAGCAGCGCGCAGCCGATCCCACCGATGCCGATGGCTTTGATTTCCATTTTTAGCTTTCAGCGGTCAGCTATCAGCTTTCAGCTTTTAGTCTGAACTCCCCGTCGTCTCGTTGATAAGTCGAACCTTATTAGAGGCTATGAGACCTCTGCAAAAGTATCAAGATCAATATTCTCGCGGGTGGAAGGTCTTATAATCCCCCCTCCCCCCCTTTAAGAAAGGGGGGGGTAATTAAAGATAAGTCTTTGATAAATCATGGAAACCAATCTAAAGTCCCCCTTTTCTAAAGGGGGATTTAGGGCAATGCTGTTCATTTAAGCATTGGCAATTTCTATTTTTCGTAGGGGCGGGGTTTCCCCGCCCAATAAATGGCCCTTCTTATACCAGGGCGGGGAGACCCCGCCCCTACATGGCGCTTAAGTTAACAGTATTAGGATTTAGGGGGATTATTAACGCCTTCCTATTTCGACTAAGCCTTTCTCAGAGGTCTCATAGCTTCTAAGATTATTATGAAATTTTGCATAATTCAACGTGGTTTGCCCCTCCACAGACTTAGCAAGGCGGGGGTCTTAGCTTGGCTGACCGCTGACCGCTGAAAGCTGACCGCTTCTAAGTCCCGAACTCAATGGGCCGGGGCAGGGGGGTCACTTTCTGGTCCACCGTCTGAGCCCAGCCCTCCGGCGCCGGGGCCGCCTCCCAGGGGATGGGGTAGGGGGAGAACATCTGCTCCGGAGGCAGTTGCCCCCGGTATCCCTGGACCACCACGGCGCAGGACAGGGTGATGTCCCCGTCGATGTTGCCCAGGGTGAGGTGGAAGCCGTCTTCGAAGCGTTCGTCGTTGAGGTCCCGCTCCGAATGGAAGGCCTGCACCCCGGCGTGGCTGTGGATGGTGCCCAGGCGCACCAGGCCGGCGGGGAACTCCTTGATTTCGTAGTCGCAGTGGCCGCCCCCCACGGTCTGGTGGGGGACCACCAGCTCGTAGGCCCGGGTGGCTTCCCGCCAGCCCAGGAGGACCACGGCTTCGCTGCGGTGGCGCTGATAGACGGCCCGGAAGAAGGCCAGGCATTGCAGCAGCAAACCGGCGGGCAGGGCCGGGGCGCTGATATGCACCCGGGTCCCCTGGGACTCCAGCCAGGGGATGCCCGGGGCCGGCACCGTGGCCTCAAAAAAAGGGGTGCGCTTCACCAGGAAGAGGCCGTCACGGCTGAGCAGGTAATAGATGGGGTCGTCCGGGGGGGTAAAGTCCTGGTCTTTGAGATAGATGGGTAACATGGAAATGGGGCGCCCGATTCTGGCTGACTGGTCGCTGAGGGGTTACGGTTTCCTTTGGGCGCCTGGCCTGGGCGAACCCCAGGGAGGTTGGCGCCTTAACTGCATCCTACCCCGGTTCGGGTCGGTCAGGGGAACCTAGAGGGTGGGGGCGATGAATACCAGGAGCCGCAGCCGGGTATGGGCCTTAAAGCCGTGGGGTTCGCCCACCGGCATGATCTGCATGGCGCCGGCCCGGGCCGACATCTCATTGGCGCCGGTGAATTCGCCTTCACCCTCCAGGATCATCAGGGTGACGTCCGAGTCGGCCGGATGCGAATGGACCGGCATCTCCTGGCCCGCCTCGAAGTTGAAGGCGAGCACCCGAAGGTTGGGGGAATCGTATACGAGCTCCCGATAGGGCTTATCCGGCGTAAACTTGGTAATCTGCGTCAAGTCGATGAATTTCATTGAGCCTCCCGCGGCCGGGGCCGTAATCCTGGTGCACTGCTCTGAGTCGCTAACTTGCAGGGCCTAACTCGCGGTTGCCTCTGCCATCCCGGTGCGAGAACCGCTGGGCTGGGCTAACAGGATAAGTTCGTGAAAATCATAATTATTACTAAGGATTTTGTCAATCCTCCAGGGCCTAAAAGACTTTCTTGCTGTCCAGGAGGAGGGTCACCGGCCCGTCATTGATGAGGCCCACCTCCATCATCTGGCGGAAGCGGCCGGTGGCCACCCTGAGGCCATAGCCGGCCAGGGCGGCGGCCAGGTCTTCGTAAAGCTGTTCCGCCAGGGCGGGCTCTGCGGCTGCGTCAAAGGAGGGGCGCCGGCCCTTGCGGCAGTCCCCCAGGATAGTGAACTGGGGCACCAGCAGGACCTCGGCTTGCAGGTCCAGGAGGGAAAGGTGCATTAGGCGGCCCTCCCCGGCAAAGACCCGGAGGTTGGCCAGTTTCTGGGCCAGGTAGGTGACATCCGCCGGGCCGTCGTCGGCCGCCACCCCCGCCAGGACCAGCAGCCCCAACCCGATTCGGCTCACCTCTGCTCCATCCACCCGCACCCAGGCTTCTTTAACCCGCTGCACCACGGCTCGCATGCCCAGCCCTCCGGTCTGAGTTTTGAGTTTCGAGTTTCCAGTTTCCAGTTGATACACCGGCTCATCTCGACTGCCATGAAATAAGGTATAATATTCCAGGGTGGTAGAAACCAAAATACCGAAATAAAAGCTTGGAAAACCCTAAAAACTCGAAACGCAAAGCTAAAAACTAGAAACTAAAAACTCGAAACTCGAAACTCAAAACTCGGTTATCAAGGCAAGCGGCCCTAAAAAATTTTTTCCCCCAAGTAATTTCTGTGTTAGAGTTTTAACCGAAAACCGAAAACCGAAAAACTGGAAACCGATTATGGCAGTGCGGCCCGTTTCCGGAGCCAACCTCACCATCCCCAACATCATCACCCTGGCTCGCATCCTCCTGACCCCGCTGTTCATCATTTTTTTGATCCAGGGGCGCTACCGGAAAGCGCTGGCCATCTTCATCCTGGCCGGGGTGAGCGATCTGGTGGACGGCCTCATCGCCCGCACCATGCACCAGAAATCCCGTCTGGGCACCTATCTGGACCCCATGGCGGACAAAATCCTCATGTCGGCCAGTTTCGTCACCCTGAGTATTTACGGCCAGGTCCCCTCCTGGCTCACCGTGGTGGTCATCAGCCGGGACCTGACCCTGGCCCTGGGGGTGATGCTCTTTAAGCTGGCGGATTACCCCCTGGTCATCAAACCCTCACTGGCCGGGAAGTTGTGCACCACCATGCAGGTGGCCACGGTGCTCCTGGTCCTGGTGGGGAAGATCTGGGTGGTGCCGGCGCTATTGCTGCCGGCCTTTTTCTGGCTCACCGGCGGGCTCACCGCGCTTTCGGGAATCCACTACGTTTACGGCGGACTCCGGCAGGTGAGCCTGTCTTCAGCCCCCGGCCCCGGGCAGGGCGGCCATGGCTGAGGTCATCGACCTGGAGCGCTTCCGGGCCAAGGTGGCTGCGGACCATGGGTTCCGCACCTGGCTGGCCCGGTTCAAGGAGCAGTTCGGTCCGGAGACCCGGCTGGTGGACCTGAGTCCTCAAACCCTCCTGTACCTGGCCACCCCGGGGGAAGAAAACCTCTACGTCTTTTTCGACCTGGTCATGGGGGCCCGGCGTCTGGGGGGCTCGGCGCGCTTCCACCTGGATGAACTGGATTCCGAGGCCAAGCTGAAGATCATGGACACCGCCTTCGCCCTGGTGGACCGGGTGCGGTTCGAAGTCATGCGCCGCCTGGGCTGGGTGGAAGCGGTGCCGGGCCTGGAGGCCCCCATCATCGAGCTGGTGCAGCAGGCCTGGCGCCAGGAGACCGCCTTTGCCCGGGAGGTCCCCAAGCTCTCCCCGACCCACCCGGACTACGAAGCCTACCTGAAGCTCAACCCCATGGACCGGGCCGTGGTGATCAGAAGGCTCATCCCCCGGGCGGTGGCGGCGTACCGGGATCAACTGGCAGGGCTGAAGTAGGTTGGCGCCCCGCCATCATCTTTCTCCTTCAGGTCAGGGAATCTCCCGCACCGGGCGAGGAGACCTCGCGGCTACCAGGCATTGCGCCCTTGTCGGGGCGGGATTGCCCCGCCCTTCGGGTAATGCGGCGGCGTCAGCCTGACCCCGGATGAAAAAAGGTTATTCAGGGGCATTAGCCCGGCTCCGGTGCTAAACAGTTGGTACCGGGGAAACGGGTTGCCCTTTCCACACCGCGCTAAAACCAGAACTCCGGGTAACGGCGGCTCGCGGAAATATTGTTGACTATTAGGGCCACGAGCAGCATGATGACGACCCCCGCGGCCACGGGGACCACCGCGTACAGGTACCCCAGGTGGTGAATCTTGGGGCCGCCGAGGATCGCGATGAGCGCGGTGGCCCCTCCCGGGGGATGGAGGGTCTTGGTGGCGTGCATCACCAAAATGCTGGTGGCCACCGCCAGGGCCGAGGCCAGCCAGAGGTTGGGGGCCAGCAGCTTAAAGGCGGTGACCCCGATGAGGGCGGAAATGATATGGCCCCCCAGGAGGTTCCGGGGCTGGGCCAGGGGACTTTTAATGGCCCCGTAGATCAGGACCGCGGAGGCCCCCAAGGAACCGATGAGCAGTACCAAGTCGGTGCTTTCCACCCAGCCGTAGTTGAGGTAGGCCACCGCCCCGACGCCCAGGAAACTGCCCAGCCAGGACCAGAGCATTTCGGTTAAGCCCACCCGGGGCGGGCTCTGGGTGGTGCCGGCCATCTTGCGGAAATAGCCCCCCATCATGGCCGCACCCCGGAGGTGGCCTTGACGATGTCGCCCCGGGATACGATTCCCAGCAGACGGCCTGCCGCATCGGCCACCGCCACCCGGTTGATGTTCTGCTCCGTAAAGATGGCGGCCACTTCCTTCACCGGGGTGTCCGGGCTGACGGTGACGGCCGGGGAAACCATGATATGGGCGGCGTTTTGCTTCTTAATGGGCAAGGCCACGCAGCCCTTGGTTTTCAGGCAGCCCGCCACCAGGGTCATGAAGTTTTTGGTCTCTGTTGCTCCCATGTGGCGGAGAAAGTCTTTTTCGGAAATGACCCCCACCACCTTGCCGTCGCCATCCAGCACCGGCACCCCGGATACCCCCCGGCGTCCCATGATTGCCGCTACCTCCGCCAGGGGCGTGTCGGGATGCACATAAGCCACCTCCCGGGTCATGATCTCCCCCGCGGTTAGCGAGCGGCTGAGGCGCTCCAGGGCCCGTCGGTAGGCCAGATAGTAAACCTCTTTAAAGTCCCCGGGGGTGATGTCCAGGTATCCCGGGATTTGCTTCATGGCCTCGTAAATGTCCTCATCTTTGAGCGCCAGGCCCGGAGGGAGCCCGCTCCCCTGCTTCCCAGTTTCTTCCGACATAGGCAACCCCTTTCACCAGAAGATGATTGCAGCCAAGTTTCTGAAAATTATGCTGAGCCCGGCAAAAAGTCCCACTGTTTCCTAGGGATGAGACGCTTTACTACAGGCTATTGCAAAACCCCGAAGGTGCCATGCAAGGTCATTCTGAACGCAGCAAAGAATCTCGTGTTTTAAACAACTTGAGATCCTTCACTTTGTTCAGGATGACAGGAAAATAAGTTTTGAAATAGCGAGACCTCTATAAAAGTATCAAGATCAATATGCTCGCAGGTGGAAGGTATTATAATCCCCCCTTCCCCCCTTTAAGAAAGGGGGGTAATTAACGTTAACTCCTTGATAAATTATGGAAACCAATCTTAAGTCCCCCTTTTCTAAAGGGGGATTTAGGGGGATTATGAACGCCTTCTTATTTCGACTAAGCCTTTTTCAGAGCTCTCATAGCTTCTATGTTCAGGGTGACAGACATAACCAGTTTTTCTCCAGGATGCCAACCCCAGTTACTTTTGAGGGCAACCGGATATGAGCCGCAGCCAGGCCAGGCGTTCAAAAGAACTCAGGTTTATGCAAAAGCGCTGCCGGGAGGGAGGAAAGGGAGTTTTCCCGACCACCCCCTTTCTCATAACCTAGGAAGCGGCGTGTTCTTTCTTGTAGAGCGGCGACATGTCCCGCAGGGTCTGGACGATGCCGGGCATCACTTCGATGACCTTGTCGATGTCGGCTTCGGTGTTTTCCCGGCCCAGGGTGAAGACCAGGGTGCCCTGGGCCAGGGCGAAGTCCAGCCCGGTGCCGATGAGCACGTGGGAGGCCCGCAGCGACCCCGAGGCGCAGGCCGAGCGGGTGGCCACGATGATGTTCTCGTCGTCCAGCATGAGCATCAGGCTTTCGCCTTCGACGTACTCCACGGACATTGACAGGAGATGGGGCAGGCACTGGGTGGGGTGGCCGTTGATCTTGATATCCGGGATGCGCGGCGACAGGCCGGTGGCCAAGCGCTCCTTCAGGGCCCTGAGGCGGGGCACCCTGTCGGGCATCTCCAGGCGCGCCATTTCCGCGGCCATCCCCAGGCCCACGATGCCGATGAGGTTTTCGGTGCCGGCCCGGCGCTTGTTTTCCTGGAGGCCGCCGTCTATCAGGGGCCACACCGGGGTCCCCTTCTTGAGGTAGAGGGCCCCCACCCCCGGCGGGCCGTAAAACTGGTTGGCCGCCAGGCTCAGCAGGTTCACCCCTAGTTGCTGGACGTCCACCGGGATGATCCCGGCGGCCACCACCGCGTCGGTGTGCATCACCACATTGTGCTTCTTGGCGATCCTGGCGATGTCGGCGATGGGTTCGATGGTGCCGATCTCGTTGTTGGCCAGCATGACGCTGATAAGGATGGTGTCGGGGGTGATGGCCTTCTCCACCGCCCCGGGGTCCACCAGCCCGTAATGATCCACGTCCAGGGAGGTAACCCGGTAGTCCAGGAGGCGCAGGGTCCTGAGCGAGTTCAGCACCGCTTTGTGTTCGATGTTGGAGGTGATGATGTGGCGGCCCTTCTCCCTAAGGCCGATGGCCGCCCCCTTGATGGCGTGGTTGATGGACTCGGTGCCGCCGGAGTTGAAGACCACTTCCTTGGGGTCCGCGGCATTGATGAGGGCGGCCACCTGCTGCCGGGCCTTATCCAGGGCCTGGGCCGCCGGATGCCCCACCTGGTGGTCGCTGGACGGGTTGCCGAAGACAGTCTCCATATAGTTGATCATCGCCTCTTTCACTTTGGGGTGTAGAGGCGTGGCGGATAGATGGTCCAGGTAAATCAGTCCCATGGGGGTATCCTTTTCAGCCGGGTGGGGTTATCAGTGATCGTGCTCGTGAGGCAAATCCGACCCGCAAAAGATGCACAGAGGGGCCTCTTCTTGAACCTCTTTCTGGCAGTAAGGGCAATAGCAACCCTCGCCCTTTTGCTTGAGGTGCGGCTCCCGGTCCGCTTCCCGGCTCCCTACTTTGCCAGACTTGCGGTCCAGATAATTCTTGATGGCGGAGTGCAGCGCATCGGCCCCCAGGTTGGAGCAATGGAGCTTGTTGGGGGGCAGGCCGCCCAGGGCTTGGGCCACATCCGCATTGGTGATCTTCATGGCCTCTTCTAAGGTCTTGCCCTTGGCCATTTCGGTGATCATGCTGGAGACCGCGATGGCGGCCCCACAACCGAAGGTCTTGAACTTCACGTCGGCCAGGCGGTTGTCATTCACTTTAATATAGACGTTCATCATATCCCCGCAGACCGGGTTGCCCACCTCGCCCACCCCGTCGGCTTCCGGGATCTCTCCCACATTGCGGGGATTCTTAAAATGGTCCATAACGATGTCGGAATAGGCCATGATACGCTCCGTGACAAGTAATGGATTTCAACAAAAATTTGTTTTTTAAATATAAGAAATAGAAAATAAAGGTCAAGGAGAAAGGGGTGAGCCGCGCTGCCAGCCCGAGTTGCTGCCGGGCGGAGCTTTTGCAATTAAGTTCATTTACCTCTGGCCGACGGCCATGTGTTTCAATACTTTCGACTTTAGGATGGGTTTTTTTAATATTAAGGCTGCGGCAATATTGCCATGGTTTTGAGGAATAATTATTTTTAATTATTAAGTTATAATTTTAATCGGGCTAAGAGTGTGTAACCGGACGAGGCGTTCCGGAACCTTTGGCTGGGGTGGCAAGCACCCCTCCCTACCGGGGCCCGAAAACCGGGGCGCTCACCTGCTGGCCCCATCAGGGCCAGGAAGGTGAAACCAGGAGGTCTTGAGATGTGGTTGCATTGTTCCCGGGCCCTGGCGATTTTTGCCCCCCAGGGTATTAAGATGGAAAGCGCCGCCCCGGGCGAGATGCAGTGGGACGAACATGGCGGCACCTTTGTGCTGCGGGTAGGCGGGCTGGAGGTGTCGCCGGTGGCCGAAGCCGCCCCGGCGTCCGGCATCTGGCTGGAGGTGGCTTTGCCCTTGCCGGAGTCGCTCCTCTCGGCAATCCGGGAGTTCGCCGGGGCGCACCGTCTGCCCCTAACGCTCCTGTCCCCGCCGCCGGCGGAGCTGACGGAGACCCCCATTCTGGCCGCGGGTCACGTCCCGGGGCCAAACCTGTTCATCTATTGCGACGAACCGCAGCTGCATCTCCGGGCCCTGGGCCCCCACACCCTGGAGCTGACGGTAACCGGGGCCTTCAAGGCCCGGCGGGTGCCCAGCCGGGAGCCCGACGTGGTGGTGCACCTGGCCCCGGCCGCCATGGCCCGTCTGCTTTCCTATGTACTGGCCCTAAACGGCTGAACCTTGAGGTGGAATGTCTGAGACGGCCTCTAATCTTAAACCTCTTATCAGGGGTTGAACCATGCTGAGCATCTGGGGAGTTCTTATGGTGATGATGGGAATCTTTTTCAATCCGCCGGCTGGGCAGGGGGCGGAGGCGGCGAAACTGCCGCCGCCCTCCCATAAAGGGGCGGTCTCGGTGGCCGAGGCCCTGAAGGCCCGGCGCACCGTGCGCCATTTCGCCTCCCGGCCCCTGGCCCTGGCCCAGGTGGGGCAAATCCTGTGGGCCGCGGACGGCCTCAGCGACCCCCGGGGCCTGCGCACCGCGCCCTCCGCCGGGGCCACCTACCCCCTGGAACTTTACCTGGTGGTGGGGGAGCGGGGCGTCACTAACCTGGACCCCGGCGTCTACCGTTACCTGGTGGCGGAGCACGCCCTGACGCCCACCGTCCGGGGCGACCAGCGGGCCCCGGTGGCCCGGGCCTCCCTGCACCAGTCCTGGATGGCCGAGGCCCCGATGCTGGTGATCATCGCCGCGGACTACCGCCGCTGCACCGCCAGGTACGGCGACCGGGGCGTCATGTACACCCACATGGAGTCCGGCCACGTGGGCCAGAACGTCTTCCTCATGGCCGAGGCCCTGGGGTTGGGGGCGGGAATTGTGGGGGCTTTCGAGGACCGGGGCCTGTCCCAGGTGCTGCAACTCCCCCAGGGCCAGGTGCCCCTCCTGGTGATGCCGGTGGGCTATAAATACTAATCTTTTCCCGTTTATCATTCCGGGGAGGTGAAGGGACCGAAGATTTTCACAAAAAATTAGTATTTTTAAAAGCTTTCAATATTATAATGGAAACAATATCCCAGTCCCTGGAGGGAGGCATGGAGGATTGGAAAAACAAGCTTTTCTTTGGGGATAACCTGGAAGTCCTGCGCCGGCATATCCCCGTGGGCAGTGTCGACCTGATCTACCTGGACCCGCCGTTCAACTCCAATGCCACCTACAATATGCTGTTCAAAGAACCTTCCGGGGAACAGTCCGCGGCCCAAATCGCCGCCTTCGAGGATACCTGGAAATGGGGGCCCCAAGCCGAGGAGGCCTTTGATGAGGCGGTCATGGCCGGGCCGCCGCCACTGGCCGAATTGCTCAAGGCCCTGCGCCAGGTTTTAGGCCCCAGCAACATGTTGGCCTACCTCAGCATGATGGCGGTGCGGCTGGTGGAGATGCACCGGGTGCTGAAACCCACCGGGAGCCTCTTTCTCCACTGCGACCCCACCGCCAGCCATTACATCAAGCTTACCCTGGACAACATCTTCAGCGCCAAAAACTTCCGTAACGAAATCATCTGGGAGCGCTCCCAGCCCAAGGGCCACGCCACCACCCGCTTCTCCCGCTGCCACGACAGCATCTTTTTCTACAGCAAGTCGGAGAAGGCGGTGTTTAATCCGCAGTATGCGGAGCATGACCCGGGTTACCTGGAGAGATTTTATCGATTTGTGGAGCCGGAAACCGGCAGGCGATACCGGTTGGGCGACTTGACTAACCCTCACAAAGAAAGGCCCAATCTTACCTACGAGTTCCCCCCCGGCAGCGGCACGGTGCGGGTGTGGCGCTGGACCCAAGAGCGCATGCTCCAGGCCTGGAAGGCGGGCCGGGTGGTTATTCCTGAAGGCGGAGTGGCCCAGTATAAAAGGTATTTAGACGAAATGTCCGGCACCCCCATCAAGGACATCTGGTACGACATCGAACATCTGCACGGCTCCAGTCGCGAATATATGGGCTACCAGACCCAGAAACCGGAGGCTTTGCTGGAGCGCATCATCCGGGCCGGCAGCCACGAAGGGGACCTGGTGTTGGACCCCTTTTGCGGCTGCGGCACCGCGGTGGCGGTGGCGGAAAGATTAAAGCGGCGGTGGATCGGCATCGACGTTACCTACCTGGCCATTGACCTCATCAGGAAGCGGCTGCAAGATTCCTTCAGACACGAACTCGCGCCTTACGAAGAAATCGGCATTCCCAGGGACGTGCCCAGCGCCGAACGGTTGTTCAAGCTCAACCCATTTCAATTCGAGTGTTGGGCCCTGGCCTCGGTGGGGGCCCGCAGCGCCCGGGAGAAGAGAGGGGCGGACCGGGGCATCGACGGGGTCATGAACTTGCGGGACGAATACAGCGGCGAATATAAGAAAATTATCCTCCAGGTGAAAGGCGGTCACGTCGCCGTCTCCCAGGTCAGGGATTTAAAGGGGGTTTTGGACCGGGAGAAGGCGGAGATCGGCGTGTTTCTCACGCTTTCGCGGCCCACCCGTCAGATGCGGGAAGAGGCGGCCGCGGCAGGCTCCTTCATTGACCCTCAGTTTCCGGAGCATCGTTTCCCTCGCCTGCAAATCCTTACCATTGAGGATATCTTTACCGGGAAAAAAGTCACCTTGCCATCTTGGTGGTCCCAGGAAACTTTCAAGAAAGGACCGCGGCGGCGGAAAAACAACCCGGAGGAATCACAAAATAATTTGCTGAGAGAATTGCAGGAGCCATACCATTCTTAGGGGCGCACCCCGGCCAAATGTCCGGGCCTGGGGGCGGGAATTGTGGGGGCTTTCGAGGATAAGGGCCTGTCCCAGGTGCTGCAACTCCCCCAGGGCCAGGTGCCCCTCCTGGTGATGCCGGTGGGCTATAAGCACTGAGGCGTTGGGCGCGCAAAGAGTTACTTGATTAATGGTTGAGCGCGCTGCCGCGCCCCGGGAAGCTAAACTGACCGGTTAATCAGCCGGGCAGACCCCAGGCAAAGTATAATTCCGCTTCCTTCAAGATCTTGCCGAACTTCTCTTTGATCATTGGCGGCCTTAATTTGAGGGTCCGGAACAGGAGCACCGGCACGGTGGCATGGGACGCCACTCTCTCGGCCACCCCGCCCAGGTTCCAGGCCACTTCTCCCTTGCCGTGGGTGCCCAGGGCGATGAGGTCATAATCATTATTCTGGGCGTAGGCGATAATTTCCATGGCCGGCACCCCTGGCCGGCAGACCCAATCGGCCTGGAGGCCCTGAGCCTCCAGGTCTTTGCAGGTTTGAGCCAGGAATCTTTCCGATACCCTAATTTCCTGGGCCGCCACGGCCTTGAGCACTCCCGGGGTGGTTTCCCCGATCTGCTCTCCCACATCGCTGCAACAAACATGGAGCAGCGTCACTTTGGCGTTCATGGTTGCAGCCAGTTCCACCACCTTGGGAAGGACTTCCGCCGCAATTTGAGAGCCGTCCAAAGGGACCAAGATCTTTTTGAACATCCTGCCTCCGGGTAATTTTTAGCACATCGGGTTGACGCCGCGGCACCCGCATGGGAGCAGCAATTTTACCTGATTATACCGCAGCGGCCGGCGATCTTGGGGGAAAATCTCTCTCCTCCCTTGCCTTCGTTCAAGTTTTTTATGAGATGGCCCCGGCTCAGGCCCGGGGTTTAAGGTGGATGTAAGTGCACAGTCCCTTGGCCACCAGTTTGTCGCCCTGGCGCACCTCGAATTCCCCCAGGGAAATGGTGCGGCCCCGCTTGGCGATGAAAGCCACGGCCGTAACTTCCCCCTCTTTGACCGCGGCCAGGAAATTGATCTTCATCTCCACCGTGTTGATGGTCTCCCCCTCTGGGACCAGGCTGTAGAGGGCGAAGGCCACGGCTTCGTCCGCCAGGGCGGCGATGGCGCCGCCCTGGCGGAGCCCGATGGAGTTGGCCAGCTCCGGCTTGAAGGGCAGCACGAACCGGGCGTACCCCCGGCCCAGCTGCGGCACCGCAATGCCCATGAATTTGATGAAGGGGTTGGCCGCCAGGCGCGCCCGGATGCCGGCTTCCAGCTCCGGGGCCAGGGGTTCGATTTTGTCTGTCATGATCGTTCTCCGAATCAGTCTTTATGTATCCTTACAGAGCTTGGAGAGATAAGCCGTAGGGGCGGTTCGCGAACCGCCCCTACAGCCCGGCATAGATTTACTGGGAGATTTACTAGCTGGCGATGCCATATCGTGCTATCGCTTTGGGCGATGAGATTATCTATAATACCTGATGATATTCAGTTATAAATCAGTTACCAATCAGGAAATTATACATGAAAATCGCCATCAGCGGCAAAGGCGGGGTGGGCAAGACCACGTTGGCCGCCCTGCTCATCAACTATTTTCGGGACCAGGGGAAAAAGGTCCTGGCGGTGGACGCCGACCCCGACGCCAACCTGGCCCTGGCCTTGGGGATAACCGACCCGGAAAACATCACCCCCCTGAGCGAAATGAAGGAGCTGATCGCCGAGCGCACCGAATCCCAGCCCGGCAAGATGGGGGGATTCTTCAAGATGAACCCCAAGGTGGACGACATCCCGGAGAATTTTTCCCGGCAGCTGGACGGGGTCAAACTCATCGTCATGGGAGGGGTGAAAAAAGGCGGCAGCGGCTGCATCTGCCCCGAAAGCGTGCTGCTGCGCACCCTGGTGACCCACCTGGTGCTCCTGCGGGATGAAGTGGTGGTCATGGACATGGAGGCGGGCATCGAGCACCTGGGCCGGGCCACCGCCCGGGGGGTGGACAAGCTCCTCATCGTGGTGGAGCCGGGCCGCCGCAGCATCGAAACCGCCCAGCACGTCAAAAAACTGGCCCAGGAGATCGGCCTGAACAAAGTGGCGGTGGTGGCGAACAAAATCCGCGGCGCGGCGGATGAAGAATTCTTACGAAAAAACCTGCCGGACCTTCCAATCCTGGGATTTATTCCCTTCGACAACCGAATCATCGAGGCCGACCTCCAGGGCCGGCCCCCCTACGAAGCCAACCCGGCCCTGAAAGAAGTGGCCCGGGGCATCGCCGCTCAACTGCAAGGGTAAACGGGGCCAAAGGCGAAAAGGCGAAAGGAAGAAGCCCCCTCAGTAAAAAGGTTTCTATTTTTCCCTTTTCGCCTCTTTCCCTTTTCGCCTTTTCCCCCTATAAAGATGTAAATGTCTGACCCATCCCGCCCCCACCTCTCCACCCGCATGAAAATGCTGGTGGTTTTTGTCCTGTACTTCGCCGAAGGGGTGCCCTTCGGGTTCGTCTACACCACCCTGTCCTTTTTTCTCCGCACCCAAGGCGTCCCTCTGGAACAAATCGGCATCTTGAGCCTCCTGGGCCTGGCCTGGAGCCTGAAAGTGCTGTGGAGCCCCCTGGCGGACCGCTTCGGCTCCCGGGCCGCCTGGCTGGTGCCGGCCCAGGCCGTCATCGTGCTGGCCATGCTGGGTCTGGCCTACCTGGCCGATAGCCCCGTGGCCCTGCCTTTCTGGGTCCTGGTGGGGCTTCTCTGCCTGGCCTCCGCCACCCAGGACCTGGCGGTGGACGCCTATACCATCGACCTCCTGGACACCAAAGAGCTGGGCCTGGCCAACGGCATCCGCATCGGGGCCTACCGGGTGGGCCTCATCGCCTCCGGCGGCGGGGTCTTGATTTTAAGCGACCTCCTGGGCTGGAGCCCCACCTTCGTGGGGGTAGGCATCATCATGGCCGCCCTGGCCCTCACGGTCCTGGCCTTCGGGCCTTTCCACCTGCCCCGGCCGGAGGTGGCCCGGAACAACCCGGCCACGGGAGGGTTCGCCCAGATCAAGGAGTCCGTGAAGGGATTGATGAGCCACCCCAACATGGGGGTCATCATCCTCTTCATCCTGACCTACAAGGCCGGGGACGCCCTGTTGGGCGCCATGGTGAGCCCCTTCTGGAGGGACCTGGGGTATTCCGGCACCCAGTTCGGGGTGGCCTCCATCACCGTGGGCAAACTCCCGGCCATCCTGGGGGGCTTCCTGGGGGGTCTCCTCACCGCCCGCTGGGGCATCAGCCGGGCCCTGTGGCTCCTGGGGATTTTTCAGGCCCTTTCCATCCTGGGGTACTGGGTGGCGGCCCTGCCGGGCAGCTGGTACGGCACTATTTACATGGCCACCCTGGGGGAGAGCCTGGCCGGCCAGATGGGCTCCGCCGCCTTCATGGCCTTTCTTATGTGCCTGTGTGACAAGCGCTTCAGCGCCTCCCACTACGCCTTCCTCTCCATGCTCTTCGGCCTCAGCGGCAGACTGTGCGGCTACCTGGGGGGTTTGCTGGCGGGCTCCTTCGGCTACGCCATCTTCTTTTTCTTGAGCTTCCTGGCTGCCTGGCCCGCCTTCGCCCTGCTGCCCTGGGTCCTGCCCGTGGTGCGCCGCATCGAGGGCAAAAGATGATTGGGGGAGAGGGCCAGGGGCCGAAGGCCCCTGCCCCCTCCCCCAAGCCCCCTCCCCCAACCCCTTACAGGGGGTTGGGAGGGGAGTTTGAGGGGAGGGCGGGGGAATTGCCT
>Ga0315282_10000554_pt1 | contig 73681 bp, 59 predicted proteins | sample YL17G07_20_MG_FD_203693 | JGI IMG/M metagenome (GOLD analysis project Ga0315282, IMG submission 203693) | Sediment microbial communities from Yellowstone Lake, YNP, Wyoming, USA - YL17G07_20 | ecosystem: Environmental > Aquatic > Freshwater > Lake > Sediment | place: USA: Wyoming | collected... | reverse complement strand
GCTTTCCGATAGCGTTTCCACATCGCTTCTTTGAGAGCTTTGCGCATCCGTAAATCCATGTTTTGACCTCCTTCCCGAAGAAGGTCAGAGTAAATAGAGCTCCTCGACCGCGTCCAGCCATAGTAAGATTTTTAAATGGCAAGACATATGCCCGCATAGTAAGATTTTAGATGGCGCGATTCGCGTTCTTGACATCGATCACGGTCCGGTTATACGATTGCAGAACGATGCGCAACTTGGATTCCGCGCTCAATAACTCAATAAGGGGATAAAAAAGGAGGCTCCTTTGAAAAAGAATTTGACAGCCAAAAAAAGCGTTACTCGCCGCGATTTCATCAAGACGACTTTCGCCACTTCTTTGGCCACGGCCATACCCGGAAACCTCGGCCTCTATGCCGGCGGGACGGACGCCATCCGCATCGGCCTCGTCGGCTGCGGCGGCCGGGGAACGGGCGCCGCAATCGACTGCCTCAGTGCCGCGCCGGGCGTCGAAGTCGTGGCCATGGGCGACCTTTTCATGGACCGGATCGAAAACTCCTTAAAAAAAATAAAGGAAGCTCATCCGGACAAGGTCAAGGTCACGAAGGACAAATGCTTCACCGGCTTTGACAATTACCTCAAGGTCGCATCCTCGCCGGACGTCAATCTCATCGTCACGGCCGCAGCGCCGGGATTCCGGCCGATCCATCTCAAGGCGGCAATCGAGGCGGGAAAACATGTTTTCATGGAAAAGCCCGTCGCCGTTGATCCCGTCGGTGTCCGGTCGGTCATCGCCTCATCGGAACTCGCCCGGAGAAAGGGGCTGGCCATCGTTTCCGGCACCCAGCGCCGCCACCAGCAGCGCTATCTCGAGCTCGTCAAGCGCATCAACGACGGGGCGATCGGCGAGATCGTCGGCGGCCAATGCTACTGGAACCAGGGCGATCTTTGGGTCGTGAAGAAGACGCCGCAGATGTCGGACATGGAATGGCAGTGCCGCAACTGGCTGTACTTCACCTGGCTCTCGGGCGACCACATCGTCGAGCAGCACGTCCACAACATCGATGTCATGAACTGGGTCTTCGGCAGCCTCCCGGTCAAAGTCATGGGAATGGGCGGACGACAGCAGCGCACGGCCCCCGAATACGGCAACATTTTTGACCACTTCGCGGTCGAGTTCGAATATCCGAACGGCGTCCGCGTGCTCAGCATGTGCCGCCAGATTCCGGGCTGCGCCGACCGAGTCGAGGAGAGGATCGTCGGCACAAAGGGGTACGCTTTCGGCTACGGCGAAATTCATGGAGAAAATTTCTGGAAATTCACCGCCGACGAGCCGAATCCCTATGTCCAGGAACAGGCTGACCTCATCGCCAGCATCCGCAGCGGAAAGCCGCTCAACGAAGGACGCCGCATCGCCGAAAGCACGATGTGCGCCATCATGGGCCGCATGAGCGCCTACACCGGGCGGGCGATCAGTTGGGAATGGGCTATGACCAGCTCCAAACTCGACCTCACGCCGCCGAAGTTTGATTTCGGCGATCTCCCCGTCGAGCCGGTGGCCATTCCCGGCAAGACGCCCCTGATTTGAAATAAAATATAGGGGGACACAATACTCTGTCCCCCTTTCCAAAAGGAATGAGGGACAGAGTATTGTGTCCCCCTAAAGAATAAAGGCAGGTCATTATGGCGAAAAAAACAACTCGAATGCGTCGCAGGGATTTTCTGAAAACGCTGCCCCTGGCCGTTGCCGGCGCGGCCAGTTTTCCGACGATCGTTAAGGCGTCCGCACTCGGCCTGGGCGGCGCCGTCGCCCCCAGCAACAAGATCGTCATGGCCGGGATCGGTTTCGGCATGATGGGCCTTCCCAACATGCGGGCCTTTCTCGAGAAGGACGAAGTCCAGTGGGTGGCGGTCTGCGACATCGATAAAAACCATCTCCAGGAGGCGCAGGACATCGTCAACGAACGCTACCGGAACAAGGATTGCGCGACTTACCATGACTTCCGCGAACTCTTCGCCCGCGGCGACCTCGATGCCGTCTCGCTCGCCGTGCCCGACCACTGGCATGCCCTCCTCTCCATCTCCGCCGCGCGGGCCGGTCTCGATATCTACGGCGAAAAGCCCTTCACCCACGACCTGGCCGAGGGCCGCGCGCTCTGCGAGGCGATAAAACGCTACGGCCGGGTCTGGCAGACGGGAAGTTGGCAGAGGTCCGTGGATAATTTCCACCGCGCCTCGGAGCTTGTCCGCAACGGCCGGGTCGGCAAAATCCTCAGGGCCGAAGTGGGCTTACCCCAGGGCCATTACGATTTTGCCAGGACGTTCGGCCAGTGGGCGACGACGCCCCCTCCGCCCGAGTTAGACTACGACTTCTGGCTGGGGCCCGCGCCCTACCAGCCATATTGCAAGGCCCGCGTCCATATGAACTGGCGCTGGAACATGGATTTCGGCGGCGGCCAGCTGATGGACTGGATCGGGCATCACCTCGACATCGCCCATTGGGGGCTTGGCTTCGATACGACGGGCCCCGTCGAAATCCAGGCTAGCGCCGAGTTCCCGACGAGCGGGATCTACAACAGCCCCCTCCGCTACTGGGTTGAAACCAAGTACGCAAACGGCACGCCCATCATCATCGCCGGCGGGTATGATGAGATTCAAGGCGGCACGAAATGGATCGGCGAATACGGCTGGATCTGGGTGGACCGCGGCGGGTTCGAAACGCAGCCCGCCCATCTGGCGAACGAAGTCATCGGGCCCAACGAGATCCGGTTGATCAAAAGCCGCGACCATTACCAGAACTTTCTGGACTCTGTCAAAAGCCGCGCCTTGACCATCACGCCCTGCGAAGTGGCGCATCGCTCGGCGAGCGTCGGGCATCTCGGCGTCATCGCCTACGAAACGGGGCGGAAAATCCGCTGGAACCCGGAGACCGAAACCATCGGCGGCGACTCGGAGGCAGAGCGGCTTCTCAGCCGCGCCTACCGCAAACCGTGGCAGCTTCCGGCTTAAAGGGGCACACATGGAAAAACGCAAAACAAACACGAGCTGGCTGATTCCTCTGGTCTTCGCCGCGTTCCTTTCGATTTTTTCAGGGTCTGGTTTTTCCGGGCAGGAAAGACAAACCCCTTTGCTCATGCCGTCCTTGGAAATGATTCTCAAGGATTTGGCGGCCTACGACGGCGGCCTGAATTCAGAAGCGTTCTGGAGGCTCCGCGATTTTGTCCAGGCCGCCAAGGACGCGCCCGAAGCCAGGTTGGCCTGCGAGGCAAAGCTCGACGCGTTTCTCGAAACGAACGCGTCGCCTGCGGCGAAGATGGCCGTCTGCCGGGAGCTGCGGAAGATCGGCGGCGAAAAATCCGTGCCCGTGCTGAAGAAGATGCTGGCTCTCAAAGAGACGACGGACATGGCCCGTTACGCGCTCGAAAAAATCCCCGGGGCCGAAGCTGACGCCGCCTTGCTCGAAGCGCTGAGAAAGACGACAGGAGATATTAAGACAGGGATCATGACAACGCTCGGACAGAGAAAAACCAAGACTGCCGTCGCCGAGCTCGCCAGGCTCGTCGGGGGCTCGAATCCGGAATTCTCCGCAGCGGCTGCAATCGCGCTGGGCCGAATCGGAGGATCGGAGGCGGAGGGCGCGCTGACCAAATCGCTCGGCTCGAGCCCCAAAGATTTGAAGACGACCATCGCCTCGGCCCTTCTCCTGTGCGCCGAAGAATTCATGGCCGCGAAAAACCTCGAGACATCGTTCCGGATTTACGACAGGATTCTGGCCGACAATCTTCCGCTCGCCGTCCGCCGCGCCGCCCTGCGGGGAAAGATTGCCTCCGCCGGAGACGAGGCCAAGAACCTGATCCTCGGGACGCTCGCCGGCCCCGACCAAGAGATGCACGCTCCGGCCATCGGCCTGATCAAAAGCGTTTTCTCCGGACCGGACCTCGGCTCCGTCTGCGCTGCGCTTCCTAAGCTCCCGCGAGCGAGCCAGGTCCAACTGCTGTCCGTCCTTTCGGAATACCCGAAGGACGCGGTCCTTCCCGTCCTGACGCAAGCCGCCAAAAGCCCGGACTTGGACGTCCGCCTCGCCGCCCTGAAAGCTTTGGAACAAACAGGAGACGCCTCCCTCGTCCCATATCTGGCCGAAACGGCGGCCAGGTTCCTCGGCGCCGAACAGACCGCCGCCCGCAACGGCCTCTGGGGCCTTAAGGGCAAGGACATCGATGACGCGATCCTTTCGCTCCTTATGAATCAAGCGGACGAAGCCGTCCAGGCCGAATTGATCCTTGGCGTCGGAGAGCGCCGGATCTTCGCCGGAAAAAACCTAGTGATGAAATTCGCAGACAGCCCGTCGACCAAAGTCCGCAGCCAGATGCTCAAAACCATCAAAGCCATCGGGACCCTCTCGGACATACCCGGACTGCTCGAGCTTCTCCTGAAAACGGAAAGCGAGGCGGAGCAAATCGTCATCGAGGACACGGTCACCGGCCTCGCCCAAAAAATGGCCAATCCGAACGGACGATCGGCAGCCGTCCGGAGCAAGCTGGATCTCGAAAAGGATGCCAAAAAGCGCTGCCTTCTTTACAGGATCCTCGGCAAGATTGGCGACGACAGCTCCCTCTCCCTCCTCCGCGGAGCCCTTCAGGACCTTGACCCGGCGGTCGTGGATGCCGCGGTCCGGGCGCTGGCCGAGTGGCCGACGGCGACCGCCCGCGATGATGTCTTTGACATCGCCCGGGATTCAAAAAATGACGTCCATCGTGTCCTGGCTGTGCGGGCCTATGTCCGGCTCGCCGGCCAGGAGAAATTCCGCTCTCCCAAAGCGGCCGTTGAAGACCTGGAGAAGGCGCTCAAGCTGGTTTCGCGTCCCGAAGAGAAAAAATTGATCCTCGGAGTTTTGCCCGACTTTGTCTGCCCGGAAGCGCTCAAACTCGCCTCCCCGCTTTTAAATGACCCGGACGTCAAAGAGGAAGCCAACGCAGCCTTAGAAAAGATCAGGAAGAGACTCGAAAAAAAAACTAGCTGACCAAGTTTTTCCCAATAATTCTCAAAACTTAAATCAGGAGTAATGAAGACTTGTAAATTGGAGCCTGTCAGCGAATTAATAAGGACCGGGTCTTGTGTCTCCTTTTTTGTTTCATTATGATATACAGGTACACAGACCGTATGTGTACCTAACCTGGAGGTGCGGAGATGATCGAAGGCCAGGAAACGCCGACCGGGGTCGCCCGCCTGAAATACGGCATGGTCGGCGGCGGTCAAGGCGCTTTCATCGGCGACGTTCACCGCAAGGCCATCGCCATGGACGGCAAGGCCGAGCTTGTCGCCGGCTGTTTCTCCCAGTCCTATCAAAACACGCTCGAGACGGGCAAATTCTGGGGTTTGGACAAGACGCGGCTCTATAAAAATTATCAGGACATGATCAAATCCGAGGCCAAGCGGAAGGACAAGCTCGATTTCATCCTCATCGTCACTCCGAATAACATGCATTTCCCCATCGCCAAGCTCGCCCTCGAAAACGGCTTTCATCTCGTCTGCGACAAGCCGCTGGCAACGAGCAGCCGGGACGCCGCGGAGCTCGGAAAGCTCGCGGCGAAGAAGGACCGCCTTTTCTGCGTCACCTACGCTTACCGCGGCTATCCCATCGTCTATCATCTGCGCGAAATGATCGCCCGCGGCGAGTTGGGAGAGATCCGCTTCGTTGCCGCCGAGTATCCTCAGGACTGGCTGGCGACGCTCGTTGAAAAAACAGGCCAGAAGCAGGCGGCCTGGCGGACCGACCCGAAGAAGGCCGGCATTTCCAACTGTCTCGGCGATATCGGAAGCCACATCGAAAACATGGTCTCTTATTTGACGGGGCTCGAAATCGAGTCCCTTTGTGCCAGACTCGATATTTTTGGCGAAGGCCGGGTTCTCGACGACAACGCCTCGATCATGGTCAACTACCAAGGCGGAGCCAAGGGTTTATACTGGAGCTCGCAGATCGCCGTCGGCTACGACAACGGCCTCCGCGTCCGGATCTTTGGGACAAAGGCGGGACTCGAATGGGCCCAGGAAGAATGCAACTACTGCCAAGTCAGCTATATCGACAAACCCACGGCCCGACTGTCCCGCGGCCGGGATAAAATCTATCCCCGGGCTCAAGCTCTGTCCAGGATTCCGTCCGGCCATCCCGAAGGCTATTTCGAAGCCTTTGCGAACATCTATTCAACGTTCCTCACGGCACTGGGCAAGAAGCGGGCCGGCGAGAAGCTCACCCGGGACGACCTTGATTTTCCCAACGTCCGGGACGGCATCCGGGGCGTGAGATTCATCGAGAAGTGCGTCGAAAGCTCAAAAAAAGGCGCAATCTGGGTGAATTTCAAAAAAAAGTCGCGATGACAGCATTCATGAGGAGGAGACGGTGACGAAACCGATCACATTGTTCACAGGGCAGTGGGCGGACCTTCCCTTTGAAGAGATTTGCATAAAAGCGAGCGTTTGGGGCTACGACGGCCTGGAAATCGCCTGCTGGGGCGACCACCTGGATGTCCGCCAAGCCGCGTCCGACCCCGCTTACGTCCAAAAAAAGAAGCGGATCCTCGAAAAACACAATCTCCGCTGCTGGGCCTTGGGCGCCCATCTCGCCGGCCAGTGCGTCGGCGACGCCTACGATGAACGGCTCGACGGATTCGCTCCGGCCGAGGTCAGGGGCAAACCGGAAGAGCTCCGGACATGGGCCGTCGAAGAAATGAAAATAACGGCGCGCGCGGCCAAAGCCATGGGCTGCTCTATCGTCAATGGATTTATGGGCTCGCCCATCTGGAAATTCTGGTATTCGTTCCCGCCCACCACGGAAGAAATGATCGAGCAAGGCTTCCAGAAGATCAAAAAGCTCTGGACGCCGATCCTCAACGAATTCGACAAGTGGGGCGTGAAGTTCGCCCTCGAAGTCCATCCGACCGAGATCGCCTTCGACCTCTATACCGCCCAGCGGCTGCTCGACAAATTCAAGCGCCGCCCGGCCCTCGGTTTCAACTTCGACCCGAGCCATCTCCTCTGGCAAGGCCTCGAGCCGTATCTTTTCATCCGCGAATTCGCCGACCGCATCTATCATGTCCACATGAAGGACGCGGCCGTGACGCTCGACGGCAAGGCCGGAATCCTGGGTTCGCATCTTCCCTTCGGCGACCTGCGGCGCGGCTGGAATTTCCGCTCGCTCGGACACGGCGACGTGAATTTCGAGGAGATCATCCGCGAACTCAACCGTATCAACTACTCCGGGCCTCTCTCCGTCGAATGGGAAGACAACGGCATGGACCGCGAGTTCGGCGCGCGGGAAGCGCTCGAGTTCGTCCGTTCGATCAATTTCTCTCCCTCGGCCGTCGCCTTTGATAAGGATATGAAGAAATAAAAATAGAGGGTCAATATGAGAGATAAAAGCGAAGAGCGGGAAAAATCAAAACTCACGCGCCGCGATTTCATAAGATCGTCGGCAACGGCCGGGCTGAGCATGGCCCTGGCCGGCGGCGCGCTCGCCCAACAGAATCCGGTGACAAGCAACACCGTGCCTATCACCAAAAAAAATCCTGACGAGCTCCGCATCGCCCTCATCGGAGCCGGCGAGCAGGGCCGCATCCTTGCCGAATCCTGCCTGCACATCCCCGGCATCCGGATCGCCGCCGTCTGCGACATCTGGCCCTACAGCCAGCAATATTCGAGCGGCTATCTCCGGAAATACGGCCAGAGCGTCACGGTCTATGAAGATTACCGGGATCTTCTTTCCAAAGAAAAAGGCTTGAACGCCGCGCTCGTCGCTACGCCGGACTGGATGCACGCCGAGCAGACCAACGCCTGCCTGGAAGCAGGGCTTCACGTCTACTGCGAAAAAGAGATGTCCAACGCGCTGGAGAAAGCGCGGACCATGGTCGAAACGGCCCGGCGCACGGGAAAGTTCCTCCAGATCGGCCACCAGCGCCGCAGCAATCCGCGCTACATCCACGCCATCGACCGGCTTATTAAAGACAAAAAGATTCTGGGCCGGGTGAGCCAGGCCTATGCCCAGTGGAACCGCTCCAAGGCCGACATGCTCGGCTGGCCGAAAAATTATCCGATCGCCCAAGAGAAGCTCCAAAAATACGGCTACGATTCCATGGCCGAATTCCGGAACTGGCGCTGGTTTAAAAAATTCGGCGGCGGTCCGATCGTCGATCTCGGCTCGCACCAGATCGATCTCTTCAGCTGGGTGTTTGGCGCGAATCCGAGCTCGGTCGTGGCTAGCGGCGGCGTCGATTATTACAAAAACCGTGAATGGTACGACAACGTCATGGCCATTTACGAATTCGAAACTGAGGCAGGGACGGCGCGCGCTCTCTACCAAGTGCAAACGACGACCAAGCATGGCGGCTTCTACGAAGCCTTCATGGGCGAGAACGGTTCCATCCAGATCTCCGAAGTCCCTCAGCGCGGCAATTGGGCCATGCGCGAAGCCCACGCGCCCGAATGGGATTCGCTGGTCAAAGAGGGCCTGCTCCTCTCCGAGGCGCCCGTCATCCAAAAAGTCGACACGCGCAATATTTTCGTCGATGTCCGGGTGACGGCCGAAGCCGGCCGCTGGCCTTTTCCGGTGGATCTGGCCAAGCCCGCCCATCAGCCGCATCTGGAAAATTTCTTCAACGCCATCCGTCTCGGAACGGCGCTGAGCTGCCCGGCCGAGCTGGCCTATGAGAGCGCGGTCGCGGTTTTGAAGGTAAACGAGGCCGTCCGGTCCCGCAGCCTCATCCCCCTCCGGCCGGAGATGTTCAAGACATGAAGAGGCGACGGGTCCTGTCAAATCTTCACGGGGGACACAATACTGCAAATCTTCACGGGGGACACAATACTGCAAATCTTCACGGGGGACACAATACTGTGTCCCACAAAAAGAGGGACACAGTATTGTGTCCCCAATTAATAATACAATCAGTCATATCTTTGATAATCGCAAGTATCCTAATTGTTAGGCCTGCCGCGGCCACGACCTTAAAGAGCCAGAAATGGGACGGGAGCCGCGTCACGCCCGTCCACCAAATTCCGTTGAAGGACGAGTCCAACCTGCCCATCATCCCGACCGAGACCTATCCCCTGCCGTTCTCTTCCCGTATGACCTGTGCGCCCTGCCACGATTACAGGGTCGTCGAACGAGGCTTGCATTTCAAGTCCGCCTCGTCGCCCAAGGCCGGACGCGCCGGCGAGCCATGGGTCTGGGTGGACGAGCGGACCGGGACGCTCCTGCCTTTGTCTTATCACGCCCGGCCAGGAGCGTGGAACCCCAAAGATCTCGGACTTTCCGCCTGGGATTTCACCCTTCTCTTCGGCCGCCACATGACCGGCGGCGGAATTTCCGAGCCGAAAGACGAAGAGGTGACGCCCGAATCGCGCTGGAACGTGTCGGGCAAAATCGAGATCAACTGCATGGGCTGCCACAACGCCTCCCGGCTCCAGAATCCCAGCGAATGGGCCAAGCAGGTCCTGCGCCAAAACTTCCGCTGGGCCGCGACCGCAGCCTCCGGACTGGGCGGAGTCGGCGGCATGTCCTCGCGCCTCGGGCCGACCTGGGACATCTTCGACGGCCCCGATCCTGACGACACGGAATGGGCGGTCGCGCCTTCGGTCAAATACGATAAGAATCTGTTCGATGGCAAACATCGCGCCTTTTTCGATATTTCCTATAAACCCGACGACGCCCGCTGCCTTGCCTGCCACTCGACGTCTCCCGTCGCCGCGAAGAAATTCGATTTCGATGAGGACGTTCATACGGCGGCGGGCATCAAATGCGTGAGCTGCCACCGCCACGATATATCCCACAACATGGTCCGCGGCTATGAAGGCGAGGCGGAAGACAATCCCGCGCTTCTTTCCGAAGACTTCACCTGCAAAGCCTGTCACCTAGGGAGCGAATCGAGCAAGGGTGAAAAAATCCGGCCGGGACGGCTGGGCGCTCCCTATCCCCGGCACAAAGGCCTGCCCGCCGTTCATTTTGAGCGACTGGCCTGCACGGTTTGCCATTCAGGGCCGCTGCCGGCGAAGGAGCCGGCCCGGGTGCGGACGTCGCGGGCCAACCGTCTCGGCATATATGGCGTGGCCAATTGGACGACCGACCTGCCCGCCATCCAAGAGCCCGTCTATATCCGGGATAAAAATAAAAAACTGACGCCGCACAAGCTGATGTGGCCGGCGTATTGGGGCCAAATCAAAGAGAATAAGATTGCGCCCCTCAAGCCCGAACAGGTCTTGGCCGCAGCCGGCGATATTCTATTCCCCGAGAAATCCGCGACACGGATTCTCTCGGCGCTTTACAACATCTCCGAGCTGGAAGGGACGCCGGCGCTCGTCATGGACGGAAAAATCTATGAGATGAACGTGGACGGAGGGCTCGATGGATCACCCGCCGGCGGCGAGATAAAGACCCAGGACCTTTTCTGGGCGGTCAAAAAAGAAGGAACGATCCTGCCTCTCGTTGCCGACTTCGACCCGGCCAATCAGGAGACAGCAGCCGAGCCCGAGGCCAAAATCCAGAAAATTTTGGAGGCCCTAACTGCTGCCGAAGGAGCTCCCGGTAAACCCGTCCTCGCCTACAAAAGCTTCCTCTATCAGATCGTCGAAAATTATCTCGATAAATCGGAGAAGAAAAACCCGCCGGCGGCAAGGCCGCAATTCTTCTGGCTTAAAGACGGAAAAATGCTGCCCTTCGTTTCCGACTTTGAGAGACAGACGATCGCCGCCCTGACGGGAACGGAACAGACGCTGACCGAGGACGAAGTCGCGCTCGTCCTCAGGGCCCTCGGCGACAAAGATCATGTTTATCTTTCGGGCGGCCTGCTCTTCCAAATAAATCCGGAAGGAAAACTCGAGTCGAAGAATCATGAGGCCGCGGTACCGGTCGCCTGGCCGCTGGCCCACCAGGTCCGGCCCGCGCGCCAGTCTCTCGGCATCAACGGCTGCACGGATTGCCACAGCTCGGGATCGGATTTCTTTTTCGGCAAGGTCAAAGGGACTGGACCGCTGAGGACCGAACGGGCCGCCTCCCGCTCGGCCTCCTCGTTCATGGGCGTCGTCAAGCCTTATCATTTTCTCTTCGGGCTGTCGTTTGCGATTCGGCCGGCCTTCAAGGTCGCTCTCTTCATCTGCGCCATCGTCATCGGTTCGCTCCTGCTCATCGTCTTCCTGGTTGCTCTGGGGCGGTTCGCCGGACTCATCGAAAAGAGGAGATGATCCGCCATGCTCTTCATCATCTTGACTGTGATCGGCCTGCTGGCCGTTCTTTCCAGGTTGTCATATATCCGCTTCCAAGCGGTCGGAGCTGCGGAGAGGAAAAACCCGGAGCCGTTTTCGGCAAAAGCTTACTGGACCTGGCTGCGGAGCCGCGCCAAGGCGATCCTGACGAGGGAATCCTACAAAAAGGCTGAAAAAATCTTTGTGGACTGGACCGCAAGCCACTATCCGGGGTGGATGAAATGGATTTTCCTCGCCTTTGGACTCAGCGTCCTTTACCTCGCGGCGAGCGGGTTTTTCTTCGCCCTTTTTATCCCTCGGGGCATGTTCGGCCTTCCCCTGCTCGGCCACATTATTCTGGGCGGGCTTTTCGCCTTCAGCCTGACCGCACTTTTGGCCTGGCGAGGCCGGGCTTACCGCCTGGACAAAGACGAAGCGACCGTGTTCGAAAGCTTCGCCTGCCCGGTCTTCAAAAACTTATCCAAGACGCTCCTCCGCAAGGTCCTGTTCTGGGCTTTTGCCGCGTTCGGGCTCGTCCAGGTTTCAACGGCCCTCGGATCGATGCTGCCGATCTTCACCTTCGAAACGCAACAGGCATTCATCGCCATTCACCGCACGAGCGCTCTGGCCCTCCTTCTGACGGCTATCGTTTTTATCGACGTCACGTTCATCCCCCAACGCCGGCCATGACCGAGACGCCGGGGCCCGTCCATCGCTTTTCCCACCAGGCCATGGGCACTTTCTTTGAGGTTGCGCTCGCCGGCGAGGAGGAATCCTACGCCGGACAGGCCGCCCAGGCTGCATTCAAGGAGATCGACCGGCTGGAAAATATATTCAGCCGCTTCAATTTGACGAGTGAGATCTGCCAGATGAACAGGCTGCGTCGGGGCGAGTCCCGTATCATCGGCCTGGAGACGTATGAATGTTTGACCATCGCCGAGCGGATTAGGCAAGAAACCAACGGAGCATTCGACATCAATGTCAGGGGTCAGATCCATATATCTGATAGAAAATTGGCGCCGCGCTCGGAATTTTCTGGAACTCGGCCCGTCACTCAGAATTGCTCGGACTCGACCAGATATCCGGATCTTGCCCCACTCCCGCTCTATCTCGTCAGGTCCGAGGATGGCTTTGAAGCAAGGCTCGAAGAACCGAGAGACGGTGTTCGAATATCCTTAGACCTTGACCTAGGCGGGATCGGCAAGGGATATGCGCTCGACAAAGCGCTCGCCGTCCTCGCCGAGTGGAGCATCACCAACGCCCTCATTCATGGAGGAACGAGCACGGCCATCGCCATCGGGTCGCCCTCTCCGCCTTCTTTCGGCTGGGCGGTCGGAGTCGGAGGCGGCTGGCCCTGTCCGGATGCGCCCCGCGAAATCCAGCTCTCGGGACGCGCGCTCAGCGGCTCAGGCACAGAAGTCAAAGGACAACACATCCTCGATCCCGGGACGGGCGGACCGGCGAAAGGGCACGTCGCAGCCTGGGTCTCGCATCCTTCGGCCGCGGTGGCCGATGCGCTTTCGACGGCATTCATGGTCATGAGCACCGAGGAAGTTGAGGATTATTGCCGCCGCCATCCAGACGTCTGGTCCCTGGTCGTCAGGGACTACGATAACTGCAAGATATTCGGGATTAAGCCTGGAGATTTTATTGAATTATAAAACGTGAAGGTTTGACCCCTGTTTCCCTTTTGACTATATTATTAAGGAGAGCATATTATTGTTTGCATCTTTGTCATGTTGAGCGAAGCGAAACATCTCATGGTTGCAGCAAAAATTAGATTCTTCACTTCGTTCAGAATGACATCTATTGGATGCTCTCTGTAATAATACAAACGCGTTAAATATTATGACATTAGAAAGGTCTAATGACGAAAAAATTCGCCGAATGGAAGGAGTGACGGATGAATAAAAAAGGCTCATTACATAATATCGCCTTCCTTTTCGTGGCTTTTCTCGGCCTGAACGCGTTCATACTTTCCCAATCCCAGGACCCCGACAAGGAAGAGCTGAAGCTCCAGCTCCCCAAGCCGATGTTCATCGGCACGCCGCGAAACATTAGAACGCCAAACCTGGAAGTCGTCACGGGCAAGCCCCGCGGTCCTTTTTTCGTTCCCAGGGGAACAAAACTCCTTTCCCTGAAGAAGCCCGTCATCTCGAACGATACGCAGCCGGTCATCGGCGAACTCGCTTTCGTCACGGACGGTGAAAAATCGGGCGAGGACGGTTACTTCGTCGAGCTCGGGCCGGGCAAGCAGTGGGTCCAGATCGACCTCCAGAGTGAATACAGCCTGGATGCCATTCTCATCTGGCATTACCACAGCCAGGCGCGCGTTTATCGCGACGTCGTCGTCCAGGTCTCCGGCGACAAAGATTTCGTCACCGGCGTCACGACCCTTTTCAACAACGACCACGACAACACGTCCGGCTTCGGAATCGGAAAAGACAGGGAATACATCGAGACCAACGAAGGCCGGCTCATCGACCCCAAGGGCGTCAAGGCCCGCTACATCCGGCTGTCCAGCAACGGCAGTACGTCAAACGACATGAACCACTATGTCGAGGTGGAAGTCTACGGCCTGCCGGCGAAATGAACAAGACCGCCTTCCGCGGGCTTTTTCTCTTGATCCTCGCCGGAGCCTGCCTGCTCCGGTTTCCCGGCCTGAGCCTCAGGCCCATGCACCACGACGAAGCCAACCAGGCCGTGAAATTCGGAATGCTTCTCGAGAAAGGCGAATATCAATACGATAAAAAGGATCATCACGGCCCAGCGCTCTATTATCTGACCCTTCCTTTGGCCCGGGCGCTATCCAAAAGCACTCTGGCTTCTCTGGATGAAGCGACGCTCCGGCTGGTCCCCGCGATTTTCGGCCTGGGAATCATCCTTCTCCTGCTTCTCTTCGCTCAAGGGATGAGCCGCCCGGCAGTCCTTGCGGCCGGGCTTTTCGCCGCCCTTTCGCCGGCTTTCAGCTATTACAGCCGGTTCTATATCCAGGAAACGCTATTTGTCTTTTTTGTCCTGGGATTGCTCGGGACGCTCGGACGATATCTCTTCCGCCCGTCCGCGGGTTGGGCCGCCGCGGCCGGCTTTTTTGCCGGGATGGCGTTCGCCACGAAAGAGACCTCGGTGATCATTTTCGCGACCTCGGCGGGAGCGCTTGTCCTGGCCGGCCTAATCCGGAAAAAGGATTCGGGGACGCCAATAGCGAGCCTCAAGATTCATCGCGGTCATGTCTTTCTTGCTCTTGGCGTTGCCGTATTTACGGCGGTCCTATTTTTCTCCTCTTTTTTTAAAAATCCGAAAGGCATTCTGGATTCTCTCCTCGCTTTCCAAGCTTATTTTGGAAAAAGCGGAGAGCCAGGCTTCCACGCCCACCCCTTCTCCTATTATCTCGGCCTTTTGACACTTTCAAAATCCGGCGGGCTCGTCTGGAGCGAAGCGCTGGTCCTGGCCCTCGCGGTCTGCGGTATTTTTGCCTCCCTGAAAAATCGCAATCCGTTTCCGCTGTTCATCTCCGGATATGCGCTTTTCACGGCGGCCATTTTTTCGGCGATTCCCTACAAGACTCCCTGGAACTTGCTTCCTTTTCATCTCGGATTCGTCATCCTCGCCGGAATTGGGACGGCGTTCATTTTTCAATCCCTCCGCAAGAACTTCAAGAAAGCCCTGGCCGGGCTTTTGCTCGCCGGCGGAATTTTTCATCTGGGATGGCAGAGCTATCGGGCGAACTTCCGGTATTTCGCCGACCCGCGCAATCCCTATGTCTATGCCCAGACGAGCACGGATTATCCGAAGCTCATCCGCCGCGTGGAAGAGATCGCGGCTCTTCATCCCGACGGCCGGCGCCTGCTCGTCAAGGTCGTCTGCGACGCTTACGAGACCTGGCCCCTGCCCTGGTCCCTGAGGCGATATGAGCGGGTCGGCTATTGGCAGGACTGGCGGGCAGCCGGCGCTTTCGACGGCGTGCCGCTGATCATCGCCTCCCTTGACCAGGCCGATCGGATCCAACCGTTGGTTCAGGATAAATATCAATCGGAATATTATGGCCTGCGGCCGGATGTCCTCCTGGCGGTTTTCGTCCGGCAGGACCTCTGGGACCGATTCCTCAAGCGCGAATAAATCGAATCCCCGTTCCTGGACCGCGGATTCTTGGAGTCCTGCTGACCGTATATCACTTTTCAAGAGAGGGGGACACGATCCGGAAAATTCGGGACATAACCCTTTTCTCTCGAAAAGGGATTGTGTCCCATGAATTTTCCGGTCATGTCCCCGAAAATTGACATACGGTCAGTTGGTCCTGCCATTGACAGCATTTTCTTTTCTCAGATATAATAAAAACAAGAGCATTAAAAAATTGTTTGATAAGGGGACTTCAATGAGGGCAAGAAAAATGACATTGTCCTTGGCTTTCGGCCTGATTTTTCCCTTATTTTTGGCTCATCTTTTTCCCCAAGCGACCCGGGGCCGCGAGTATCAAATCAGCGTTCAAGACCGGCAAGGCAATACCTACGAACTTTACGCCGGCAGCTATGCCTTGATCATCGGAAACGATAAATACCTGAACGGCTGGCAATTCCTGCCCGGAGTGGCCGACGATATCGATGAGGTCGTAAAAGTCCTCGGCAAACACGGATTCGAAATAACATCCTATTCCAACCTCGACAAACAGGCTCTGTTGAAGGCGATTGAAGATTTCATCGATAAAAATGGTTCTGCTCCAGGCAATCGCCTCCTCTTCTATTACGCCGGCCACGGCCACACCTTGACCTCGAAAACATCGGGCGTCAAAACGGGCTATATCGTTCCGATCGATGCCCCCGACCCGGTCGTCGATGAAGCCGGCTTTAAAAGCAAAGCCATCGACATGCAGCAGTTCCAATTGTTCTGCACGAGGATCGAGAGCAAACACGCTCTTTTTGTTTTCGACAGTTGCTTTGCGGGAACGATCTTTTCAACGGAGAGAGGCGCCCCGGAAGCCATCAGTCAATACATTTCCTATCCGGTCAGGGAGTTCATCACCTCGGGCGATGCCGATGAAAAAGTCACGGACGAGAGCATCTTCCGCTCGCAGTTTGTCGACGGTCTGGAAGGCAAAGCCGACTTGGACGGAGACGGCTACATCACGGGCACGGAATTGGGGTATTTTCTCAACAAAAATGTCGCTGATTTTTCCAAGGGAGGCCAAAATCCGAAGTTCGGCAAAATATTGATCCCGCAACTGAGCAGGGGAGATTTAGTTTTCATTTCGGGAATGGGCCCGAAAAATCCAAAAGGCGCGGCCGCGGATCTGCCTCCCGAAGCGGCCGGAGAAATTGAATTCTGGAGATCGGTCGAGAAGAGAAATTCGACCGAGGCTTACGAAACTTACCTCAAGAAATTTCCAGAAGGCCTTTACGTGGAACTGGCCAAGATGAACCTGAAAAACCTCGAGGCGGAACGGAACAAAGATGAGGCCTATAAAAATTATGTGAATTCCGCCCGAACAGACTATCAACAGGGGAATTACGAAAAAGCCCTGGAAAATGTCCGGGGGGCTGAAGCCATCAAGAACAGCCGGGAGCTTACAAATTTGAAAGCGGATATCAACGGCAAGCTGCTCTGTCAATCCGCCAGGAATCACCTGGACAACAAAGAATATGAAGCGGCCCGGAAGGCGCTTGAAGAGGCCAAAAAAATCAAGCCGTCCAAGGAAATCGACGACCTGGAAATTGCTCTGAAAGATGCCTTGGACGCGGAGAAAACGGCCAAGCTCGGGAAAGGCAAATTGAGAATTTCGGCCGATCCTCCGGCCAGGATTGAGGTCGACGGCGAACCCGTTCCGGGCACGGTCCCTCCCGTGAAATTCGTCGAGGTGAGCGGGGGCCCGCATAAAATAAAGTTCATCTTCGGCGATGATGACTATATCATCAAAAGCGAATCCGTCAATCCCAACGAAACGAAGATCGTCCACTGCAGCAAGGCGGAGGATAAAGACCTCATCGTCCTCAATGCCTCTTATGAAATCAGCCTCTATCCGAAAGCGGCTGTTTATCTGGACGGCGCGGCCAAGGGCGATATCCCGCCCCAGAAAATGGTGAGGGTGACCGAGGGCGGTCATCAACTCCTCTTCGTTTTCTTGGACAAGAATAGGGCTGCGCTGAACTTCAAGATAAACGACGCGCTTGAGAAATTCCAAAAAAAGAAAGTTCATGTCGCCTGCGAGAGCCTCGACCTGACGGTTAAAGAAAACGAGGAGCTTCTCCGGGACATCGAGGGTCAAACGGCGGGCGATGTCGTGATCGTCAAATCGGGCGTTCCGCTCGGCTTCGAGTTGGACGACGTTCCGCGCGGAGAAGCTTTGCCGGGCCAGGACCTGAAGATCCCCGGACCGGAGAAAGAGAATTATGGGATCGGGCTCCAGTTCCGGAAAGGCAGCGAGAATAGTCTAACGAACGTTTATCTTCATAAAATCCGGGAAAAGAGGGCGCTGAAATTCACGGTCCAGGTCGATCTTATGAAATAGCTTTAAGCCCGTTGGCCTTTGATTCACGCTTGGAAGACGAGCCTGCATGTTCAAAAAAAAGGAGAGACCATGAAAAAGACATTTGCTTTGGGAATTCTATTTATTTTGGTCTTGATGTTCATCATGACCAGCTGCGCGCCGGGGCCGAACGACGCCGAAAAAACGGCCGATAAAGAGGGAAAAATCGCCGGCTTTTGGAAAGGGCTCTGGCACGGCCTGATTTCGCCCATCACCTTCATCATCTCCGTCTTCGCCAAGAACATCCGCTTTTATGAAATCCACAACAACGGCAGCTGGTATAATTTCGGGTTTGTGCTCGGCGCCGGCCTTTTCCTGAGCGGCGGACTCCTGGGCAAGAAGAAGAAGAAGAAAAAGGACTGAAACCGACCCCGCAAAACAGCCCCAAAATTGCTTCTTCCAACTCATGATTTTTTGATATACTAAAAAGCCCAACGGGATTATGCAAAATTCAAAAACGGAGGGAATGACCATGGCCGCGAGCAAGCTCGACGAACTCCTCGAATCCCTGGCCGGCATCGCCGCGAGACGGAAAGACCGCCTGATCGTAAAAAACGAAAAGCAGCTCCCCGGAAAAATCGACGGTCTGATGGAGAAGGCCGTCTTCGGGGAGGCCGAAGCCAAATCAGCGGCGCGCTGGATCATCTGGGAAACCGCCCAGGCCCTCGGCGTCCGTCCGGCCTCCATCCATGAATTCTATAAAGCCGTCGGGCGGGGCGAGATCGCCAAAATATTCACGGTCCCGGCGATCAACCTCCGCATGCTCGCCTACGATTCGGCCCGCGCCGTCTTCCGGGCCGCCCGCAAACTCGATGTCGGCGCGCTCATCTTCGAGATCGCGCGGAGCGAGATCGGCTACTCCGACCAGCGGCCAGCCGAGTATGCGACGGCCGTGCTGGGAGCGGCCATCCGCGAAGGCTTCCGCGGTCCGCTCTTCATCCAGGGCGACCATTTCCAAATCTCCGCTAAGAAATACGCCGCCTCTCCCGAAGCCGAGGTCAAAGCCATCCGCGATTTGATCACCGAGGCCGTCGCCGCCGGATTCTATAACGTCGACATCGACACTTCGACGCTCGTCGATATCTCCAAGCCCACTCTGGATGAGCAGCAGAAATCGAACTACGAACTCTGCCTCGATTTCACGAAATTCATCCGCGAGCACGAGCCGAAAGGCGTCACGATTTCAGTCGGGGGCGAAATCGGCGAGGTCGGGCAGAAGAACAGCACGCCGGAAGACCTGGATGCCTTCATGAAAGGCTATAACGCCAAGCGCGGCGGCCTGCTGGGGATCAGCAAGATCAGCATCCAGACGGGCACGAGCCACGGCGGCGTGGTCCTGCCGGACGGCACTCTCGCCCGAGTGGCCATCGATTTTGAAGTCTTAAAATTTCTCGGGAAAAAGGCGCGCCAAGAATACGGGCTGGGCGGCGCTGTCCAGCACGGCGCGAGCACGCTGCCCGAGTCCGCCTTTCATAAATTCGTCGAAGCGGGGACATGCGAAGTCCATCTAGCCACGGCCTTCCAAAATCTGATCATCGAACACGAGGCCGTCCCTGAAACCCTGCGGCAGGAGATGTACGAGTGGGTCAAAGTCCATGCGGCCGATGAGCGCAAGCCCATGGACACCGACGCCCAGTTCTTTTACAAATCCCGGAAAAAAGCCGTCGGCCCGTTCAAGAAACAATTCTGGTCTCTCCCGGCGGACGCTCGGGAGGCCATCGGGGCGAGCCTCGAAAAGACGTTCACCTTTTTATTCGAGCAGTTGAATGTGGGCGGGACGACGGACATCGTCAAGAAATTCATCAAAGCGCCGGAAATGCGTCAGCCTTTGCCGGCCGGCGGCGTTAAAGGCGCGAAGGGCGAATCCGTCGAAGGTCTCGCCGATTAGAAAACGGGGGACATCGTTCTTCCTCGCTGAGTAATTAAGGGAATGAGTAACTAGGGGGACACAATACTCTGTCCCGGATTTAAACGGGGACAGAGTATTGTGTCCCCAATTTATGTCCCCAATTTGATTTATTTTTTATAGGGATTGCGGAGAGGCGGATCGCCGCCCGAGACCCGGGCCGCCCAGAGAAGGCCGCGTTTCACAATCTCCCGCGCCTGGGGCACATCGAAATCCTTGGCGACATGGCCCAACGACGTGTAAAAGATCCGACCCTTCCCGTACATTTTCTTCCAGACAACTGGCATGGCCACGCCCTTGATCCAGGAGGCGTACTGGCCCGAGAACGTCGTCGTCGCCAAAACATCGTTCAGCGGGTCGACCTGCATGTAATACTGCTCGGAATGCATTTTAAAATCCTTTAACCCCCTGGTGATGGGATCTTTGTGGTTGGTAATATTGACCTCATAATCGATGACGCCGCCCGGATGCGCCACCCACTGTCCCCCGACCATGAATTCGTACTCGACGTTGCTGCGGAAAGCATCGGCCAGGCCTCCGTGCCAGCCGGCCAGGCCGACCCCGTTTTTGACCGCCTCCTCCAGGCCTTTTTCCTGTTGAGGAGTGATGTTGGCCATGGTGAAGACCTGGACGATGAGGTCGAGCGATTTCATCTTTTCCCCATCAAGGTAGGAATCGAGCGTGTTCGAGATCTCGACAGCAAAGCCCTGCTCCGCAAGCCACGGCGCGAAAATATCCACGCACTGCTTGGGCTCGTGGCCTTCCCATCCTCCCCAGACGAAAAGGGCTTTCTTCTTTATCAGCGGCGACTGGGATTCTCGATAATCTTTAGACATGCCGGAAAACAAACCGACACGTAAAAGACCGACAACCAAGAAAAAAATAAAAGGCACCATAACGAGACGCCGCACTTTTTCATATTTTGTATTTGCTCTCATGCGCCTCTCCTGTCCCCAATTTATTAATTTTCTTTTAGCTCTCTGATCCAGATGGCCCGGTAGCGGACGGGACAGCCGTGGTCCTGGAGCGAAATGGGCAGCTTGTCGGGATGGTAAATGTACGGCGGCCGCATCTTGTGGGCCGTCGGTCCCGTCAGGACGGCGTTATCGTGGACGAGGACTCCGTTATGAAAAACCGTCATCCGCGCCGGCGAGACGAACTTCTTGTCCTTGTCAAACCTCGGGGCGTGGAAGAGGATGTCGTAAGTTTGCCACTCGCCCGGCTTCCGGCAAGCGTCGACCAAGGGCGGATACTGGCCGTAGATGGCGGCCGTCGTCCCGTCGGCGTAGGTCTTATTGTCATAGCCGTCGAGCACCTGGATTTCATAGGTGTTCATCAGAAAGACGCCGCTGTTGCCCCGTTCCTGACCTTCGCCCTTCACTTCCGTGGGCGCAGCCCATTCCACATGGAGCTGGCAGTCGCCGAATCCCTGCTTTGTCTGGATCGATCCTGTTTGAGCCACGACTTCCATGTAGCCGTTTTCGACCTTCCACCCGGCCGGATTCCCTTTGCCGTCCGTCCATGGAGAGAGGTCTTGGCCGTCGAACAGGATGACGGCATCCGAGGGGGGGAGCACGGGCGGTCCGGCCGGGCGCGGCGTGACCGCGGGCGGCAGCGGCCGGTTCAGATCATGGATGGCCCACTGAATCTGGAGGACGGACTGTGAAAGGGCGAATCCGATCAGGCCAAAAATGATAACCAAGAAGGCAACGGACATTCCTTTGATCATAAAACCCTCCTCGTCTCGATTTCTTTCGTTACAGCGACCAGCCCTGGCGGTATTCCTTGTGAATGTACTGATTCGCCTCCGGAAGATTGGTCACCTGCAGATTTTCGCCGTCCCACTCGAGTACGGTTTTAGCGTCTTTCATCCGCAGGGCGACATTCCCGAGAAGCATGGCTTCGGTCAGCGGCCCGGAGTAGGAGAAGTCCGTCGTGGATTTCTTGCCGGCCTTGATGGCGGCAATCCATTCTTCATGAATGCCGGGCGAGCGGGGGATGGTTTTTTCCGGCCGCTTGTAGTCCTTCATCAACTGTTCGGGAATCAGGCGCGGGTTTTCACCGTAGACGCTGCACATGAGCATCCCTTTGTCTCCGATGAAGAGGCATCCGCCGCCATCGTCGCCCATCATCCGGCCGTTCTCGAGCCCGGCCGGCCGCGCGGGCATCAGGCCGCCGTCAGACCAGGTCATTTTCACGGGCGACATACTGCCTCTCGCCGGGAACTGGTAGGTGATGACCTCCGCCAGCGGATAAGAATCTTTCGTGTATCTCGTAGAGCTAACCTGGACGGTCAGCGGCCGGCCGAGTTTCAGCGCCCAGAACGGCTGGTCGATGATATGGGCCCCCATGTCGCCGATGGCGCCCGTGCCAAAGTCCCACCAGCCGCGCCAGACGAAAGGCATGTAAGCCGGATGATACGGACGCCAGGGCGCCGGGCCGAGCCAGACATCCCAATCGACCGTCGGTGGAACCGAAGGAATCTCTTTCGGCGCATCGATGCCCTGCGGCCAGATCGGGCGGTTGGTCCAGTTATGGACTTCGGTCACATTGCCGATCGCGCCGTCCCAGAGCCATTCGCAGATCAGGCGCGCGCCTTCCTTGGAATGTCCCTGGTTGCCCATCTGGGTGACAAGGTTCCGCTTTTTCGCTTCCTCGGCCAGGAGCCTCGCTTCCTTGATCGTATGGGTCAGAGGCTTCTGAACGAAGACATGCTTGCCTAATTTCATGGCCGCCATAGCGATGACGGCGTGCGTGTGGTCAGGAGTGCTGACGGTCACGGCATCGAGGCTCTTCTCCCTGTCCAGCATCTGCCGGAAGTCACGGTATTTGTTGGCCTTGTCGTATTTTGGCTGTTGTTCCGGCTTGTTGTTCTCGCTCTTCAAAAAATTGGCCATCTGGACGTCGTCGGGATCGCACAGGGCGACGATGTTTTCGGAGCTGACGCTCCAGATATCGGATGAACCTTTGCCGCCGACGCCCACGCAGCCGATATTCAGCGTATCGCTCGGGGCCGTGTAGCCGGGTCCGCCGAGGACGCGGCGCGGAACGACCATCAGCCCGGCCGCGGCCGCGGCTGTCGTGCCGATGAACTCGCGGCGCGTCAGGGCCGTTTTTTGTTTACCAGAACTATACTTGCGACTCGTCATGTTGCCTCCTCCTTCGATAAATAGCTTTTTTTAAGCGTCACTTAAAATACTATATATATGAATGAAGCTCTGAGTCAATCAAGAAAGACTATTTCGCCTCCTCTCTTTTCGACGGGAGCTCCCGGATATAGATGTTTTTGAAAGACAAGGGTGTGCTGTGGGCCTGGAGCTCGATCTGGCCCGCGGGATAGATAGGCTTGTCGCGCTCCCAGTAGTTCTCCAGGACAACGTTGTCCGCGACAAGCAGGCCGTTGAGATAAACGGTCACCCGCTCGCCAACCATCTTCAGGTAAAACGTGTTCCACTCGCCGACGGGACGGTCCGCCTTGACGAGCGGTTTGGAGGGATTCGTCTTGTTATTGTAGAGCCCGCCCGATCCTTCGGGTCCCTGGGCCGGGTCCCAGATCTGAACTTGGGGCGAGCCGCGCAGATAAAGGCCGCTGTCCCCTTTCGGCCCGATTCTCCAGTCCACGAACATTTCGAAGTCGGAGCAGTCCTTGAGAGTGCAGAGGCTATGACCCTTCCCGTCAAAAACGAGGACGCCATCCATGACTTTCCAGTGTCGGCGCATGAGTCCATCCGCTTCGCGCTGCGCCTCGGCCAACTCGGCCGGCGTCATTTTGGCCCTTTTGGGCGGGTCGGCGACCAGCCCCTTCCAGCCGGCCAGGTCTTTGCCGTTGAAAAGAAGAGAGAATCCTTCTCGGAGGAGAAGCGCCCGGGCGTATTTTTCAGCCTGATCCCTGTCGTAATCATCGTCGATGAAGAGCAGGGTCTTTTTTAAGATCATGGCCGTCTCGAAACCGGAAAGCCCCTCGAAGCCGGGCGAAGGAAGCGCCATCCTCAAAATGGCCTGGGCGGCCCGGGTTTGAAAGGCCGGGCTCTCGAGAAATTTCGCGGCCGCCTTCAACGATTCCGGCGTCCTCAACCCGCCCAGTCCGGAAATGACAAGAATTTTTTCTGCGGGATCGATCGCGATTTCAAGCGCATCTTTTAAGCGGGTCAGGCTTTCCTCGGAAGAAAGCGCCTCATTCCCGGCCAAGCGGGCGATGCCCTGGAGAGCCAGATAGCGGGACCGTCTGTCCGTCGCGCCTCGAGCGAGCCTGAACAATTCCTCGAGCGCGCTCGCCTCCGTCCAATTGGCCAGCGTATAGACCGCCGCCGCCTGCGTCTGCGGATCCCGGCTCTTTGTTTCCGATACAACGACGGCGAGGGCTCTTGTCCCGCCGATCCTGGCCAGCGGCCTGATCAGGTCCGCGCGCTTCGGCCCCTGGCTTTTTTCGAAGGCCGCCAGGATTTTATCCGCCCGCTTCTCAGGTTCCGTGATCTGGTTCGAGGCGGCGACAAGGGCGTTTTGAATGAGCGTCACTTCCGGGGCAGCCGAGGCCTTCAGGATAAGGTCGATGACGGACAGAACGTCTTCCGGACGCACGACTTGCTCAAGGGCCGCAAGTGCAGCCTTGCGGACAGCATCGTTTTCGCTTCGGGCCTGGGCCAAAATTTGGCCGGCGTATTCTTTGGCCCGGCGTTCCGCCAAAATCTCGATGAGGGCGATGCGCGCGCGCGGCGGCGCGTCGCTCAACGAAGCTGCCGCCCTGGCAACGATCCGGCCGGACGGAAAAATCAAAAGCGTCTGTTTGACGGCCTTGAGCTGGTCTTCATCATCGGTTTGGATGAGCGGCCAGATGTCTTCTAAAACATTTTCGCCGCCCAGTCGCCCGGCCGCTGCGATAGCCGCCAGCCGGACGGCCTTGTCTTCACTTTTAATTCTTTCCCGGACGGCCGAAAGCGCCGCCGGATCGCCGCGGCGGCCCAGCATGGCGATGATGGCGGCTTGGGCATCGGGAGAGACATGTCTCATTTTCTCAACCCAGCGGGAAGTCGCCTTGTCGCCCGGAATCGAATCCGCAAGCTCGAGCGCGCGCTCCCGGAACGGGCCATCGGGAGAATCAACCGCTTCGAGCAGGATCTCGAAAACGCCCGGCCCGAGAATCCTAACGAGCGTTGTCAGTGCGGAAGCGCGAACCTGGCTCTCCCCGGGGAGGGTGTAATTCTTGACGAAATCCCGACAGATCCTCTCGCTCAATTCTTTTTTCCCGGACTCCCAAAGCCTTTCCGCGTAATGCAGATAAAGCGAGGCGGCCCTGGCCCTCTCGTAGGGAGAAGCCGCCACGGCCATTTTTTCAAGGACGGGCTGAGAAGCCGGGTCGCCGATCGCCGCCAGCGCCGAGAGCGCGGCTGGGCGGAGTTTTTCATTTTCTCCAACCGCGAAAAGAGAAATTTTCTTCGCCGCCGCTTTGCTCTTTAACTCGCCGAGCGCCTGGATCAATGCGGCCGCGGTTTCGGGCGAAGCGGAGTCGAGCGCTTTGAGAAGAACGCTTTCCGCTCGAGGTGTCCGGACGGCCGACAAGGCCCGAGCGGCCGGGCCGCACAATACGGGATCCCGGAGGAATTTTCCGAGCGGCTTGACAATTTCGTCTCGGCCGGTGAGCTGGAGCTGGCTGAGGAGGAAGGTTTTGATCTCCGCCTCGCGCGGCACGTCGAGGTTTTTGAGAAGTTCCTTGGTGAACATCCTTCGCTCCGCCTCGGCCCCCGGCCGTGTCGCATAAACGGCCAGGGCATCAAGGGCGAATCGCGACAGGCTGTCATCGTCCGTGCCCCGCGCAGCCAGCCGCCGGCAGACCTCTCGAATTCCATCCGACCCGAGCGCTGCGAGTTCGGCCGCCAAGAGATCCCTGTCCTTTGAATTTTCGGCCGGGAACTTGGCCAACACCGCCGAAACCTTGGCTGAGATCGATACGTTTTCCTGTGCGCTGTTATTAAGAAAAAAACAACACAAAGCGCACAAAACGAGGACCGCTTCCGTGAACTTATTTCTTTTGGCTCTCATCTTCTTGCCTGCGCTAGTCCAATCTAAATAAATATTGTTTCATTGTCATCGCGAGCGAAGCGTGGCGATCTCCTAAACCATTTTCCTCGGGTTCAAAAATGCCAGGGAGCGCGCATCGGCTCCTGGATCATCCGGTTGGCTTCCTCGTCGTTTAGAAAACGCTGCTCAAGGGGATCGAAACGGAGCTTTCTCCCCAGCCGCACGGCGATCTTCGCCAAGTTGACGATCGTCGCGGAGCGGTGGCCGTTCTCTTCGTTGAGCGGGAATTTCTGCCGCGTCCTGACGGCCTCGCTGAAGTCGGTCGGCTGCGGTTCGGGGTCGGGAAGCGCCGCCGCCTTCTCCTTGATTTCCGGAATATCGGACCTGAATCCCCGGAAGAGTTTTCCCAACGGGCCCTCGATGAACGGCGCCCGGGTGTCTTTATTCTCGCCATCGAGGATGATCTCGCAGCCGTCCTCATATTTCAGCCGGACGCTCCGCCAGCTTCCGCAGGCGTCGGGATGCTGCTGCGGGCCGTCGGCCTCGATCTCAACGGGGCTCGTCCGGTCCTTTTCTAAAATATATTGCACCGGATCGAGGTAATGCATGCCCATATCGCCCAATCCGCCGCCGTCATAATCCCAATAGCCGCGGAACGTCTGATGGACGCGGTGAGGATGATAAGGCTTATCTGGAGCCGGACCCAGCCAGAAATCATAATCCAGCTCCTTGGGAACGGGCTGGGGCGGCAGGTAAGTTTTGCCGCTCCAGTAGAATTTCCAGTCGAAGCCGGTGACACCGCTGACAGTAACTTTAAGCGGCCAGCCCAGGAGACGGTGTTCAACGATCTTCTTGATCGGCTTGACCGTCGAGCCGAAGCCGTAAAATTGGCTTTGGAACCGGAACCAGGTGTTGACCCGGAAAATCCGGCCGTATTTCTGCACGGCCTCGACGACCCGTTGCCCCTCGCCGATCGTCCGGGTCATCGGCTTTTCGCACCAAATGTCCTTGCCCGCTTCGGCCGCGGCCACCGAGATAAGGCCGTGCCAGTGCGGGGGCGTGGCGATATGAACGATATCGATGTCCGGCCGGATCAAAACTTCACGAAAATCCTTGTAGCCTTGAACGCCGCGTCCGGCGACATCCAGGGCGGTCCGGAGATGACTTTCGTCCACATCGCAAACAGCGAGGAGCCGGCTGCCCTCATATTTGAGATGACCCAGACCCATGCCGCCGACGCCAATAACGGCCTTGGTCAGCTCATCGCTGGGCGGGGTGTATCCCGGCCCACCGAGGACGGAGCGGGGCACGATCGTGAACGCCGCGGCTGCGGCCAGGGATTGTTTGATGAATTCCCGCCTAGGGATGCGTTTATGTCCGGCCATAGGGACCTCCTCCCACCGCCGCGGCGACTTCCTGTTTTTTATATCTTAACTTTTTCAGGCCTTCGCAATCAATCCGAAATTCACATGAAATAGAAGCGAAACTATTGGACGATCATATAACCCAAAATTGTCGATAGAAACGCATCCCGTCTGGAAGACTAGAATTCCAGGGACACGATCCGGAAAATTCGGGACATAACCCTTTTCTCTCGAAAAGGGATTGTGTCCCATGAATTTTCCGGTTATGTCCCGGAATTCCGCCTCGCGGCTATCGGCAATTTTGGATATAAGAGCCATCTTGACCTTCAGCGAGACCAAGCATAAAATTTGGGAGTTCCTCATGTTGAAATTCCTGTCCATCCGGAAACCCGAGATATTTTACGGCTTCTGGAATCGGCACGATTTTGGAAGGATTGAAAAGAATGAAACGTAAACTCAAAATCGCCTTTATCGTCGTCCTTGTCCTCCTCGGAATCGGAGCTTTTTATCTGTTGACCGAAAGGTCGGGGGAAAGTTCGAAAGCCGGCGAGTCGGCGGTCTTCATCCCCTCTCAGCCCGCGCCCAAAGAAATCACCATCCGCAACGTAACCAAAGAAGCCGTCAGCTATACGCTGACGCCGTCCGGATCAAATGACAAGCCCATCGAAAAAACGCTTGCGGTCGGGGCCCTCGACCGCGTTCACGCTCTGCGGACCATGGTCATCGCCTATAAAAAATACGGCCGCGAAATCTCCTATACGTTGAACCCCGGAACGCCCTATTCCTTCCGCTACGACAGCAGCGGCCAGATCGACATCTGGGTTGGATCGCACGGCCGGAAGGACGCCGAGGACCTGGCTCCTTTCGTCCCCACGCCTCCCGAAGTCGTTGCCAAAATGCTCGAATTGGCCCAGGCGGACAAGGACGACATCATCTACGACATCGGCTGCGGCGACGGCCGGATCGTCGTCTTCGCCGCCCAAAAATTCGGCGCCCGCGGCGTCGGCATCGACATCGACCCGGAGCGGATCAAGGAATCCAAGGCCAACGCTAAAAAGGCCGGCGTGGAAAAGCTTGTCAGGTTCCGTTTGGAGGACGCGACCAAAACCGATATCTCGGCGGCCACGATCGTCACCCTCTATCTCCTTCCGGAATCGAACGAGCTGCTCCGGCCGAAGTTTGAACGGGAACTGCGGCCGGGAACGGCCGTCGTCTCTCACAATTACATCATTCCCGGTTGGGAGGGCAAAGAGGTCGATTCGGCCACGGTCACGGATGCGGACGGCAAAGAGCACAACGTCTTCTTGTACAAGCGTTGCCCATAAAACGCAAGACGGGAACGCATCTCTTTTTTTCAATATTTTTTTTAAAAAATCTCTTGACTCTGACGTTACGTCATACTTTATAATCGGTCCCCTGGAGAAAGATATGGCCAAGAATCCCGCCAAATGCTACCGCGTGAAAGAGTTCGCCGCCCTGACGAAAGTGACGGTGCGGGCTCTTCACTATTATGACCAAATCGGCCTGCTCAAGCCCGGCGCCCGCACCGAGAGCAGCTACCGGCTCTACACGGACCAGGACCTCATCCGGCTCCAGCAGATCGTCACCCTGAAATTTATGGGATTCTCGTTGGACGAGATAAAGGCCATCCTGGCCCGGCCTGGCTTCGCGGTCAGAAAAGCCCTTCAAATTCAGATCGAAGCGGTCGAGGTTGAGATCGGCCGCTTGCGCCGGGCGTCGAAAGCGCTCCGGCAGATGGCCGCAGCGCTCGACCGCGGCGGCAAGATCGATTGGAAAAAAGTCATCAATATCATGGAGGTTATCCATATGAGCGAAGAAGCCAAAAAAGAATGGACAAAAAAATTCTTCAACGAAGCGGACATGAAGGAGTTCGAGGAAATCGGGAAGAAATTCACGTCCGAACAAATGCAGGACTACCAGGACAAATGGACCGCGCTCATCGCCGAGGTCCGTAAAAACCTGAGCGCGGAACCGGCGAGCCCAGTCGCCCAGGACCTGGCGCGGCGCTGGAAGGAGCTTCTCGACCAGGGCTACAGCGGACATGAGGGACTTCAGAAGAAAATCGGTCAAGCCTATCAGGCGTCCTGGAAAACCGGCGAATTCCCGACCGCCCCCGACGGGAAGCCGCCCTTCGACCACAGGATCTGGGAATTCATCCAGAAGGCATCCGCAGCCGGAAAAGCGAAATAGTCTCCGGTCCTCACCCCAGAGTTTCTCAAGGCCGCAGCCTCAGGCAGTTCCTTCTCGTTTTGCGCTCTTGATTATTTTGCCCGGGCAAAGGAAAATATTCAAAGGCGGAAAAAAGATCCCGCGCGAATTGATGAGCGATTCATGGCAAAGGAGTCTCAGCCCATGACCAGAAAATCGATCCTGCGTCTCATTCTCGTTTTGGCCGTCGGGGCCGCTTTCGCGGCCGCTGCGGATAGCGCCCGCCGCGTCCCGACGATAGACGATCTATTAACGGTCAAATCCGCGGGCGGCCCGAAGATTTCACCGGACGGAACGCGCGTCGCCTATACGATATCCGAAACCGACTTCAAGCAGGATGCTTACGTCACGCACATCTGGCTGGCCGAGCCTGCAACGGGACAGAACTTTCAGCTCACCCGAGGCGAGAAATCCTGCTCGGGCCCGGATTGGTCTCCCGATGGAAAATGGATCGCCTTCACGAGCGGCCGCGCCGGCGATAAAAACCAGATTTTCCTCATCAACCCGGCCGGCGGCGAAGCCCTGCAGCTGACGAACGGCGAGACGGGCGTTTCCGGCTTCCAGTGGTCCCCGGACGGAAAACAAATCGCCTTTGCCGCGGCCGAACCCGCAGCCAAAGCGACAAAAGACCGCAAGGAGCTCCTGGGCGACTACGAGGTCGTCCGCAGGGAATACAACCATTCGCATCTCTGGACGGTCGATGTCGCCGAGGCCATGAAATCCCCGCAGCCCGGGCGCCAGCGCACGAAGGGCAAAGAATTCAACGTTGGTTCATTCTCCTGGTCGCCCGACGGCCGGAAAATCGCGTTCAGCGCAACCCTCAACCCCGACCTCATCCAGAGCGGAACCGCCGACATATATGTTTTAGACTTGGCTGATGATTCGGTCAAAAAGATCGTCGCTCAACCCGGGCCGGATTCCTCGTCTCAATGGTCGCCCGACGGCCGACAGATCATTTTCTCCTCCTCCCTGGGCAACCCGAAATACTACGCCAGCAATACGCGGCTCGCCCTCATCGCCGCGGAGGGCGGTCCGCTTCGCTCACTCACGGACGGTTTTGATGAAAACCCGAATTTCGTCGCCTGGACGCCCGACGGTATTTATTTTTCGGGAATGCAAAAAACGACGGCGCATCTTTTCCGGCTCGACCTTTCGACGTTAAAATTCGAGCGAGTCACGGCGCCCGACGAATTCCGAGGAGGCCCTTACTCCTTCAGCCGCGACGGGAAGCGGATGGCCTTTGCGGCCGGTTCCCCCACGACTCTCAACGAAATTTACATCTCCGGTTTTCCCTTCAAACCGCAGGCGCTGACGAACATGACCGCGCAGGCCGAAAATTTCGTATTGGGGACACGCGAAGTCATCGCCTGGAAGAGCAAGGACGGAACGGAGATTGAAGGCGTCCTCATTAAGCCGGCCGACTTCGACCCGGCGAAAAAATACGCGCTACTGTGCATCATCCACGGCGGTCCGACCGGCGTTGACCGCCCCGTCCTCCTCGCGCCCGATGCCCGCACTTATCCGGCCGACATCTGGGCGGCGCGCGGCGCCCTGATTCTCAAGGTCAATTATCGCGGCAGCGCCGGCTACGGCGAAAAATTCCGGATGCTCAACTACCGGAACCTCGGCGTCGGCGACGCCTGGGATGTTCTTTCGGGCGTCGACTTTCTGATCAATAAAGGATGGGTCGATGCCGGCCGCGTCGGCTGCATGGGCTGGAGCCAAGGCGGATACATCTCGGCCTTCCTGACGGCCTCGTCCGACCGGTTCAAGGCGATTTCGGTCGGAGCGGGGATTTCGAACTGGGCCACGTATTATTACAACACCGACATCACGCCCTTCACGATCAATTACCTGGGCGACGATCCCGCGGACGACCCTCAGATCTACCAGCTCACATCTCCCATGACCTACATCAAGAAGGCCCGAACGCCGACGCTCATCCAGCACGGCGAGCTCGACCGGCGCGTCCCCATCCCCAACGCCTACGAGCTGCGGCAGGGGCTCGAGGACCGGGGCGTGCCCGTGGAGATGGTCGTTTACAAAGGCTACGGGCACGGCATCAGCAAGCCCAAATCCATGCGGGCCGTGATGCAGCACAATCTCGCCTGGTTCAACCATTATCTGTTCGACGATCCGAAGCCGGATCTCACGGCCCCGGCCGCGCCGGCCAAATAAACAAATGTCCGTTCATCTGTCAGTGGTCGTCCCCGCTTATAACGAAGAAGAGCGGATCGTCCGAACTCTGACCACAATCGCCGCCTATCTTGAAAAACAGGATTTTTCAAGCGAAGTCATCGTCGTCGACGACGGGAGCCGAGACCGAACGGCCGAGCTAGCCGCCGAAGCCCTTCAAGGAAGGGAGCGCGGTTTTATCATCAAGTTCCCTCAAAACCTCGGCAAAGGGGCCGCTGTCAAAGAAGGCATTTTGAGGGCAGGAGGCGATTTCATCCTCTTCTCGGATGCGGACCTTTCGACACCCATCGAAGAGCTCGAAAAATTCCGGCCTTGGAGCGGTCAAAGGTTCGATGTCGTCATCGGTTCCCGAGCGCTCCCGGACTCCGATATCCAGGTCCGTCAATCTTTTGTCCGGGAGCTCATGGGCAAGACGTTCAACTTGTTCGTCCGCCTTTTTCTCATGAAAGGCATTCCCGACACGCAGTGCGGCTTTAAGCTTTTCCGAAAGGACGTCGCCCGGAGCATATTCCCCCTGGTCAAGACAAAAGGCTTTAGCTTCGACGCGGAAGTCCTCTATCTCTGCCGATGCCGCGGCTACAGGATTAAACAGGTTCCCGTCATTTGGAGGAATTTTTCTCCGAGCAAAGTCAAGATTTTCCGGAGTTCCCTGCGGATGATCCTGGACCTATGGAAAATCAAGCGGCTTCACCGCTGACCGTTCCAGGCGCTTCCTTGTTGTCAAAATATTTTTGCCAAGGCCGGGCTCAACCGACCACCAATTTGGTGAACGGGAAGACATAGGCCTGGAGGAAAATGAGCAGTCCGACCAGCGCCGCGAGCGCCAGGCTGTGGAAGAAGACATAGCGCAGGATATCGCCTTCATGTCCGTACCACTTCGTGGCCGTGCTGGCGACCACGATGCTCTGGGCGTCGATCATCTTGCCCATGACGCCGCCGGAGCTGTTGGCCGCGGCCATGAGCACGGGGCTGACGCCGATCTGCTGCGCCGAAATTTTTTGGAGGCTGCCGAAGAGGACGTTCGAGGATGTGTCCGAACCGGTCAGGGCCACGCCCAGCCAGCCGAGCAGCGTGCCGAAGAAAGGATAGAGGACGCCGGTCTTGGCGAAGGCCAAGCCCATCGTCGCATCCAAGCCGGAATAGCGAGCCGTAAAGCCAAGAGCCAACATCGCCGCCACGGTCAGGAGCGAATAGCGCACGCGCTTGACGGTCTTCCACCAGGCCGAGGCCATGTCGCGAAGGCGGAAGCCCATAATGAATGCGGAAATAACGGCCGCGATGAAAATGCCCGTCCCGGTGAACGACAGCCAGTTGAAAGTGAACACGGCTCCTTCTGGCATCGGCTTCGGCACGACGGGCGGGACACGGTTGATCAGCTGGTCCACGCCCGGAACCGGAATCTTGAGCACGGAGACGCCGTCCAGGAGCGTTTTGACCTGGGGGATGCCCCAAACAAAAACCAGGACGCTGAGAACGAGCCAGGGGAGCCAGGCTTTAAAGACCTGGGGACGGCTGTGATTAGGGGCGCCTCTAGCCTGGCGGCCTTCTTCGCTTCCCTTCAAGCCCCAAATTCGACGCGGATGCCAGACGCGTAAAAAGGCGATGAGGGCGCCTATGGAAATGACCGCGGACAGGACATCGACGAGCCAGGGGCCGTGAAAATTCGAGATCAGGAACTGAGGAACCGCGAAAAAAGCGCCGGCCACGAGGAGGGCCGGCCAGATCTCGAGCATGCCGCCGAAGCCGGCGAAGGCCCAGACCAGCCAGAAAGGGATGATGATCGAAAAGAATGGAAGCTGACGCCCGACCATGGCGCTCAAGGCCCGGATATCCAGGCCGGTGACGCCGGCCAGGGCGATAATCGGCGTGCCGAGCGCGCCGAAAGCCACGGGCGCGGTGTTGGCGATCAACGACAGCCCGGAGGCCGCCAGCGGGCTGAATCCCAGTCCGATGAGGATGGCCGCCGTCACGGCCACCGGCGTTCCGAAACCGGCCGCCCCCTCGAAAAAAGCCCCGAACGAGAAGGCGATCAAGAGAAGCTGAAGCCGGCGGTCCTGAGTAATGCCGGTCAAGCTCTCTTGGAGGATTTTGAAATACCCTTTTTCATTCGCCAGGGTGTAGAGGAAAATGACGTTGAGGATGATCCAGCCGATGGGAAACAATCCGTAGGCCGCACCGTATACGGCCACGGTCAAACCCTTGCCGGCCGGCATGCCGAAAATGAAGACGGCGATGGCCAGCGCCGAGCCTAGACCGAGGACGGCCGCCCATTGGGCTTTAAGACGGAGAAAGGCAAGCGTCCCGAGCAGGACGAAAATGGGAAGGGCGGCGAGCAATGTCGAGAAGACCCAGTGGCCCACGGGATCATAGACCTGATTCCAAGCCATGCCTTTTCCTCGGCGGCCATTATATCAAAAAATTTGACCATCGATTCATTTCTGTGATAAATGAAAATGGGATTAAAGTAAGAAATGGGATTAAAGTAAGAAGGGAAAAAGTGAACAAGAAAAAACAGAAAAACGGGGAACGATACTTGAAACTTCTAGGAAACCTTCCGGTCGGCATTTACCGCACGACCCCGGACGGGACAATCATCGAGGCCAATCCGGCCTTGGCGAAAATGCTGGGATATAAAGAAGCGGAGCTGAAAAAAATCAATGTCAAAGATTTGTACGCCAAAAAGTCCCAGCGCGATGCGTTTCTGAAAATGGTTCATGATGAGAAGTTTACCTTTTTTGAATTCAAGCTCCGCCGCAAGGACGGCAAAACGATCTGGGGGCGGGATTACTCGCAAGCCGTCACCGGCCCCGCCGGCGAGACCGTTTGCTACGACGGCATCATGGCCGATATCACCAGGGAAAAGATGGCCGAAGAGAAACTGAAAAAAGTCCTGAGCCTGCTCCGGAAGTCCGGCCAAGAACGGCAGCAGATGATCAAAAAGCTGGAAAGATACTCTGTGTCCGACGAGCTAACTGGCCTCTACAACAGGCGCGGTTTTTTCACGGTCGGCAGAGAATATCTGAATCTGGCCGCCCGCAACAAAACGAAGATGTTCCTCCTCTTCATGGACATGGACCACCTCAAGCACATCAACGACACGTTCGGCCACCACGTCGGCGACGCGGCGCTCGTTCAAATGGCCAACATCCTGAAAAACACCTTCCGCAATTCCGACATCAAGGGCCGCATGGGCGGCGATGAATTCGCCATTTTCCCGATCGACACCGCCCTCGCCGGAGTCGAGATTGCCTTAGGACGCCTAAGCAAAAATATCGAAACCTTCAACTCCTCCAAAGACGCCAATTTCAGACTTTCGATCAGCACGGGAGTGGCCTGTTACGATCCCGAATACCCCTCGGCGATCGAGGAGCTCATCATCAGGGCGGACAAGCTGATGTACGAAGAGAAACGCGGGAAGCACGGAACTTGATCCTCGTAATCCCTTTGATAAATATTTGATGAGGGGACAGGTCCGCACGTGTCCCCGAATTTTAAAGGAGTCATTTATGGAAAATAATAATGACTTAGCCCTGAACCGGCGGCGTTTTATCGAATATTTTTCTTCGATCGGATTGGGCGCGACGCTCATGCCCGGGGCGCTTTTGGCCCTGGCCCAGGATGCCCAGCAAATCACCCTGGGCATGGTCGATGAAGCCGCAAGAGTCGCCGGTTTGTCTCTCCCGCCCGAGGCCGAAAAACGGATCGCCGAGAGCCTGAGCCGGAAGGGCGGCCTGCTCGCCGATTATCAAGCCCTTCGCGAGATGAAGCTCGGCAACGACACGCCGCTCGCTTTCGTCTTCAACCCAATGCTGCCGGGGACGAAGCTTCCGCCCGACCGCAAGACGTTCAAATGGTCAAAGCCGAAGGTCGCTCGGCCCAAGACCGATGAAGATCTGGCTTTTCTCCCCGTGACCCATCTCGCCCGTCTTGTCGAAAAACGCGAAGTCAAATCCATCGACTTGACCAAACTCTACCTGGAGCGCTTGAAAAAATACGACCCCGTCCTCCACTGCGTCGTCACCCTGACTGAAGAGCTGGCCCTGAAGCAGGCCGCCAAAGCCGACAAGGAGATCGCGGCCGGGAAATACCGCGGCCCGCTCCATGGGATTCCCTGGGGGGCCAAGGATTTGCTGGCGGTCAAGGGCTATAAAACGACTTTCGGCGCCTCGCCTTATAAAGACCAAACGATCGACGTCGACTCAACCGTCTATACGAAGCTCACCGAGGCCGGCGCCGTGCTCGTGGCCAAGCTGACGCTCGGCGCGCTGGCCCAGGGCGACCGGTGGTTCGGAGGGCAGACGAAAAGCCCTTGGGATCCGACGAACCCGACGAACGGTTCGAGCGGCTCCTCGGCCGGACCGGCTTCAGCCACGGCCGCCGGCCTGGTCGGGTTCGCGATCGGGACGGAGACCCGCGGCTCGATCATGTCGCCCTCGAGCCGCTGCGGCGTCACCGGGCTGCGGCCGACGTTCGGCCGGGTGAGCCGCTATGGGGCCATGGCCCTGAGCTGGACGATGGACAAGATCGGCCCGCTCTGCCGAACGGCCGAGGACTGCGCGCTGGTGCTCAAGGCCATCTGCGGGCCGGACGGAAAGGATAATCACCTCATCGACGCGCCGTTCGACTGGGACGCCGGCCGCGACCGTCGGAAGCTGCGGGTCGGATACATCAAGGCCGATTACGAGGGCGACATTCCCGACGACCCCAAGAATCCGGACCGCGTGAAACGTATGCGCGAGATCCGGAAGTTCAGCCAGGACGCCCTGGCCGTCATCCGCACTCTGGGCGTGAACCTCATCCCCCTCGAGCTGCCCAAAGTTTCGAGCTCCGCCATGGATTTCCTCCTGACGACCGAGGGGGCGGCGGCCTTCGACGACCTCATCCGGAGCGACAAACTCGAGATGATGTCGGCCGAGCCGGAGAGAAGTTCCTGGGTGGGCTCATTCCGCCTGCACCGCTTCGTGCCGGCCGTCGAATACATCCAGGCCAACCGAGCCCGCTATCGGCTGATGGAAGAGTTCCACAAGGTCTTCGAGACAATCGACCTTTTCATCGGCAGCTCGCTCGGCGTGACAAACATGACCGGCCATCCGGAGATCAGCCTGCCGCACGGTTTCGATTCCAAAGGCCAGCCGGCCAGCCTCCGCTTGACGGGCAAGCTTTTCGGCGATGAGGACATCCTCCTGGTGGCCCACGCCTTCCAGAGCAAAACCGACCACCACTCGAAGCGCCCGAAGCTGTCATAATTTCAATTTTACGGCCGCGACAACGACTTAATTGTTATAGGGAGGAAGATGGCCCATTCTTGTCTCACGTTATTTCCACGAATTTGGCCTCGCTTTAAAGGCCGACATAAATAGAATTCTTTTTTAAGGAGGGGGAAATGAGACGTTTCAAGAAAAGCCCGAATTTTTATTCTCTGTCGGTTAAGGACTTGCTCGAAGCGCGCGAAAGCTTCCACGTTTTCTTGGCCAGCATGGACAACGTCGTCGGAACGGCCATCGGGCTCTATCGAATCCGGAAGACGGATCCGGATGCGGAAGACTGGAAACCTCAAAATCCGGAACAAAAGGAAAAAATCCGAAAAGCAAGCAATCCCCGGACCCTCGAACACACGATCATCAGGCCCTGGTCATGGCCTTGCGTCCTGGTTTTCGTCAACGAATGGAAGCGATTCCGGGACATTCTGGAGAATCCCGACGAACTCATCCCCCGCTATCTCTATCTCCCCGACGGCCGGATGGTCCCCACCTGCGTCATCGAAGCAACCAAGCTGGAACAAGCGCCTCCGCGGCCCGATCAACTGGACTTTCCGGAGGGCTTGATCGGCGGAGGCTATCCCGTGCTCACGGAAACCCAGGACGAGGAGAGGATCGGCTCGCTCGCAGCGCTCGCCTCCGACGGTCCTACGGTTTATGCCCTGACCAACCGTCATGTGGCCGGCAAACCCGGCAGCGAAATTTTCACGATCGTCTCGGGCGAGCGCCGGCGATTCGGAGTTGCCCATCACAAGAGTCTGGGCAAAGTCCCCTTCGCCGAAGTCTATCCGGGATGGCCGGGAAACCGCGTCTTCATCAACGCCGACGCAAGCCTGATCCGGATGGACTCCCTGTGGATGTGCACGTCCCAGGTTTACGGCATCGGAGAAATCGGCGAGCCGATCGATCTCAACGTGGACACCATCAGCCTTGATCTCATCGGGACGCCCGTCTGCGCTTACGGCGGCGCTTCGGGAAGACTGGAGGGAGAAATCCAGGCGCTCTTTTACCGCTATCAGACCATGGGCGGCTATGATTATGTGGCCGATTTTCTCATCGGCCCCCGCGAAGGAAAAATCACGGTCGAGACGCGGCCCGGCGATTCAGGAACACTTTGGTTTTGGGACATTCGGGAAGAACAGCGCCGAGAAGCCGCAGCCAAGAAGAAAGGCCAAAAGGCGGAGCCGCCTGAGTCCGGCCCGGGTGAAAGCACGAAGCCGATAAAATTAAGGCCCCTCGCCATGCAATGGGGCGGACACGCAGTCCTCGAGGCCGAGGCTCGCAGCGGCCGCCGATTCGCGCTGGCCACCGGACTTGCGAACATCCTCAGACTGCTGGACGTCGAGCTTGTCCTCGATTGGGAAACCGGCCACAGCGAGTATTGGGGAAAAGTGGGCCATTATAAAATCGCTCTGGCCGCCTGCGGGCTCGTCCGGGATCCTCGGCTGCGGGAACTCCTGGCCGTCAATCGCGACCGGCTCGCTCCCGACGACGAGCGGATCCTAAGGGGCAAATTGCCGTCGGCCGGCAGCGGAAAATTCGTCGAACTGGCCGATGTTTCCGACCTGGAATGGCGGGCCTCGCGAAAAAAGGATTCCGCCCATCACTTCGCCGACATCGACCAGCCCGGCCGGAAGGGCGAGTTCAAGGGCAAAACGCTTCTGAACCTCTGGAAAAAGGACAAAAAAACCCTCCATCCCCAAACCTGGATTAAATTTTACGACGCCCTGGCGGAAAAGGAAAAAATGGCTGATAAGAACTGCGGAGCGCTTCCCTTCCGCGTCATGCAAATTTACGAGGCCATGACGGACGCTGTCCGGCACGGCCTCCTGGACAAGTTCATTTGCGCGGCCGGGATCATCGCTCACTATGTCGCTGACGCCTGTCAACCGCTTCACATCTCTCATCTCCATCACGGCCGGGAAAACCATCCCGAAGAAGCAGACGTCCATGCCTATTACGACAATAAAATGCTCGACCGCTTTCGGGCCGAATTGATCAGCGGCCTCAACGCCAGGCTGCAAGGGACAACGACGGAGGCGATCTTTGAGGGAAGAGCCGAAGCGGGAAACCGGGTCATGGCCTTGATGGAACAAACGGTCGAAAAAATCCCGCCCCTGGAGGTCGTTGAAATCTTCAATTCCGCCTCCAGCCGCGAGCGGTCAGGCGTCCTTTGGAGCAATTTGAAGGACCGCATCTTCGAGACCATGGCGGGCGGGGCCGTTGCCCTGGCCGAGATTTGGGAAAGCGCCTGGCTGGAAGGCGGAGGGCAAAAAATATCCGCACAGAAGATCGGAGTCATTTCCGGGGAGGCCCTCAAGGCGCTTTATGACGACAAAAGCTTCTTGCCGGCAAGCTGGCTCAGGGAAATGGCCAAGGATTGGAGAGTGAATCAAAAAGCGGATGAGGCCTGAGCGCGGCTATTCTTTCCGGATCGTGATGTTGCTCGAGGTCTCGAGGCGGACGATCGTCGGTCCCCTGCCCGCCTCCTTCTTGGCCTGAGGCTCCGTGCCGCGCATGTAAACCGGAAAATCCGAATTGATCTTTCCAAACTGGGTGCGGGCCGAGACGGCCACATCCGCATCCGCGGGCAGAGAGATCGTGATCGGATTGAAGGAGGTCGAGATGTCGATGAGGCCTCCTTTGGGCAGGTTTTTAATCTGAGACACGTCGACGGAACTCGATTCTCCCTGGACGATGATCGAGCCGGATGTCCGCCGGACCTCGACGCGCTTAAAGGAATTTTTGACGCTCAAATCTCCCGTGATGTCTTCGGCCAGGACGCTCGAGGATTCGCCGCTGATCCTCGCCTCTCCTCCGACCCTCCGCAGGTCGACCGCTTGGAACGAGGTGACGATCGAAGCGTATCGTTTGACATCCGCCGCCGTCACCTTGGCGGATTCGCTTTTAACGTCAAGGTAGCCTCCGATGTTGGAGGCGTTGACATCTTTGAACGAGGAGACGATCGTTGCGTTCCCCTCAATATCGCGCGCCGTGACGGCCGAGGATTCGCCGCCGACGGTCAAAGCCCCGTGGATGCGCGCCGCTGAGATGGCCTGAAAGGAGCTTTTGATCTCGGCGTCCCGGCCGATTTCTTCCGCGCTCACCCCGGCCGACTCGCACGCGACTCTCAGCTTGCCCCGGACGTTGCTGATTTTGACCGGCTTGAAACTGCTCTCGATGACGACGTCTTTTTTCACGTCGTCGACGGTCACGGCCGAGCTTTCGCCCCGGACCTCCAGCCGCCCCTCGACGCCTCTCACCTCGATCCTTTTAAATGAGGATTCGATCCGGGCATCTCCGGCAACAGCGCTGCCGACGACATCGCCGCTCTCGGACTTGACGACCAGTCTCCCGCCGATTTTATCGAAAGTGACGGATTTGAAGCTGTTCTGAATGTCGGCGCTTCCGGCGATATTCCTGACTTCGACCTCCCCGCTTTCATTGGCGATCCTGACCGGTCCTTTAAAATCTACGACCGTCACGGAGGCGAAGCTGTTGCGGAGGTCGAGCTCGCCGCCGCCGTTCTCGATTCTGACCTTGCCGGATTCGTTATGAACGATCAATTTTCCGGAGATAGACGTGATCGCGACGTCCCCGAACCCGTTATCGATATCCAGAGATTGACTGGCCGGAACCTTGATATCGAACCGGGCGGAAGTGGAAAAACTGAACTTCCGGCCGCGGAAAAATTCTTTCAGGGTATTGTGAAAGCCTTTCTCCCGTTCCGAGGAGAGCAGCCTGACACGGGTCCCGTCGGCCGCAGGTTCGACGACGAGCTTCGCCTGGGACATGAACCGATTCAGGAAAACGGGGTCCGAACACTCGACTTCGAGGCGGCCGTCGATGGCGATCTCATTCGCCTCCCCAGGCGTAATCGTGATGTGCCCCTGCATTTTCTCAAGATACAGGGTTTTGCCCGGGGCGGCGGCCACCCTCTCCTTGAAGGTCTTGGTCTCGGTGTCCTTCATCCCGGGGAGCGATTCCCCGGCCGGGGCAGAGCCGTACTTGACCTGTGTCCCCGGGGAAAGCGACACCTGCAGAAGAAAGATCAAAGCCAATAAATAAAGGATTCTTTTTTTATTCATCAATTCCTCCTTCATGGATGTCATCGCCTATTTGTTTTTTACGGGGAGCACAGAATTGCTTGTCCTCTTGCCTTATTGTCATGTTGAGCGAAGCGAAACATCTCATAACAATGAGATCCTTCGCTCCGCTCAGGATGACGCCCATTTTATGCTCCCTTTAATAATTTGTATTCCCTAAAACCTCGGCCAGGGTCTGCCGCTTGTCCTGGAGGGCCGCCAGCAAATAGCGACGGATGTGGGCGTTGCCGGGATTCGTATCCAGGGCCTCCTTGCAGCGGACGATCTGGGCGTCGATCGTTTCCAGCCTTGTCCTGTAAAGGGACATCAAGTTCAAATCCCGGGAGGCCATGAGGGGACGGGCTTTCTTTTCTAGGTCCGCTATGGCTTGAATGTATTCCTTCTCTTTGACTTCGATTTTCCTCAAGGCGCCTTCGGCCAAAAGCTCGGACCTCGGCGCGGCGATCTTCACCCCGAAGAAGATCCCGAGGCCGACTCCAAACAGGAGAAGGGCGAGGGCGGGCACAAGCCAAGGCCTTCCCGGTCCAAAAAGCCTTCGGCCGTCCGCTCGACCGGGCTTCCAAATTCCTGTCTTCTGTTCTTGCCGGAGGCCGGCTTCGACGCGATCCCAGAGGCGAGGGGCACGGACGGGATCTTTCAAAAATTCGAGCTCTTCCGCCAAACGCGAGTCGAGGTGGACGAGCTCCCGGCATTCGCCGCAGTCTTCGAGGTGGCGCATGAACTCCGCCTCCCGGAGACGTCCCATTTCGAAGTCGTCGTATTTTTCACAGGCCATGTTCTGCCTCCCCTTCCGCAGACGCGGCCAGCCAAGCCCGGAGCTTTTTGCGGGCCCGGTGGATGTTGACCTTCACGCTGCCGGGACTCAGGTCCAAAATGCGGGCGACCTCCTCATGCGTGAATTCCTCGACGGCAAACAGGACGAAACAGGCCTTCATCTGACGGGGCAGCCGTTCGACGGCGTCGGCCAGGCAGTGGCGGAGCTCATGGGCCGGAGGAACGGGCACGGCTTCCGGATCGAGGTCCTCGAAATCAGCTTTGCCCCTTTTGCGGAGGACGTCGTAGCACGTGTTCATCAGAATTCTGAAGAAATACGTGCTGAATCGCGCGCCTCGCTCGAATCCGCCGATGCCGCGATAGAGCTTGAGAAAAGCCTCCTGGACGGCGTCTTCGGCCTCCTCCTTCCGTCCCAGCATCCGACAAGCGGTGCGCAAAAAGGGCTGTTCATAGCGGTCATAGATCATCCTGTAGGCCGTCAAATCGCCCTCCCGGCATCTCTCGACAATCTCGGTTTCGTCCGCAAGGTTCATGCCCTGATTATACCCGTTTCACCCTGTTAGACGGAATTTTCCGGCGGATCGTTGACAGGACGCGGAAAAGGCCTTACACTATTAATCTTAGAGGAATAGTATATTTTGGCCTGAAAAGGAGACCTTCATGAAGCGCCAATTTATAACATTGCAGAGAATGATCGTTTTCGGGCTAATCGCCGGCCTGACGAGCGTCTCCTCCTCGGCAGGATCTCCGGACGGGAATTCATCGCTTCTCCGCCGCGGCGAACAATCTTCCGAAAACGCGGAGATCGTCTATAAACCCCTTCCGAAACCCGGGAAAAAATACGAGATCGGCGACGGCGTCTATCTCATTTACGAATTCAGCGAAAAGCCCAAAATGGGCACGGTCATTTTGAAGATCCAGATCTTTAACAGGAACGGCGAGAAAATCACGCCCTACGCCATCAAGGGCCGGTCCGACATGCCGTCGATGCGGGGAGCTCACGATTCCGGAGATCAGGATTTCAAGCTGAACAAAAAAAACGACTACCTCCTGCCCGTCAACATCGTCATGCCGGGCGATTGGGAAATCCGAGTGACGTTTCTTACGGACGGAAAGCCGGTCTTCCATGGCAGCCTCACCTTTGATGTTTAAAAAGATCCCGGCCTTTTTTCTGATGGCCCTGGCAGCCCTGCCGATTCTCGCCTTTTCCTCAAGCTTCCTTTTCTTTCTCGAAGTCCAGGGAATCGCCGGTTGGTCCTCGGCGGCCAAAAAAGCCGTCTTTTATTCCATGGATCAGATGGAGGCCATGCAGAAACCGAGCCTCGGGTTCGATTACGTCCAAAGGCTTTCCGGAGCGAAAGGCGATTGGGCCGTCCTGGCCGTCCAAGCGCGCCTGGCCGTCAATGCCGAAGGCGAAAAAACCCTGGAGCCGCAGCTCTATAACGCCTACCTAAAGTTCAAGACGCGGTCGGTCGATATCTGGATCGGCCACAACCGCCCGAAGTTCGGGCTGTCCTCTTATCTCGACAATCACGCCCAGCTCCTGCAACCCCTTTCCATGAACGGTTTCGGCTTTGACCGCGACTGGGGGATCGGCCTCGAACACGATTTTGCCGGCGGGAACGCGGGGTTTTCGCTGACCACGGGCTCGGGGATGCCGCTTCTTTTCAAAGGGAACTTCTTGCTGGCGGGACGGTATTCCAAAGGCGTGCTTGATCAGGATAATTACACTGTCGGTTTGTCGGCCCTGTTCGGCAAAGTCCTTGACGTCATGGGCTATCACTTGCTGGCCGAAGCGCCCGTTCAACTCGCCCTGGCAGGCATCGATATCACCTGGCGCCGGGACAACCTGGAACACCGCATCGAATTCATGGCCGGAGACCGAGACAAGTACGGAGCATTCCTTTTGTTCTGGCGGACGGGCCTGAGCCTGCTCGAGGAGGGCCGGCTGAAGATCGAGGCGCAGCCCGTTTTTTTAATAGCCAGCCAAAAGACCCGAATCCAATTCTCCGTAGGCGCGACGTATCTGGCGAGCGCGGATTGGACGCTGCGGGCGATGGTTACGTATGATCAAGAGAAGAAGGACTCCCGCATCGTCTTTCAAGTTTATTACTACAAAGGGATTAGGTTTTAGTAGGAATGGGGACATGTACCGAATTCCAATTCTAAGAATGAGAGGCGATCGCCTTCCTTTGAATTCGGTACGTGTCCCCAGATTTTTTCTGATATTTTTAATAATATCCATCATCGCCGCCCCGCTCCTGGCCGCTGTCGGCTGCGAGCTCAACGACCCGGACCGGGACGTGAAACGCCTCTTCCCCGAATCCACGGGATACAAAACCCTCTATGTCTCGGTCGCCCAGAAAGGCGGAGAGGAGCTGCTCCGCAGGATTGAAGAGCGCCTCGGAGATAAATTCAAAGGGCTTTTCGAGACCGCGGATGTCCCCTACACGGTATACCAGATCTTCAAGGGCAAGGAGACGATCGGCTATATCCACGGCGTCAACCAGAAAGGCCAGTACGGCGGCGTCCAGGTCGTCCTGGCGCTCGACCTCGAAGGAAACATCAAAGCCTTCTACTTCCAGAAGCTGACCAATCAGTACGCCAAACAGCTCCGCGACCCTGAATTCGGCAGACAGTTCGTCGGGCTGAACCTGAAGGATTTCGAGGATTATGACGTCGCAACCGGCCGGGCGAAACCGGGCAGCCGCGCGGCGGCCATCAAAAACCCGGCGCCGGAGGCCGAGTCCGATTTTCGGGCGGCCTTGAGGGCCACGAAAAAGAACCTGATATTATGCGATGAATTCCTGCTCGGGAATAAATATTTGAAATAAAAAATGGGGACATGTACCGAATTCCTATTCTTAGAATAGGCAGTTTGGCCTTCCGATGAATTCGGTACGTGTCCCCGTTTTAAAAGGAGTTTTTATGTCAAAAAAAATATCGATCTACCAGGTTGCGTATAAAAACCTGCTCCGCAAAAAGACACGGAGCGTCCTGACCATCCTGGGCATCGGGCTTTCAGCCTGGGTCCTCGTCAGCCTGCTCGGTTTCAACCGCGGCTACGAGTCGGCGCTCAACAAGGACATCGACAACATGGGGTTCCAGGTTCTCGTGACCGCCAAAGGATGCCCTTACGAGGCGGCGACGCTCATGCTCAAAGGAGGCACCGGCCTCCGCTACATGAAGGAGTCGGTTCTCGCCGATATCCTCAAACACAAGGAAGTCGAGCAGGTCACGCCCCAACTCATGGCCGCAGTCTTCGACCCGAACAGGGGCGAGAGCGGCGGCATCAACGCCTACCTCGGCGTCGAGCCGGCCACTTTTCCAGCGATGAAGTCTTACCTGAAGTTCAAGCAGGGAGCCTGGTTCACCGACCCGAACGCCCTCGAGGCCGTGGTCGGCTACGAGGCGGCCGAGCTCGAGCAGCGCGAAGTCGGGGACAAGCTCCTCATCCCGGAGAAGAACGTCGAGCTCAAGGTTGTCGGCATTCTGGCCCGTTCGGGGACCGCCGACGACGGCACGATTTTCGTCCCCCTCCGTGCCGTGCAGAAAATCTTCGAGAAGGAAGGCCTGATCACGGCCGCCGGCATCAAGGTCAACAAGAACGCCAACATGACGGAGCTTGAGAACAAGCTCTACGACCTGCCCGACGTTCAGGTCGTGTCCATGGCCCAGGTGAAAAATACGATCATGAGCCTCGTCTCGACGGCCAAAGTCATGGTCTTCTCCATCGCCCTGATCGCCATCCTCATCGCCATGTTGGGCGTCATCAACACGATCTTGATGTCGGTCCTGGAGCGGTTCCAGGAGATCGGCATCATCAAAAGTATGGGCGCCATGCCCTGGGACGTGTTTCGCATGATCTGGACCGAAACCGTCATTTTGTGTCTGCTCGGCGGAGCGATCGGCATCGGCTTTTCCTTCGCCCTTTCCAAGATCACCGATATTCTCATCCGGAGGCTCCTCCCCTACACGCCGACCGGAAGCCTCATCGCCATCAACCCCGGGCTGGGCCTCGTCACCTTGGCCGTTGTCCTCGGGATCGGGCTCGCGAGCGGCGTCTATCCGGCCTGGCGGGCGGCCCGGGTCCGGCCGCTCGAGTCGATCCGGAGCGAAGGAGATTGAGATGACCGCCGACAACATCGCCCTCGAAGCCCATAACCTGAAAAAGATTTATAAGCGCGGAAGCGAAGATATTCTGGCCATCGATGACGTTTCCCTCACCGTCCAAAAAGGCGAGTTCATGTCCTTTATCGGCCCGTCCGGCTCGGGAAAGACGACCCTGATCAACATCCTCGGCTGCCTGGACAATGCCACGTCGGGCAGCCTCAAGATTAGCGGCCGGACGGTCTTTGCCGACAACAAGGGCCTTTCGGAAAGCGATTTGACGAAGATCCGGCGCCGCGTCTTCGGCTATATTTTCCAAAAATTCTATCTTGTTCCGACGCTCAACGTCTATGAAAACGTCCTGCTGCCGTTCGCCTTCTTCCAAAAGCCCGAGGCGAACGCAGACCCCATGGAAATCCTTGAATTTCTTGGCTTGGACAAAAGGATTTATCACCGTCCCTCGGAGCTGTCTGGAGGCGAGATGCAGCGCGTCGCCATCGCCCGGGCTCTGGTCAACAAGCCGGAAATTCTCCTGGCCGACGAGCCGACGGGAAACCTGGATACGAAGCGGAGCGGAGAGATCGGCGGGATTTTGAAAATGCTGAACGAGAAGGAAGGCTTGACCGTCCTTCTGGTCACGCACAACCCGATGCTGGCCAAGATCGCCGGCCGGACGATCACCCTTCGCGACGGGAAGATCGCCTAAGACCGGGACATATCACTTTTTCTCAGGAAAAGCCCGTAAAAAGAGTTCAGCTAGACTATTATTAACAAGAGCAGATAATGGGTTATATCCCGGTCATGTTGAGCGTAGCGAAACATCTCATGGCTGTAATAAAAACGAGATTCTTCGCTTCGCTCAGAATGACACCTATTTTGTGCTCTCCGTAGTAAGTCCCCTAGCTCCGGACCAAAAGCTCGATCCCCCTTCAAAATTATCCGAGCTTGGTCCTCGTGATTTTTGCTACCAATTGGGATGTAGGATCCGGGCAGCGGACATACTCCGTGGTCACGCCGATGGGGTCGATGACTTTCTCATAGGGCGTCTTCTCGTACTTCCAGGGCAAGACGGCCCCATGATTGAGGGCGGTCAGAAAATCGCGAAGGCTCCCGAGCAGCCAGGGGCAAAGCTTCCCGATGTCCTGAGGATAGGCGAACTTGTCCCCTTTTTTGTGGCACCACGTGTCGGGCCGGGTTTCGTATATCTCGATTTCGAGCTTGTACCTCGGAGGTTTGGGGGGCGGCGCCTGCTCCTGGCCCGCCCCAGGCGGCTCAAAAGCGAGCGGGGCCGCCATCAAAGCGGCAAAACTACACCCGGCTTTGCCCATAAAATCACGTCTGTCCATCGTCTCTCCTCTCAAGGCCGGATGAAAATCCGTGCCTTCCAATATTTTCGAAGACTAACGCCAGAATTCCCCACTTTCTCCTATCGGCTTCCCGTCCTTTTTGAAGCCGGTTGGAGATGAGTCTGGCCGGTCGAGAAGATGCGAAGCCGTTCTTCGCGCAGAGCTTTATCCAAATCGATCTCGCCCACTCCGGACTCAGAGGCGAGTTCAAGATGCATGACTTCTTCCGGTTTGAGTGATAAAAGGTTCGTGCAGCCATAGGTGTCCATTAAAACGGGGTCGATGCCGGCGATAACCTGGTTCATCCGTTTGATCTTCTGCGGGTGGGAGCTCTCGGTTTCCGGCCCCCCGGCTTGAAGACGGCCCCCGGTCGGCAACCGTACCCGGATCGCCTCTAAGATATGAAGATGCGCCTGGACCGGTGATGGCGTGTTGATATCGGCAATGCCTTGTTCGAGCTGAGCGTGCAGGACACTGGGCGTCTCCAAAAAGCCCATCATATGCTTGAGGCACATGGTCAGCCTGGTGACTATATGACTCTTGGCCACGGCCATGTTGATCCGCACCTCGGCCTCGACCGCCGCTTTGATGACGCCTAACTTTCGAAAGGCCTTTCCTCTGGGGAGATCAACCTGGCAAAAAAGATCTTTCGGCGAAAGATTGCGGTCGGGAAAGATTTTTTCCACGCCGAGATTATCGACGACACCGCCGAGACCGTTGATGCGCAAGCAATCGGCGGTGCCCGGATCCAAGGAACAATGATCCATGACGATGATCCGGCCCGCGCCGGCGTTCATGACCATGAGAATGAGCGCCCCTAACAACCTGGGATCTGTCGAAGAAGCCGTCAAGGGGGGATAGGCCCAGGTCGCGTTTGGCTTGATGGCGACTGTTTGGCCGGGTTTGATAAAGCGCTCTAAGCCGCCCAGGCCGTCGAGGGCCGTTTTGAGGATCGTTTCGGGAGAATCGGCCTCCGTGCCTTTGGACACCGCAACCGAGGGCAAAACTTTAGAGTTTGAAGTCGGCTTGAACTCCGACGGCCATACCAAATTGCGTCCCGCTTCGTAGGAGGCAATAGCGGCCAATGTGTTTTGCAAAAACTTGCGCCGAGAGATTTTGCGCACGCCCGGCCTCCAGAATCCGTTAATCCTGACTCCGCGATGAAAAGAATCCAAGTTTAGCGAAAAACGGGCGCCGTGTCTAGAGTTGAAGAATGAGAATTGAAGAATGAGAAATTTAGCTATTTTGTCCGGTCGTCCTACTTGATTCCTTTGACAATCTCGATGAGAGTTTGGACAGCGCGGGGATCGTCGATATCGCCGAGAGCATAAACCGCTTCCTTCCGGATCTCCGGATTGGCATGGGTCTTCGCGATCCGGATCAAGTAAGGGAGTCCGTCCTTGGCAGGCAGATCCGAAAAGGCGCGCACGGCTTCCTTTTGGACTTCCGTTTCCTTGTCGTCAAAGGCGATCTTCTCCAGCGCCCCGGCGGCCTCTTTCGAGGCCTTGTCGGCGAGACCTTGGACAGCCTCCGAACGGATGGCCTTCTCTGAGGAATGAAGGGCCAGGTCGATCAGGGTATCGGCGGCCGCGGGAAGGTCCATTTCATTCAGTCCCCAGACGGCGTTTTTCCTGACCTCGAGCAAAGGGTGGCTCCGGATCGTCTTGCGCAAGACCTCGAGCGCCCGGCCGTCGTTCTGTTCGCCCAGGAAGACCGCCGCATCGGCTTTGACGCTCTCCGGCTCGCGGCCGTTCAGGATTCGCTCGAGGAACGGGACGACGAGCGGCGCGTTCCGGTGAATGGACACGGCCTGAATGAGGGCTTCCCTGGCTTTTTCAACTGAGGCTTTGTCGTAGAAATTCTGAAGAAGCAAAAGGCTGTCCGCATCGTCTGCGGGACCCAACCATAAAAGGGGCAAACCTTCGAGGCCCGCGGAAAGCGTCATGTTGCTGATCACCGCTCGTTGAGGCTCCAGCTTTTTGGAAGCGGTGAATTTCAGCAATATCCCGATTTCCTTCAACACCAATTTTTCAGGCCTCCGGGATTCCTCCGCCGCCAAAAGAGCCCGCTTGGCCGCGTCCCGGACCGCCTGGTCGTCCGTGATCCTTTTCTCGGAGGCCGTCCTTTTTCCATAAACCAGCTCCTCGAGCGACACCCATCCCCGGCCCGACGAGCAGCCGCCGATAAAGGAGCGTTCTCCCATCAAACGCCGGATGCTGTATCCGACCCAAAAACCTTTTTTGAATCCACGGACCTCCGCTTCTTGTATCCCCCAGTCGAAACGCACCCTCAGGGAGTCGGACAGCCGGGGATGGACAAGAACCTGCCCGAGGGCGGAAAAAACCGCCCCCGCTGCCAGGCAAAGGATCAAAAGAAAAGGAAGGATATTTCTTCGGTGCGGCATGATCCTCTCCTTACCGATCGACCGCAACCGCGTCCTTCTTTTTAAGGAGCTCCATCAAAGCCTCGCGGGCTTTGGCCGTTCCGATCTCTCCCAGCGCTGAAACGGCGGCCGTCCTGACGCGAATTTCAGGATCATTTTTGGCCGTGTCGAGCAGGATCGAGACCGTCTCGTCGTTTTTGGTTTCGCTCAGGGCCTCGACGATGGCTGTCCGCGCCTCCGGATCCTTCTCCTCCTTCAGAAGCTGTCCCAACGATTTGACCGACGCAATCCGGGCTTTCGGATCAGGCGCCTCCTCGCCGGACGGCTCAAGGAGAGCAGAGAGGGCCGCCCGCCGGACTTCGAGAAGTTTGGACTTCCGGAATATGTCCAAGAAGAGGGCGGGCCGGCCGGCTTTCACCATCTCATCGAGGGCCATGACGGCGGTTCTAGCCGATTCCTCGTTCGTGCTCAAGACGGCCGTCGAAAAAAGAATTTCTTGCGCGCTGGGACCGCCGGACTCGCCGATCGCGAACAGAGCGGATCGCCGGGTCTCCTCATCTTTCGCCATGGCCAGGATTTCCTTCAAAGCATTGAGCGCTTCCGGATTTTTGGTTTCCGCGATGAGATGCGTGGCCTCTCGCCGGATCTCGGAATCCGGATCGTTCAAAGCCAGGTTGCGGAGGATCGGGAGCGAGACAATGTCCTTGCGTTCCGCCACCATGTGAAGGGCGGCGCGTCGGACCTCCAACGACACGGCTTCTTTCAGGATCTGCTGAAGGGCGGCGGCGGCCTCTCCGCCCTCGATCTCGGCCAGGCTGTAGGCAGCCGTCTGAGCCAGCTCGGGATTGGTGCCGGCCATCGCCATTTGTTTTAAAAAGGGGATAACTCCCGGATCGCCGGTTTCCCCCAAGGCCTGAACGACCGATCTCCGGATCTCCAAGCTCAGTTCATTTTGGATGATCTCCTTAAGAAGCCGGACCGATTCCGGCGACCTCTTCTCGGCGATGGCGTTCACGGCTCTGCGGCGTATCTCGAGAGAGACGTCCTTGCGGGCGATCTCGGCCAGTTTCTTAAAGGCCTTGGCCGAGTCGAAATCTCCGAGAAGTTCGGCGATTCTGGCCCTCAGCCTGGAGCTCGTGCTCTGGTCGTAAAGGTCGATCAGGGACTGAAGGGCATTCTCATCCCCGATATCCTTCAGGGCGTAAAGCGCCGCCAGCGCGACTTCTTCGTCGCCCGATTTCTGCATGGACTTGATGATCGCCTCATATTCTCTTTTTCCCATTTCCACAAGCTCCTGTCCGAGCCGGATCATATTCGTCCGGACTTCGTCGGCCCATTCGCTCGAAGGATAGGCTCTGAGGAAATCCTGGTAGCACTTGAACACCGCTTCGGGAGATTCTCCAAACCTGTCCAGGACATAGCATTTCCAGAAGCGGGCGTCATCGGCCCAGGCACTCTTCGGATAAGCGGCCAGAAAAGCATCGAGCGCCTTAGCGGCTTCCTCCCATTTCTCCTCCATGACGAGGCTATAAGCCGCCTGGTATTTTTTTGTGTCTTCGGTCTGCTCTTTGTCAGGAACGGCCGGACAAGACCGTGTCCTGGTTCCGGCCGAGGCCATAACGGCCGCGAGAGCCAAAACGCCCATCATCACGACAATCGTTCTTTTTTTAAACATGATGATTCTCCTTATTCATAATTCAAGCCGCTGCGGCTGATTTTTCCGTTTTTCGCTCGGGACGCGTCGGGATTCGGCCAGTCTCGGGAGAGCGGCGCATCTCGTTCAGGTTAATCTTGAACAAAATGTCCTTGCCCTCGACGCCCGCCTTGATGATTTCCACGGCGGACAGGTCGTTTCCGGACTTGAGGTTGGCGATCTGGAGAAGGATCATTTCGAGTTCGCCGACGAGACGCTCAAGCTGCCTTGCCGCGGTCCCTTTGAGGTCCTTCTTCAGAAGCGCCGCTTCCTTCACCAGCTCTCCGGAGGTCTGTTTCTGCCGGGACAGGTTGAGCCCGTAAATATCTTTAGTTTCCGGATTGAAATTAACCAGGGCCAGAAGGACGACTTTCGAACGCTCCAAGTACCGTGTCGTCCGAAGGGCCAGGTCCTGTCCTACCGAGGCCGGGAGGACGGTTTGGCCGCCGGGGAGAGGCCGGCGCGCAACGATCGCGGACCGGCTGAAGAACTGACGGCCGATGAAAATTCCCGCGACGAGCAGCGCCGCAGCGCCGGCCGCAGCCCACGTCCATCCCGGGAAAAGCCGGAACCGGGGCCGGGGTCCGTTTCCGCGTTCGGCTTGGGGTGCGTCGGCGTCCAGGACCCCTTCCCTTTTCATCCTTTGTTCAAGCCTATCCCAATATCCGTCCCAGAACTCCCGGCCGGGATCGGGAACGGTTTTTAAGTCCATGGCCTTCAGCGTATCGGCCAGGCTCTTGTATTCCTCGCGGCACTTCCGGCAGCCGTCCAAATGACGGCTAAAAGATTCATGTGTTTTCATGTCCAACTCTCCGTAGAGAGAAGCCAAGAACAATTTTCTAAATGGACGGCATGGACTCATTGTCTGTCTCCCATCTCAAACGACGTCCGGAAACGAACATCTCTTTCTGCAATTTTTTTATTGACCGGAAGAGGTAGCTTTTCACGGCTCCAGGAGAGATCCCGAGGACTTCCGCGATTTCCTTCATGTCGAGGTCATGATAATGGCGGAGGATGAAAGCGGACCGCTCGCGTTTGGAAACCTTGTTCAAGGCCCGGTCAATTTTGCAGCGCAGGAGGGTGATTTCGGCCGCCTTTTGGGGATCCGAGGACAGATCCCGGGACTGGGGGTCTGCGGAAGGACTCCCCCGGGAAAATCCGGCTTCGGCTCCCGCTTCTTGAGAAAAAAACGGCCTCTTCCGGAGGTGGTCGATGGCCGAGTTATAGACGATTCTGTACAGCCACGAGTTCAAACTGGCTCCGCGCCGGAAAGTCCCGATCCCCTTGAAGGCTTTCATGAAGGCCATCTGTGAAACATCCTCGGCGTCGGTGTGGTTTTTCGTCATTTCGTAGGCCAGCCCATAGACTTTCTTCTTAAAAGATTCAACGAGATCTCTGAAGGCCGAGGCGTCGCCCGCGGCCAGGCGGTCGGCGAGTCGGGATTCTTCTTCACGGCTCATCTTGTTTCCAGAATATAGACGGCCCAGCCTGCTGTCGGGATGGCAAAAACTTTCAAGCTAAAGCTTCGATATCCTTCTGTTTTTTGGCCAGGCGCTGGGGGGAGACGGGAAACGATGTTTTGAGCTCCGGGGCGAAAAGCGCCACCTTGAACTCCTCGACCATCCAGCGGAATTCCTCGACTTCATCCTTGATCTCGACCGGAGTCTTCGGAGTGATATTCGCCTGGAATTTTCCCAGGATCTGGATGAACGCCTCGGCCTGGGCCGCTTTGCGGAGGTCTTTTTCCGGATCGTTTTTGGCCCGCTCCACCCTCAGCTTAAGCGCGCTCAAATACCGGGGAAGATGGACAAGCCGGTCGAGTGAATAGATTTCAAGGAAACTCTTCGGGACCAAGCGGTCCATTTCCTCCCGGATCTGGCGGCAGATGCCGGAAAGGACTTTATTGGATGGATTCGTTTTTTCTATCGCATACAACACGGCATGGATCTCCTGGTAAGCGGCGAGAACGGGGCGAGTCGCTTCCCAGAGGGCCTGGCCCTTCTCGAATAGCGCTCGGACCACGGTTTCCGCATAGGCCTTGTACTCTTCTTCCGTGCGCAGGTTTTTCTCGAAAACCTCGGATCTCAAGCGCTCGTGGAGCATTCGTTCAACCGCCGCCTCGCCCCCGAAATACAAAGCGGCCTTATGATCATCGACGGGAAGGACGAGACGGCGCTCCATGAATTTCAGGTCCTTCACGAATTTAAGGAGGAGCAGGGTTTGGACTCCCTTTTTGTGGGAGCCGAGAGCTTCCTCGTAGGTTCTGAAGAGCCTGAGATTCGCGCCGTTTTCAGCCCGTTCAAGACCGGGACAGGCGATCGCGCCCGGTCCGATGGAAATCATTTCAGGCAGCGCGCCGAAATCCCAATCTTTGATCCCGGACCTTTCCCATTTTTGCCGGGCTTTGGCCCACACTTCCGGGTCCTGGGCTGCGGCTTGAGCCGTTTCCTTACGGACGCGTCTCACAGTCCCGAGGTCCCGGCCGACTGCCACTTCTTTCCCCTGAGAGTCGGTGACGGCGATGCGCATTTTCAGATGCTTGGCCAGCTCGACCCGGGCCCATTCAGACGCCGGGATATCGACGCGGAATTTATGTTTGACAAGACGGGCCAGAGTCTCGAAAAGAGAGGCATCCGAAGGCTTGATCTCTTTGACGATCATCTCGGCTGTATCGGAAACGGGCACAAGCAGCTTCCGGTATCTTTTCGGAAGTCCCTTGATCAGGGCCGCAATTTTTTCCCTAAGAAATCCCGGAACAACCCAATCCAAGGCCTCAGCCGAAAGCCGCCCGACTTGGTCCGCGGAAATCTTCAAAGTGGCACCGTCGTCCTCGTCCCCCGGAGCGAATTTATAGGAAATGCCAAACCGCCGGCCGCCGAGGCCGAGCTCGTCGGGATAGAACACCAGCTCCCTTTCGTCGGGGAATGACCGGATGAGGTCCGTCTCCTTCATCCTCAGGAATTCATCGTCCCCCCCGCGCCGGAGCCTCTCTCTCAGGCCCCGAATATCATACAGGCCGGCCAGCCGCCTGGAATAAAAATCGGCGATTGTCTTTTCATCGACCAGAATGTCGCGCCGCCGCAGCTTCTCTTCCATGGTCAACAGCCGCTTGTGGAGCTCCAGGTTATGCTTGAGGAAATCAAAGGGCTCCTTGACCCGACCTTCGACGAGCGCAGCCTTGACGAAAATGCGGTGAGCCTCGTCGGAATCGATCGGACCATAGGGAACGATCCTCCCCGAAACGATTTCGAGGCCGAAGAGCGCCACGCGCTCCTCGGCCACGACCTGTCCCCTCCCCTTGTCCCAGCGCGGATTGGAGTACGAAGAGCGGCAGAACTCGCCGCCCAGGGCCTCCAGCCATTCGGCGCTGATCCTCGCCGCGGTCCGGGCGAACAACCGACTCGTGCGGACCATTTCCGCGGCGACGACCCAGGAGGCGTTCTTGTTGAAAAGCGTCGAGCCGGGAAAAATTATGACCTCCCGCCCCTTGGCGGCCGTGAACATATTTTTTTCTTTGTGAACCGCGATATTGGAGAGATAGCCGCTCAGAATGGACCTATGGACGGCGGCGTAAAGGTTTTTCGACAAATCAATCCTCTGTCTTCGCCCCAGAGGAATCCTCAACTCCTCCAAGATATCGAGGATCTCATTGTGGACAAAGGCCCATTCCCGCATCCGGGGGAAAGAGAGAAAATACTCGCGGCAGAAGATCCGCTTTTTGTTATGGCTCCCGAGCTTGTCCAGGCCGCCGTGATAGCGGTTCCAGATGTTGACGAGCGTCAGAAAATCGGAGTCGGGATCGCGGAACGGCGCGTGCATGGCATCCGCCTGCGCCGCCTTTTCCGGAGGCCGCTCGCGCGGGTCCCGGATGCTCAAGGCCGAGGCGACGACCGCCACTTCCCGGAGACAGCCCTCTTTTTGGGCCTCGACGAGCATCCGCGAGATCCTCGGGTCCAAGGGCATGCGGGCCATCAATCGGCCCTTGTCGGTCAAGACGAAATCATGGCCGCTCCTTCGAATCGCGCCCAGCTCAACGAGGGTCTCGTATCCGTCCTCGACGTTTTTCGGCTGCGGCCTGTCGACGAACGGAAACCTCAAGGGATGGCCGAGGTTGAGGTCGATCATGCGCAGGATGACCTCGGCGAGGTTCGAACGCAGGATCTCCGGCGGTGTGAACTGCGGCCGCGACTCATAATCCTCGTTGGAATACAGCCGGAGGCAGAGGCCGCGCTCGACCCGGCCGCAGCGGCCTTTTCTCTGGTCGGCGCTGCTTTTGGAAATGGGCCGGATCGGAAGGCTGTTGATGCGCGCTCCGGGGAGATATTGAGAGATTCGGGCCAGACCCGTGTCGATGACGTATTTGATGCCGGGGATGGTGAGCGAAGTCTCGGCGACGTTGGTCGCAACCACGATCTTCCGGCCGGCGACCGAATAGACCCGGCCCTGCTGGGCGCCGGGGAGCCGCGCATACAAAGGCAGGATGGTGACGCCGCCGAACCTCCGGCCTTCGAGGATCTCGCAGGTCTCCAGAATATCCTGCTCGGTCGGCATGAAAATGAGAATATCGCCGGCCGGTTTTTCCGCCCGGAGATAATCCGCGGCCCCGACGGCCATCTCCACATAGTCGGCCTCGCCGCCGTCCAGATCCTTGGGGTCCGGAGGCCGGTATTCGGTTTCGACCGGATAAAGACGCCCGCTGACTTCAAGCACCGGCGCTCCCTCAAAAGCCCTTGAAAACTTTTCGATGTCGAGCGTCGCCGAGGTGATGATGAGCCGCAGGTCCGGCCGGACGGGGACGAGCGTCCTGGCGATGCCCAACAGAAAATCGATGTTCAGGCTTCGCTCGTGGGCTTCGTCGACGAGGAGAGTGTCATACTCGAGCAAGCGGGGGTCGGACTGGGTCTCGGCCAAAAGCATCCCGTCGGTCAGGACCTTGATCCGCGTCTCCCGGGAAGTTTGGTCGTCGAAGCGGATCTTGTATCCGACCGTACGGCCGAGCGCTTCTCCGAGTTCCTGGGCGATGCGGTGGGCGATCGTGATGGCCGCGATCCGCCGGGGCTGGGTGCAGCCGATCCGGCCGCGGCGGGAGCGGCCCGCCTCGAGGCACATTTTCGGGATCTGCGTGCTTTTTCCGCAGCCCGTCTCGCCCGAGATGATGACGACCGCGTTCTTTTGAATGGCCCGGACAATCTCGGCGCGCTTCGAGGTTATCGGAAGTTCGGGAGGATACGTGATCACGAATTCACTCATACCACAGGCCACAAGAGGGGTCAATGACCTCGGAAACTGGATTTTTATTTTCAAAAAACCATAGTATAATCAAAATAACTCAAATGATTCGGTATTTTGTGAGCTTCAACTCAGCAAAGTTAATCATCCGGCTCCTATGCAGCCTTTGGCCCCTGGCCTTGTTCGCCGCTGAGGAACAACCCATTGCCCGGTATAAAGTGACTCCGGACCCAAGCGGTCAATTCATCACGGTCGAATCGGTTCTTCAACTCCAGAACAGTCCCCTTTACCTCAAAGATTTCGGCCAGATGGAGACGATCAAATGGTTCATCGGGAATAAAGAAACGCCGGTCAAGTCGGAGCGGATGCGGGATATTCTGGTCTTCAGCGGACTGCCGACCTTCGGTGAGGCCAAGGCGGTCTATAAACTCACCTGCGCGACCCAGCCTGAGCCCGGCTATAGGAAGCGGCTCATGGGAGCGCCGAATTTCATGATGGCCCGGGAAGGGCTTTTTCTGGGAATGAACGGCAAGGAAAACAGCTTCATCGACGTCCGCTGGGAACTTCCGCCCGGCTGGCGGCTGGCCCTGGGCCATCAAGGCCTTCAACGTTTCATTGAGACGCAGAGGTCCCTTTGGCTGGCCGGGAAAATGAAGCAGACAATCGAAGAAAAAATCGACGAAAGCGTCTTTACGATCTCCGTCCTTGAAGGCGCCTCGGACATCGCCGCGCAGCAGTCCCTCGAAGCCATCAAATCCATTTTCCGCTATGCCTGGACGACGTTCGGGCCTTTAATGGGAACATCGTTCGGAGTGGCCATTTTCCCCAGAGGCGCCATCGGCGGCGGCACGGCTCTTTATTATTCTCTGGCCGCGGAAGAAAATTGGAGCGTCGCCGTTCACGAAATGCTCCACTGGTGGACAAATTTTCTCGCGCCGGCCTGGTTCCGGGAAGGAGTCCATTCCTATTTAGCTCCGAAACTTCTGGTCCAGCTCGGATTCATCGATCAAAACCAGTTTAAAGTCCTCATGGAAATGTTCCTTCAGGAACACGAACGAGTCGTGAAACGTGAGGGGAAGCTTTTCACGCTGGCGGAATCTTCTGCAAATTACGACCAGCAGAAAGGCGGCGGCGACATGTACGGCCTGATGCCCCTTTTCGCCTCCAAACTGGACCGGGAGATCCAAGCTCACGATGCGAATGCCGGTTTGGAGAAAGTCTTTGGCGAGGTCTTCCGGAAAAAGTATCAGAAGTTTGATGCTCTAACGCTCATCAAGGAAACGACAGGCTACGACCCCGGATCGTTGTTTCAGAAATATTTCTACGCCAAAGTCGACGACGCCGCCGGGCTGCTCAAATAGATTGGATACACACACCTGGTAGCTCAGTCGACAACCCGTTCTGATCTTCTATGAAATCGCGAACGATCGGAAATGGGGAGTGTTCGTGCCAGCTATATATATGTGTCCAAATAACGAGGAGGTCAAAACAACCCGGCTTTGACCGTATAACACTTTTCGGGACATGATTCCCTGTCCCTGGCTCTCAGGTTTGCTAAGGGTGTCGTTTCTGATCAGACAGGGACAGGGTATCGTGTACCCTTATCTTGAAAAGTGTTATACGGTCAGAACCCGGTTAGAACGTGATCACCTCGTTCAAAGGAAGGGGATGGAAATCGTACCCGGACAGAGCAGCGGAGCAGACCATTTTAAGGCCGGAAGATTCGTAAAATTGTAAATGGTAATAGCCCGCCTGATTTTCATACCGGCAGAAGACATAGAGATTCTTTTGATCGCAGAGGCCGATATTTAAAGCCTGGATCCGGCGCGAATTCTTGTCAAGGAGTCCCGCCAGCCTCTCCAGGCTTGGGCCGGGTTCATGGGCCCACAGCAAATCCGACAACAGCGCCCATATTTTCTGCGATCCGATGTCGCCGGCGACGGGGAGCGGAAGGTTCACACCCTGAAGCAGCCCATTGAAAACAAAGGTGAACGCGTCGCGGACGAAGGGCTGGTTATAAGCCAGAACATTTTTGTGGCCCGGGAAGGAGGAGCTTCGGGCGTGGAAGAGAAAAATTCGACTCTTGGGAATAAGGCTAAAAATGCTCCCATCGGCCCAGACCGCGCGGGATGATTTTAATGTCTGCCAACGCTCTTGGGCATCGAGCCAGCCTGCGCCCCAGCCGTCTCCCTGACGGTCTCCATCGGGCGCCCGGCTCCTTTCGGCCATGTCGGCAAACTTCTCCAGGAACTCGCCGGGCGGAATAGGCTCAGGGCTTTTAGCCATCAAAAATCGGCACATCGTCCGCCTTCATCCTCGTGGGAGTGCGACAAAAAGACTTTTTCGATCTTGGCCAGAGCTTCATCCACATGGGACCTCTCGATGATGTACGGAGGAAGGAATCGGACCACCAGATCGGCAGCCGGGATGGCCAGAATTTTTTCTCTCTGGAGTTCCTTAAGGAATTCATCCCGACCGCTTGCGACCTCCAGGCCGAGCATCAATCCTTTCCCCCGGACTTGAACGATGAATTCGGAGCCGAGCGTTTGAAGCCCTTCAAGAAAATATTTTCCGATTTCCCGGACATGGACCAGCCTTGTCTCATCGAGAAGCTCCAGAGTTGCCAATAGACCGGCGGCAGCCAGGGGGTTTCCACCGAAGGTCGAGGTATGCGAAGACCGGGGAATTTTGGCCGCGATTTCCGGAGAGACGAGTGTCGCTCCGATCGGAATGCCGCCGCCGAGGCCTTTGCCGAGAGTCAAGATGTCGTAGCCGAGGCCTTCGTCCTGTGTAGCGAGAAAGCGCCCTGTCCGTCCCATCCCGGTCTGGATTTCATCCACGATGAGCAGCGCACCCCTGGATCGACAGAGTTCGCCCGCTTTTTTTAGGTATCCAGAATCCGGGATAACAATCCCTCCTTCTCCCTGCACAGGCTCGACGATGAAAGCCGCCGTCTGCCCGTCGATCTCCGCCTCCAGGGCGGAAAGATCATTATAGGCGACGGCCGTGAAGTCCCAGAGAAGGGGCTCGAAGGCAGCCCGGAATTTCCGACCGTCCGTGGCCGACAACGCGCCCAATGTCTTGCCGTGGTAGCCGTTGCGGCAGGAGATGAATTTTTTCTTCCCGGTGGCGAGCACCGCAAATTTCAGGGCCGCCTCGTTCGCCTCGGTCCCGGAGTTTGAAAAGAAGACATGGGACAATCCGCCCCCGCAACGACTCACCAGCTTGTGGGCCGCTTCGGCTCGCCGATCATTAGCGAAACTTCCGTGAAGAGTCATGAGCGTCCGGACCTGGTTCTCCAGGCTTCCGCTGATCGCCGGATGGCCGTGGCCGAAGATGTTCACTCCGTAGTTGGTCATGAGGTCCAGGTAGGAATTCCCCTCGGCATCGCGGAGATATGCGCCTTCTCCGGCCACAAGCGTCAGGCCGCGGTTGGCATAAGTATTGACGACATACCGTTTTTGCAAAAGCCCATAATCTTTCATGATCTCACGGCTAGTCGATGACTGTTCCTTGCCCGGCCAGGGCGTTTTTAACCGGATTCTGCGTCCTCCCGTCTCCGAAAAAAACGGCCTCCACCCCGGCTTCGACCGCGCGCTTTACGCCCAGAATCTTCTTTTTCATCCTCTCCCGAGCAAAGGGGAGGAACGCTTCGATTTCAAACTTGCCGATGCGGCGGATAACGCTCCGCTCGTCGTCCGGGTCTCGGAGAAGGCCTGGCGCTTCAAACAGATAGACCATCCTCCGGACCCCCATTTCGCCGGCCATGACGGCCGCAGCCGTGTCATTATCGGTGTTGACGATCTCGTTCTCGAAGCTGACGGCAGGAGCACAGACGACCGGCAGATAGCGATGCTCGAGCAAAAGCCGGAGAAGCTCGGCATTAATCCTCTCCACGCGGCCGGTGAGGTTATTCTTGAGGAGCTTGGTCTTCCCGCTTTCCCGGACCAGGATTTCTTTCTTGGCCTTGGCTTCCCAAAGCTTCCCGTCCACGCCGCAGAGGCCCACCGCCTTCACGCCCTGGCCGAGCAAAAGGGCCACGATCCGTTTGTTGGCCAGGCCGGCATAGGCCATCAGAAAGACCTCGATGGCTTCCCGGTCGGTGTAGACGCTCGTGACGCCGGAAGGAGAGATGACTTTTTTGACGGGGATGGAGAGCCGGGCCGCAAGTTCATCCCGGAGGACACTGGCCCCGTGGACGAGAATCACGGGCTCGGAGAGCCAAAGCTCGGCGATATCTCGGCAGACGCCGTCCCAGTTGATGTCTTTCCCGCCGCCGGCCTTGATGAGGAGCATGGCTCAACCGAACTTTTCCTGGAACTTTTCGAGGTCGGGCCCCTTCGTTTTTCCCGAAAGAAGGGAATTGATGATCAGATGTCTCTTGTTGCCGATGAGCCGCGGCGACAGCAATTCATATTTGTGCGGCCCGAATTTTAGGAGCGCATCCAGATGGATTCCCGCTTTATGGGCGAAACCGTTGGCAGGATTGGTCATCAGATGCGGCGGCATTTCGATGCCGCAGATGCGCGACACATAGTTTTCCGCCTCGGTCAGAAGGCCGAGGTCGTACCTCTTTCCCAGGCGCGGATCCAGGACGTAGAGATTGATCAGGAGGGAGCTGAGAGGCGTAATCCCCGTTCGCTCGCCGATTCCCAGAAGAGAGGCGCTCACGTAATTCGCTCCGGCCCGGAGGGCGGCGAAGGCGTTTCCGACGGCGTGCCCCAGATCGTTATGAAAGTGGACTTCAAGCGCGACGCGGATCGTCCGGCGCAAATCCTTGATCCTCCGGGCAACTTCCCAGTTCATGGCTCTTCCGAGCGTATCCGCCAGCGCCACGCGGTCCGCTCCGCAATCTTCGGCGATCCGATAAATATCCAGGCTGTGATCGACCGGCTGGCAGAAAAAGTCCTCCACGCCGACCCGGACTTCCAGCCCGTTCTTTTTTGCCGTTTGGATATTCCGGCAGAGGCCTTCTTTATAAGCCTCGAGCGTTTTGTTCATGGCCGCCAGGCGTTCGGAATCGACCGTGCACAAAATATTGATGCCGTCCACGCCGCTGTTGAGGGATCTCTCGACATCGTTCTCCTGATTCCGAATATGGGCCAGAATCTTGACCTGTTTCTTGCGCCGGGTCTTGACCAGCTCGACGATCATCCTCCGGATTTCCTCTTTCGCCGGATTTCCGACTTCCACATAATCCACCCCGATTCCGGCCAGATAGGCAAATATTTGTTTCTGCTCGGAGAGGGAGAAATTCGCTTTGGCGAATTGAAACCCCTCGCGAAGCGTGGAATCGATGACGCCTTGAAAAGAGCGGATGATTTGCTTGTCTTCGTTCATGCTCACACCGGGTGCAGGCCGGGAAACTCCAAACCCGTGGTTTCCGGAAAGCCGGACATCAGGTTCAGGCACTGGACGGCATTGCCGGCCGTGCCTTTGACGAGGTTGTCGATGGCCCCCAGGACAACCAGCCTCCCGCCTCGCTTTTCTTTTTCGAAGCCGATCTCGCAAAAATTCGTTCCCTGGAGGATTTTGGGCTCGGGGAATCGGTACAAGCCCTGACTCTGTTTGACGATACGGACGAACGGGCAATTCCCGTATTCCTGCCTCAAGGCCTTCCAGACCTCCTTGTCATCGATCTTCGGCTCTTCGAGGAAGGCATGGATCGTGACCAGGATGCCCCTCACCATTTCGATGGCGGTCGCAGAGATATGGACGGAGACGCCCGGCCGCACGTCGCCGAGCGCTTGCTCAATCTCCGCCGTATGCCGGTGCTCCGTGGGTTTATAGGATCGGACGACACCGGCTCGTTCGGGATGATGGGAGGCTTCCGAGGGTGTGTGGCCGGCCTGGGAACTGCCCATCTTGGCGTCAATAATGATGGGAGACGGCCGGATCAGATTATGTTTGAGGAGCGGAAAAAGACAGAGGATGGAGACGATGGCCTCGCAGCCGGGGCCGGCGATATATTTGGCGCTCCGAATTTCGTCTTCATGGATTTCCGGAATCCCATAGACAAACCGGGGCAAAAGGTCGGGCCGGGCGTGCTCCGTGCCGTACCATTGTTTCCACGCCTCTTTATCTTTGAGCCTGAAGTCTGCGCCGAGGTCGATGATTTTTTCGGCCTTGGCCAGCCAGCCGTCCATAGCGCGCATGGATTCCCCGTTGGGCAGGGCTAAAAAGAGGACGGCGCAGGGCTCGACCTCTTCGGCCCTGACAAAGGTCAGCTTCGTCAGCCCCCTGAGGTTGGGATGGAGCAGGGCGATGGGTTGGCCGGCGTGACGATCGCTCGTCACCTGCTCGACGCGAACGAACGGATGCTGGAGAAGGATCCTCAGCAGCTCGCCGCCGGCATATCCCGATCCGCCGACGATGGCGACCGGGAGAGGCTCGGGGCTCATTTAGGTTCTCCCCTTCGCCGCGCGCAGGCAATAATCGACGATCGCCCCGGAAATGCTGACGCCGGTCGGCGCCTCGGAATTCCGGAATTCCATCGTATGGTTGACCTCGTTGACCGAAAGCCCATCCGGCGTCTCGAAGAGATCGATGGCCAGCAGGCCTCCTCCGACGGCAGCGGCCGCCCGGGAGCAGGCCGAATGGAGCTCTTCCGTCAAAGGACAATTCCTGGCGATGCCTCCCCGCGCCGTGTTGGTGATCCAATGCGGGGACTCCCGGTAAATGGCGCAGATCGTCTCTCCGCCGACGACAAAAGCGCGGATGTCCCGTCCGGGCTTGGCGACGAACTCCTGGAGGTAAAAAGCCTTCTGCGGCGGAGTCCCGAGGACATCCTTATGTTCAAGCAGGGCCTCCAGCGAATCGCGGTCGTTGACCTTGGCCAGCAACCTGCCCCAGGAACCCAGCGGGGGCTTGAGGACGATGGGAAAGCCGCCGAATCGTTCGATGGTTTGGAGGGCCTGGCCGACGGTGAAAACCAGGGCGAACTTCGGTTGTCGAACTCCCGCCCGGTGAAGAAGGATGGAGGTCAAAAATTTATCCCCGCAATTACGGGCCACGGCCGAGGAATTGACGACCGGCATGCCGAGAGACTCCAAAAAAGCGACGGCATAGTCGCCCTTGACGGTGGAAACCGAGCGCTCCAAGGCGACATCGAAATCGACCGTATAAGCGTTGGGATCCAAGATTTCCGTGCGGATGTCCGCAAGCTTGACTCGCACCCGCCTTTTCCGAGCCGCCTCGAGGAGAAGCTTCTCTTCGGCCCGGACGGTCGAGTGGAAAATGGCCAGCCTCGTCATCACCGCGTTTCCGCCGCCGGCTCTATTTTTAGCGACTACTCTCCCCAGTCCTCTTCGATCTGCGGCGCCTCGCTTAAAACCATTCTGTTTCCCTGACGACCGTCCACGACCAACATGGTCTGGCATTCGGGACAGGGCAGGAGTTCGGTCTCCTCGACGCCGGCCGGGGGGACGATCAAGGCCGCGCAGACGGGGCATTGGCCCCGCCATGTCATTTCCGTTCTTTCCAGGGACATGGGGCTCTCCTTTCTTTCAATCGCAACATGTCACCATGACTGAGCCTGATTATAGGTTGTTTTCGGGCACAGTCAAATTTTTACAAATAATTTACATTTTCGAAATAGTTTGTATAATATTTAACATGATCACAATTCCCGAAGTCGTGGCCAAAATCATCAAAAAATCTCTTTACCTGGAGGAGGCCCTCGCCCTGGGGCTCATCAACCTCTCGGCGCTCGCCCGGTTCATCAAGCCGGACGTCGAGCGGGAGGCCATGAAAGAAGTCAAGGATGGAGCGGTCATCGTCGCCCTGAACCGGCTTTCGCGAAAGACCGTCAAACGGGCTCGGCGGCTGAAGAGCGTTTTCCGGAACGCGCCGGACCTGACCGTCCGTTCGAACTTGATGGAGGTGACCTACGCCAACGCGGAGCGGTTGCTCCTGCGCCAGAAGAAGCTTCTCGACCAGCTCGGCGGGAAGCCGGGCTACTTCCTGACCGTGACGCAGGGAATCAACGAGACGACGATCATCGCCAGCCGCGAGCTCAAGGAGAAGATTCTGGCGATTTTCAAGGGAGAGCGGATCATCGCCAGGATCGAAAACCTCTCTTCGATCACCGTTCTCCTGCCGCGGGGCACGGCCTTGGTGCCGGGCGTCTACAGCTATATCCTCAAGTCCTTGGCCTGGGAGGGGATCAACATCGTCGAAGTCGTCTCCACGCTCGACGAATTCACGCTCATCCTGGAAGACAAAAATATCGACCAGGCCTTCTCTTTGATCAAAAAGCTGTTTTAAACCATCCGCCGGCCGTTTTTTTTTGAGCTCCTACGCTTGACTTCCGGCCGGACCTCCCCTATTAATATGAACGCATTAAATAAAATGTCATCGCGAGGAGTGGAGCGACGTGGCGATCTCCACAATAGATTCTTTTTTAGAGATTGCCACGCTCCCTATGGTCGCTCGCAATTACAGAGTAACAATATTTAGAAAAATTGTGGCACGTTCACTTTAATAATAAAAACCGAACCGAAAGGAGAAACGATGAAAATCCCGATGTACCAGGTGGACGCGTTCACGGACAAAGTCTTCGGAGGGAATCCGGCCGCGGTCTGCCCGCTCGAGTCATGGCTTCCGGCCGAAACGATGCAGGCCGTGGCCATGGAGAACAACCTCTCGGAAACCGCCTTTTATGTCAAAAAGAACGACCGTTACGAGATCCGCTGGTTCACGCCGGCCGTGGAAGTCGACCTGTGCGGCCACGCGACCCTGGCCTCCGCCCATGTCATCTTCGAGCACCGGGGCTATGCCAAACCGCAGATCGTGTTTCTGTCCAAAAGCGGGGAGTTGAAAGCGGCCAAAAAAGACCGCTGGATCTACCTCGATTTTCCGGCGTATGATCCGGTCCCGGTCGACATCCCGGATACCCTCAGCCGAGGCTTGGGCAAAAAGCCTCGCGAGGTTTTTAAAGGACGCGACTATCTCGCCGTCTTCGAGAAAGAAGCGGATATCGTTTCGCTCCAGCCGGATTTCGCCGAACTGAACAAGCTCGATTGTCTGGGCATTATCGTCACGGCCGCGGGCGAGCGCTCGGATTTCGTGTCCCGGTTTTTCGCGCCGCGGGCGGGAGTCCTCGAAGATCCCGTCACCGGCTCGGCGCACACGCTTCTCATCCCCTTCTGGGCCAAACGGCTGAAGAAGAATCTCCTCCAGGCGATCCAAGTCTCCAAGCGGCGGGGCGAGCTTCGCGGCGAATATCTCGGAGAGCGCGTCCTTATCGGCGGCCGCGCGGTGACATTCTTTGAAGGGACGATCGAAATTTAAAACCGTCAGGCGAAGACGATATTTTCGATCTCGTGGGGCAAATCCACCAGATACGTCGGATTCTTTCTCCGGAGAAGCTCTTTACGATGGAATCCCCAGCTCACGGCGATGACGGCGATACCGGCATTTTGACAGGCTTCGATGTCCCGCGTCTCGTCGCCGACGTAAATGACCTCGTCGTTCTTCAGACCATGTTTCTTGAGAAGGCGAAGCAAAGCCCGGGTTTTTCCGAATAAGGTGGATTCGGTATGGATAAAATCAAAAATATCCAGATTCCGCGCCTGGAGAAGCTTCAAGACGTTCTCTCGGGAGTTCGAGGTCAAAATGCCCAGCCGAAAATTCCGGTCCTTCAGGCTGAGAATCAATTCCCGGATTCCCGGAAACAATTCCACCTGGTCGATCCTCTGATGGAGCTTCTTTTGTGTCCAGAGCACAAGAGAGGGCACCCGGATCAGGGGAATTTGGTATTTTTTTATGATGTCCCGGTTGGACATGCCCCGCAGGTCTTCGACGTCTTTATCCGCCAGGGGCCGGACATGGAATTCGTCGGCATGCTCATTGAAAAGCTTGACGATGGCGGAGAGCGTATTCGCGATCGTCCCGTCGAAATCGAAGATCAGCGTGGGATAGAGCGGCGCCCGCGCAGCGCAGGCCGCATTCTTCATCAGCTCGGGCGCGATCGACATGCATTCATACCTTCGCGGCATTTTACAGTCTGCCGCCTCCTAAGTCAATCAAATAAACGCCTCTGAAACTTTTTTCATCCTTTTTCGTATAAAATAATGTAGAGACTCAGACCTCTAAATGCGGCTATTGAATCCCTTGTCCCCCTTGGGCAATCAAGGGAGGATTAAAAAATGTCGGTCGGAGGTGGACAATGACTGCTTCGGCGGGAAAAACGCTGGGACTCGTCCTTTTGATCCTGATTATTTTCTTGATCGCCTGGCCATTGAAACTCCTGCTCTTTGTGCCCATGGGAGTTTTCAAGGGAGTCTTTCACGGCTTCCGCACCCCGGATTTCCACTGGATGCACTTTGGGCCGTTCCATTTCCTCGGCGTCGCCGGACTTTCCCTCGTCGCCCTGGCGCTCCTCGCTCTCTGGGTTGCCGTGGCCGTCTGGGTTTACCGCGATGCGGAGAGGCGGGGAATGAACGCCGTTCTCTGGGCTCTCCTGGTGTTCTTCGGCCATTTCATCGGCCTGCTCATCTTCCTCATCGTCCGGTCGGACCACCCGGCCGCCGGCCAAGAAAATCGCGGCCAGCCGGCGATTTGTCCGAAATGCCGGAAAGCCGTAGGCCAGAATCATGCCTATTGCCCCCATTGCGGAGAGCGCCTGCAGCCTGTTTGTCCGAAATGTCAAAAAGACGTCGAGAAAAGCTGGCAGGCCTGTCCCCACTGCGGCGAAAAGCTTGGCTGAGGAGCCGAATTCTCCAAAATTATTGAACGCTTCGATCGATCGCGGCGAAAAATATTTCTTGATGACCTCGCACTCCCTTGACCTCAATTCAGTTTGGGTCGGGTCCTGTCACCGACCAGCCCCAGAGTTCTTGCTCATCACCCACCTTCGGGGGGTCCCATTCGCAGCGAACTCTAGGGCGCCCCGGTCGGCGCCACCCGATCTCTTAAAAAACAAAACTGTACGGCGGTCAGCGCGGTACCGGGTTGCGCCGGCCTGTAAAAAAACCTAAAATTTAATGATTACCAAGGAGGTTCACATGAAAAAAGCTCCGATGTTATTCGTTCTCATCTTGCTGGCAGCAGCGATTCTTCCCGCTCAGTTCGGCCGCTCGATCCAGCCGACTTTTGTCCCGCTCCAAGTTTTGCGCGACATCATCGACGAGGCCTCGGGCGACTTAGCCCTCCAGAACGAGATCCTGCTCGCGGGCGTCAACCGAAACCGCAAGCCCGAGGAATACGCGAACGGATATTTCGAGACGGCCTTTCTTCTCGACAAGCTGCGCGAATACGGGATCACGGACGCGCGCGTCATCGATCTGCCGACGAACGCGCCGAAGATTTGGGATGCGATCTCGGCCGAGCTTTGGATCACGAAACCCTCGAAACGCAAGATCGCCGACCTCAATGAAGTCCCTGCCTGCCTTTGCACCTGGAGCTCAGACGCCGACACAACAGCCGAATTGGTCTATGTCGGCCCGGGCAACCGGGAAATCGATTACGCAGGAAAGGACGTAAAAGGCAAGATCGTCCTGGTCAACGGATATCCGGGTGGAGCCCAGTCTTCGGCCGTAGAAAAATACGGCGCGGCGGGGCTCATCGGCTACGGTTCGAGCCACCCAGAGTTCGATCCCGACCAGGTCGGCTGGAGCGGGATCCGCTCAGGTGAAAAATACAAACCCGCTTTTGCTTTCATGGTTTCGACCCGGCAGGGAAACGAGCTTCGCGACCAACTCGAACGGGGGGCGAAGATCGAGGTCCGGGCGGTCGTCAAAGCCCAAATGGTCCCCTACAAGGAGCAGATGGTCGATGCCCTGATTAAGGGGACCGATCTTGCCGACGAGGAGCTCGTCTTCACCGCCCATCTATACGAGGGCTTCGCCAAGCAGGGGGCCAACGACGATATCTCGGGCTGCGTTTCGCTCCTCGAGACGGCTCGTGTCCTCAAGAAGCTCATGGCCGACGGCAAGATCCCGCCGCTCCGGCGCTCGATCCGCTTCCTCTTTGTCCCCGAGATCTCCGGGACGATCGCCTACCTCAAGATGAATCCGGAAATCGGCAAGAAATTCTTCGCCAACATCAACGAGGACATGGTCGGCGAGTCGCTGGCCAAGAACAGGAGCTATTTCTCCTGCGTCCAGACTCCCTGGTCGCTACCAACCTACCTCAACGACGTCATGCGCTCCTTCGTCGAATGGACCGAGGAGACGCAGCGCTACGACGGACAGGCGACCCTGCTCCCGATCTGGTCGCCGACCGGAACGCGCGATCCGTTCCCGGCCGTCATGGACACGCATTCGGGCGGGAGTGACCACATCGTCTTCGTCGACGGCGGCGTCCGGATTCCGGCGGTCATGTTCATCTGCTGGCCGGACATGTGGTACCACTCGAGCGGTGACACGCCCGACAAGTCCGATTCGACCCAGCTCAAAAGGGTCGTCTTCCTGTCTGTCGCGTCCGCGGTCTGCCTGGCCGGGGCCGGACCGGCCGAGACAGAGAAGATCATTGCCGAGGTCGCGGGCCGGTCTTACGCCCGGCTGGGACAGGACAAGACCCGGGCGGAGCGCCGCCTCCGCGACGCCGCTCCTGCTGACGTTCACGGCGCATTTAAAGACGCCCAGAACTTCCTGACCCAGGGTTTCGTCCGCGAGGCCGAAACTCTCGATTCGATCCGCTTCTTTATCAAGACCGACACTCGCCTGGAAACTCTTCTCCAGAGCAAGAAAAAGTCGATGGAGGCTTGCCGGCTTCCGTTCACCCGGGAGCTCGAAGAGGCCTACCGGGCACGCTGCTTGAAGGAAGGCCTTAAGCCGCAGGCGGCCGCCCTCTCCGCCGAGGAAATCCGCTTGGGAAAAATCGTCCCGACCAGGACGGAGAAAATGACCGGACCTTTGGACCTCATGGAGTATTACAACAAGGTCTGGGGCGGAGCGGACAGCCAGACCGTGATGAAAGTCTCAGCGCTCGAGGGTGAGATCCGGAACTTCATCGACGGCCGGAGGTCGATCCTCCACATCCGCAACGCGGCCGTAGCCGAGGCGGCGTATATGAATGTCCCGCTCCCTCCTCTCCAAGATGTCGAAAACTTCATCAAAATTCTGGAGAAGTATGGTTACGTGAAGCTCTAAGCATAATTTGGTGACAGGCACGTGCCTGTCACCGAGTTTAGAGGGCTTTGAAGATGGCCTCGATTAAATCGATTTGAGCCTTTAAATCGCCGAGCTTCTGCCTCTCTTTTTCCACAACATCAGCTGGCGCGCGCCGGACGAAGCTTTCGTTGGACAACCTCGCTTCGGCCTTCCGGGCGTCCTCGAGCAGCTTTTTTCGTCTGGCCTCGAGCCGTTCCCTTTCTTTGTCCGGATCGACGACTCCCGCGAGATAGACTTCAACATCGCCGATGACAAGGGCGGCCGCGGTCGCCGGCCGCTTGACGTTCGGCCCGACTTCGAAGGACTTGAGGGCGGCCAAGTGCCCGACGAGATGGCTCATCCGCCGCAGGATATCAGCCGACTTCCCCTCCGCCTTGATCCAAGCCTCGAGCTTCCGGCTGGGCGGGATGTTATGAAGCGCGCGGAATTCGCGGATTCCCCGAATGACATTTTGAAGGACGGCAAAATCCGCTTCGATATGCTCCTCTTCCCATTCCGTCTTAGATTTGGGCCAGGCGGCGGAGATGAGAAGTTCGGACGTTGAGATCGGCATATCCAACCCGCGGACCGGGCACTGCGCCCGGAGCCGCTGCCAAAGGACCTCGGTGATGAACGGCACGAAAGGATGGAACAGCCGCAGGACCTGGTCGAGCACGAGCGCCAGGATCTGGCGGGCCGCGGGAGCGGATGCCTCGTCCTTGAAACGAGGCTTAATAAGCTCGAGATACCAGTCGCAGAGCTCGCCCCAGAAAAATTCCCGGGCCGCGCCGAGAGCTGCGGACGGGTTGTAAGCCTCAAGCTCAGCCGTGACTTTGGCGATGACCCTGGACAGCCGGGAGAGAATCCATCTGTCTTCGACCGCCAGCTCGTCCAATGTCAGCGCGGCGAATTTTTGCTCGCCGAGGTTCATCAGGGCGAAGCGGGCCGCGTTCCAGAGCTTGGTGCAGAAGGCCCGGCCCAGGTCAAACCGATCGCTGATGATCTTGGCCATGGGCAGGTCCGGCATCGTGCCCAGGACGTCGAATTCCTTTCCGCTCCCGGGACAGATGTAGGTGAAGATGCTCCGGCCGTGTTTGGCCGCGGCCAGGTCGACAAGTTCGCCCGTGTAAGGAGAGACGGCCTGCACGGGGAGACGAATGTCCTGAGTGCCTGTCTGCATATCGCAGATGATATAGCGCATCGAGTCGGCGCCGTATTTTTCGATGATGTCCTCAGGGTCGATGCCGTTGCCCTTGCTCTTGCTCATCCGCTCGCCCTTTCCGTCCTGGATATTGGCATGGACAAAGCAGTCGGTGAAGGGCACGTCGCCCAGCAGGAATAATCCCACAACCTGCATGCGGGCGACCCAGAGGGTGATGATGTCGCGGCCCGTGACGAGGCAGGAACCGGGATAATAATAGCTCAGGCAATCTTCTCGGCCTTCGACGATTCCGAGCGGGCGCTGGCCGGGATCGATTTTGGCCGTTTCAGGGTCGGGCCAGCCGAGCGTGCTGAACGGCCAGAGAGCGGAGCTGAACCAGGTGTCGAGGACGTCGGGGTCCTGCCTGAAGCCGGCGGAATCAAGCGCGGCCGCGTATTTTTCTTCGGCGGCCTGGTCCCGGAGAGAGACGAGAACATCATAGCTGTTGTTCGGATCGAGGGGATAAATCTCGTCTGTCCGATAAAGCCGGCCTTCACTGTCGGCGATCCAGGTCCAGAGCTCCGAGCTCTTTGCCTCCGGGATGGAGGCAATGGCAGCCGCCAGATCGACGCCCTTACAACCGGCCTGCCAGATGGGAATACGGTGACCCCACCACAGTTGGCGGCTGATGCACCAATCGCGCTTCTCGGCCAGCCAACTGACATATGTTCCGCCGTAGCGGACAGGATCAGGATGAAAGTCTAGATGCAGGCCGGACGGAGATTTGTAGTCCTCCTTCGCGGCGTCTATCGTCGCTTGGGCGAGTCCCGGCGCCCGGAACTCCTTTCCGGTGCCGAGACCGCAGGTTATTCCGCCCTCGACATCGCCCATCCGGACAAACCACTGCTTGGAAAGAAAGGGCTCGATAGCCGTTTTGGACCTGTCGGAGTGGCCGATCTCGATCTCGCGGTCTTCGATGTTTTCGAGCAGGCCTTTGGCCTTGAGGTCGGCCACGACTCTCCTGCGGGCTTCGAACCGGTCGAGGCCGGAATAGGGCCCGGCGTTGGAGTTGAGCGTGCCGTCCGGGTTGAGGATGTTGATGATGCCGATCTTGTCCCTATGGCGTCCCCAGACATCATAGTCGTTTGGGTCATGGCCCGGCGTTATTTTCACGCATCCCGAGCCGAGCGAGGGATCGGCCCACTCGTCGAGGATGAGCGGAATCTCGCGGTTTAGGAGCGGGAGCAGGACTTTTCGGCCGTCCTCAGCCATCTTTTTGAGCTTCAGAAGATGGGGGAGATGGGTTGTTCGACGCTCACCGATTCGCTTCAACTCGGCCTCGAGCTCGGCCTTTTCTTTCTTGGACGCGTCCTCGATCCGCGCCATAATCAGCCGGACTTGTTTATCGAGCTCTCCGGCCGGGTCGGGATGGCAGGCCACGGCCGTATCGCCGAGCATCGTTTCGGGGCGCGTCGTGGCGACCGTCAGAAACGCAGGCTCGCCGGGCTTCGGATCGACGATCGGATAACGGATGTGCCAGAAATGCCCTTGAACTTTTTCATGGAAGATCTCATCGTCGGAGACGGCCGTCTGGAGCTGGCAGTCCCAATTGACCAGCCGGTTGCCGCGGAAAATCAAGCCGGCGCGGAAGAGGCGGAAGAACGCTTCGCGGACGGCCCTCGTGCAGACGGCGTCCATCGTGAACCGCTGGCGCAGCCAGTCGCAGGAGCAGCCCATGCTCTGCTGCTGGCGGATGATCCGCTCCCGGTATTCGTCCTTCCAGGCCTGGATTTTCGCGACGAGCGCGTCGCGCCCGATATCGTGGCGTGTTTTCCCTTCAAGCTCGAACAGCCGCTTTTCGATGACCGCCTGGGTTCCGATTCCGGCATGGTCCGTGCCGGCCATCCAGAGCGTGTTGTCGCCCATCATCCGGTGCCAACGGATGAGCAGGTCCTGCATGATGTTGTCCATGGCGTGGCCCATATGGAGGGCGCCGGTGACGTTGGGCAGGGGCATCATGATGACGTAGCGGTTCTTTCGTCCGTCAGGATTCGCGGCAAAAGCGTCGGCGGCAAGCCAGCGCGCATAGATCTGCGCTTCGAATTCCTTGTGGTCGTAGTGTTTCGGAATTTCCTCGGGCATCGTTCAAATCCTTCAAAATGTTCCTATTACTTTTATCATATCGAAGCCTTAAATTAAAGGGGACGGTTTTTAGAGACCTTCACGACGACGAAAGATTTTTTCGAGCTATCGTTCGCGTTTAAGCGCGCGCTTTATGGACCGTTTCGGGAACGATCTCTATCTTCGAAGGAATCAATCCCTTGACGTTCAGACGCTTGGAGGCATCAAGAATCTCAATTCCGATGATTTTACGGCCGTTCCCGATATCGAGGACGATTTCATCTGATATTCTTTTATTGATGACCTTTTGCCGGCGTTCGTCGAGGCGGATATATAATAAATCGGTCTTGGCGTTATAACTGACTCGCATTTCGCTTCACTCCCATTTTCCATAAAAAACATAAACGGTGAGAATAATTATATCATCATTTTCTTCGACATAAAATATTTCCGCGCGTTTTTGGGCAAAACATTCTCCGTGTCTTTTTTCATGGAAATCAAAGATCTTGGCTTTCCCGAGATGGCCGTACTTGGCGGGGATTGGATATCCGGAATAGAATATGTCCCGAATTTCTTTTTCGTTGGTTCCTCGTTCAGTCGCTCGTGTTTCAGTATGCGAACTTAGGCGTATTCTCATTTCTAAAGAGATGACGAAAGAAAGAAAGACAGATTCTCAGTCGAATATGGCGCGTTGTTTTCAAAGCCTATGACGCATAGACCCGCCGATACATGGTTTCAATCCACGCCCCCACGCGGGGGGCGACCTATATGCCCGATATTTCGATGTCGAGGTTATTTCGTTTCAATCCACGCCCCCACGCGGGGGGCGACCTGGGCCGTCCAGTGATACCAGAGCGTTAAAGACTTGTTTCAATCCACGCCCCCACGCGGGGGGCGACCCTAAAAAACCTATTGACTAAAAATCAGTAGAGGGTTTCAATCCACGCCCCCACGCGGGGGGCGACGTCCGGGATCTCAATGTCAACTCCTG
>Ga0315282_10000553_pt1 | contig 73686 bp, 85 predicted proteins | sample YL17G07_20_MG_FD_203693 | JGI IMG/M metagenome (GOLD analysis project Ga0315282, IMG submission 203693) | Sediment microbial communities from Yellowstone Lake, YNP, Wyoming, USA - YL17G07_20 | ecosystem: Environmental > Aquatic > Freshwater > Lake > Sediment | place: USA: Wyoming | collected... | reverse complement strand
TTGTACTTGACCTCGAATATGGTTTCCTCCGTTGGACAATACATATCTCTATCCTCGGATGAACATTTGGCGCCTTAGATGGATAGGATATTAGTTAAGCGCTTCGAGATGCCGCCTGGCCCAGTAAGGGTTCTTGCCGTGGGATTTCCGGGACTGGGTTTGGTGGGAGCTACTGCTGCGAGGATGCTACTGTTCGAGGAAGGCGATCATGGTGCCAAGCTCATATTGAGCTTCTATCCATATGCCGTCCTGAGCGGCATTCGCTCCAGGAGATCTGGCATGACTGGCATGCAAGCAGTTAAGCTCCGGCACAGACCACTATCCGAGCCCAAAGGGGGGATTCTGATCCTGACAGCAACCTCTCAACCGCCTCTCGACCTCCAATACGAATTGGCTTGGACGGTCATAGGCGAGGCGAAGCTCCTCGGATGTGACACCATATTGACGCTTGGTGGTTACCAGACTCCCTTTGTGCCTTCGGATAGGAGGGTGTATTTCTGTGCGAATGACCTCGATTCATATAGGATTTCAACAAGATTGGGTCTGGAAAGTTTTGAAGGGCCGATCACTGGTGCGGCGGGGGTGTTTGCGGGCGTTGGAAAACTCCTTGGCCTTTCGGGGGGATGCATGCTCAGCGATACGACTGGCGAGATGACGCCTGATCCGGCTGCCGCTTCAGCTTTAGTATCTGCGCTTATGGACTTCATAAAGCCTAATGGATCGACAAGAGAACATAAAGGCGTGGATCGAAACACGCACAGAGGAAGTTTCCTAGACAGCTTAAGCTGATGTTATGTCTGTTGTTCGTGAACGAACTCCCTGTATATCGCTTCGACTCTCTCAGCGGCTGGCCCTGAGCCCTCGATCACTCCGCTCTCGTCGACCCTTATCTTCTCCATGACTATTATCACTCTAGCCTCCTCGTTGAGCCTGACCATCTTGGGAAATACCCTCTCGATCCTTTCAGCGAGTTTTCGGAGGTCAACGAGGACCTTCTCCACAACAATCTTGGCAACGATCCCCCCATTGAGGATAATACGATAGAACCTCTTCCCCGAATTATCCTGCACATCCCCCAGCGAGATCGAGAGGTTATCAGCTGATGCTGCCAGCAAGATGCCCTTATACTCATCATGCCCTGTGGTGACAACCGTCACCTGCCTCCCTATGAGGGATGCCAACTCTCCACCTATTGATACTCTCTGCAATCCCTTTGTCGTCTGGCCGCTCTATTCCCATGCTTTTAGCCTTGTGGTCCTTATTCACTGAGGTGTCTCCCCGACATGGAAATAAACTCAAACTAACGCAAAAGTCACTTAAACAGCCTAATATGTCGGTTATTCTTATTTTATACCTTGTATATTAATTCTTTCGGTTCAAAATGAGTGATTCCAGCTTTATTTCGGAAAAAATATTTCGTGAAAGAGGCTCTCGATGTGCAGAGTGTGGAGGAGCTCTAAGGATACTTGGCCATGAGCTCGTCTGCTCCTCGTGCGGACTTGTTCAGCATTGCCTGGAGATGTCCGAGTTGCAATTCAACGGCGAGAATGATGATCATCACTCCCTTGGCTACAGTCCTGGTCTAATTGATAGCTTGGGATCCGAGATCCAGATGGATGCTGGAACTCGGAAGGACGGAAGTGGCAAACTCATACCCTTCGACAGAGAGGACATCTACCAAAGGCTTGAGGATGCATCGGCGAATCTTCGGATAAGGTCACTTGGCAGCGACACAAGGACAATTCAACTGATGTGGAGGGTTTCGAAGTTGCTCGATCTCCCCGACTCAGTTGCCTCATCAGCAGTGCATCTGTATCGTAGCTCTGCGATGAAGATCAAGAGGGGACAGATAAGACGTGCTGCGTTGGCCGTATGCTGCCTGATATACGCGACGAGGTGGCTAGGCGATCTGGCACCCATATCTGTGCGGGATATCCTTGAGGCTTTTGCGCGCAGAGGGGTGAGGCTCAGAACGCGAGAAATCCTGAGAGCGGGATTCTTGATCGAGTCGGACCGTCCCGTCCGCAGGGGTGAGGATTATCTCTATTCCATACTGGATAGATTGGTCTCGCTTATCGATGAGAGGGCTCTGCGAAGATATGGATGCGATGACAGATTCCTCCTTCTACAGAAGCTTCTTTCAATGTCGAGGGCTTTGCTTAAGGCCATTGGCCCGGAGGTTAGAAGGGGTCGGAACCCGCTTCTTGTTGCCTCTGCGGTGATTTATGCGAGCTCCAAGCTCTTGTGTCCTCAATCTACTAAGTCCATAATCTCCCAGCGGGTTGTTGCGCAGGCATCGGGTGCAGTCGAGTACAGCGTTAGAGAGACCTACGAGAGCCTTAAGCCATATTGTCTGAACATGGATCCCGAGTCTATCAGTTGTGCCTGAACACTAAAGTTCTATTGCTTGACTTCATCCGAAATGTCACCCTCGTCGGTTTTCCATCGACGAGTATCTCGGCCGATGGGCTCACATCCGTAACCCTTAGGTCCTTGAAGGACACGAATACAGTTGTTGTTTCGTTGTCGCTGCTGAACTCCATCCCGACATCAACTCCGAACTCGAGGCCCATGTTGGCGCAACTCCTCTTGTATTCGCCGATCGTCTCGGATATTATCCCTCTGACGGTATCTGCTGAGGTGTTTCCATTTACCGAGAAGGCTCGCTTTATTTTATCGGCGATACTCCAGCGGAAGTTCGACGCTACATCGCTCATCAAGTAGATCCTTACGGGCACGACGAATGTTACGGCTCCCTCACCTTGTAATTCCGTCTCATAGACCTGATCTTGAAGACTATATCCCAACGAAGCCTTGCATACGACAGCTCCTTCGGGTGCATTCGATCTGCTCAATGATGCTCCTCCGATGTCGAGCTCTGCCAGGACCTTCTGCGCTGTGAGGTAATCGGATGAAGCTGTCCTCCACTCTTCCACATCAATTTTGGAGGGATCTGGCAGATCACCGGATGCCGCAGATCTCAATACCTCCCTTTCAACCTCCCTCCTGAGGTATCTTGGCAGGTCATCGCTAATCGCCTCAGCGCAGTATGAAAGCCTAGTCACTGCGGTTCTCTGTGCTGCAACCTCGCGCAACATTGCGACTTCCTCGCTGATGCCCTGGATGAGCAATATCGTCAAGTATGCCACCACAATCGCCGTTGTGGTCAACAAGTAGGCCCTTTTCATCAGCCTCCCACCCCAAGAGCCAGACATGTGATCTGGGTCGATGTCGTGATTATTATGGCAATATATGCGAGGTTGGCCTGGTCTCCTGATTTCGTGACTTCGATGATGCTCCCTTCCTTTGTTAACCAGGACAACGCGAAGGGGTGATTCGTTGGGACAAGAGAAGCGATCTTAGTCATAGCCTTCTCAGATGATGGTCCATCTCCTTCAGACCTGGCCAACTCATCGATGTAACCGAGGGACTCGGCCGTTCTAAGAACATCCGCAGCCAGTGACATGTCGTGTGCCTCTGTCAGCGATCTGCTTACCTGCTGAGTCTGAATTGGTGCAAGCATGATCAAAGATACCAATATCCAGACGGCAGAATTCGCGATTATCGAATCAATTATCGTATGCGTCTTCTGTCCTCCTCCTGAATGCTCCCCCTATCTGATACATGGGAAGTTTGTGCTATTCCTTGGCCTGTCGCCTCTGCCTGCGATAAAAGTTCACCCACTTTCTGGATTTGTTGGCTTATCACTTGTGCGAGAAAAACCAGACCGATCAACAGGAATACGACCAACATGTTTGTACTTGAAAGCTCGGACAGTCCTGCCCTTCTCATTTTTTAATCTCCTCTATTATCACTACGCCATCTTCTCGGACTATTTTGTATGTTCCACCGGCTTGAATAACCGAGTCTCTGACCGGCACATCCAAACTTATTGCAGAGGATCTCTCGTCATCGAGTGCGACGACAGTTCCGGCTCTGATCTCCACTCTCATCTTACCTTTCCCAAGGGAATCCGGAATTGGAACCTTAAGAGTGCACCCGGTCTTCCACGACAGTTCCAAGCAGTCCTTGACCAATAGGGCAGCAGCCCTCAACCTTTGGCCGTCGATTTCCGCTGTCAGCCTATTCATCGTGGAAGTTGAAAGTATGAAGAGCGATATGGAGAGGGCGATCCATGCGATGTTTTCGAGGTGGTTCTCCAAAGTCTCCGAAGGCATATCAACCACCTCCAATTTCGACCAGGATGTGGCCATTGTTGGAGTCTACGGTTACAACTGCTGCACCAGTTGCTACAGATCTCAGCACCGTAACATCCATCGATGTCTGTATGATGTCCGTTCGTTTACCCAAGTTGGTATTCATCTCAAGGACTAGATCCTTACCATCACCGTAGATCGAAAGGCCTTCTGGCAGGGAGGCCTCGAACTTCAATCTGAGAGGGGTAGCCTCAGCATTCTGTAATGCTTGCCTTAACTTGTCAGCGAGTGCATTGTATTGGATCAGCATCGCAGCAGTTGAGACCAACGGGATGAGCGCAGTCTGTGCAGCCTTGAAGCCAGCTGCCAGTAATAATGCAGTGATCGAGAATGCGAAGGCCTTTTCTAGGAGTTCAGCCATATCCGATCACCTTCACATTAGCATAATGTGGCCGAAACGTGCAGCCACGAATCCGATGAACATAAGCGGTACTAGAGGGAGCTCGATTTTTTGAGTATTGACTTCATGTGCTAGCTTTGAAAGGAATGGCGTTAGAAGCAAGGATCTTGGTATCAGGACCGGGATCGTAAGGGCCGCAGCAAGGGTCGCGGCAAGTGGAACTCTACTGGGGAAGTTGTGTTCCTTTAACCACTTTAATAGATTCATCGCAAATAAGATTAGCCAAGCGATTAAGATCGCGTTGACTAAGGCAATTGAGAGAACGCTTGTCGAGATCCATATGGGCTCGAATATGCCCCGAATTGGGGTGAATGACGAGACCTCGCACAAACAGGGGTAGAAGAGGGCCATCGAGAGCGCGTACTCGAAATCACCAAATCCTGTCTTCCCGAAAACAGAGCCAATTAGCAGAAGCACTAGGGGGAGGGAATTGTTCACGATTAGCGTAACTGGATCACCGATGCCTGAGAGGCTAATTCTGGCTGCGGCCATTAGAAAGCCACACAATAGGAGCATGAACTCCGTTCTGCTGGAAATCGTCCTCTTCCGTATATCCGAAAAGGACGCGTGGAAGGATAGAGGCAGGAACAGGCCGTCTGTCAGTAGCTCAAGGTCATTCAATCATTATCCCCATGCTTTTTCATTGGAGTATTTAAGCGGCAATGAATTAGGTCTGCGGTGCAAACTGTGGACGATGTAAGTAGAGAACTATTCTCTGCAATTATAGACGAAATCCAGATCATGAAAAGGGAGAGCAGGATCTTACGTGAAGCCATAGAGAACATACGCCTACAGATAAAGGGACTGAGGGGGGACACCCTCGCCCTCTCTTCTGCTATCGGATTCACCTCGCCTCAAGGGATGGACAAAGGGATTGATGGCTCAGGAGTTGAACGATACTGAGTGATCATTGCTCCCAGAATTGCGATGTCATCTTCTCGGACAATTCGAGGAAGATATGCCTCCTCTGTCCAATTTCGTCTAGAAGGCCAAAGGGCTGTTTTTCGGTTTTTGCCTTCTGGGCTATGCATCTCAGGGGGATATCCGAGATGGAGATACGTGAAGTGGGGAGATCTGAGATCCTAAGCGCATCTTCGACTCTGTGGATCAAAACTTATGCAACAACGGCACGAGGGGTCCTAGATGGGGTATACTCGAAGCTTCTTTCCCATTCATACGAGATCGGAACGGTCAGGGATCTCTGCCAAGTGTATGGGGAACTTGGCGCGATATACGACGGTTCGCTGCTCTGCAGTCAAGAGCACAAGAATCATGACATCCGTCAGATCATCTCAGACCTCAGGGGATCGAGGGAGAGGCCTTTGCGGGATTCCGTCAGAGATGGTTTACTCAAGCACTTGCGGGGCATTTACACGGAACTCGATTCAGACATGACCTTCACTTCGCACAACGGGATTAGAGGCTCTACATCAGGGATGGAGCGTGAGGTATACAACATCGGCCCTTTATCAATAAGGATCCTCGAATCAAAGAGGTATCTGAACCCGATCTATAATGTCTCCTTTATTGACCATCGCGCTGCTCGGTTGGTATTTGAGCTAGCCCATATAGTCCAACTCAAGTCCCATCTGGAGGGCAAGTATCTGAGCGATTTCCACGCTCTGATAGATTATAGAAAGGACTTCGCCTCGAGCTACATTCGCTCCCTATGTGATGACAAACTCTCCAAGGATATGGAATCGGCCATATGTTCGCATGGAGCCTACGCATCCGTAGGTCTGAGAAAGTATTATGCACTATTGGTCGATGATAGAGTCGACGAGTTCTATTTAGATGCCCCAAGTAACCGAGTTTATCTGGATCACGAGAGGTGGAATCGCTGCCTTACGAACATCCGTCTCGGCCAAAAGGACATCGAGCATTTGATCACCCACTTGAGGAGAGAGACAAACCAAAGGCTGGATTATTCCGTGCCATCCATTAAGGCAGACCTTTCATGTAGCGATTTCAATATCAGGACTTCTATCGATGCCTTTCCACTGACCAGGGATGGGACTGCGCTCGATGTCAGGAAGTTCAGACGCGTTCCCATGACCATACTCGATCTCATCGCAAATAAAACCATAGATATAGAGGTCGCTGCCTTCCTTCTATTCTGTCTCACCTTCAGGAGATCCATAACCGTAGTCGGAGAGACGAGCTCAGGGAAGACGACGCTCGTTAATGCCATAGACATATGTGCACCCAGTTGGTGGAGGAAAATCACAATTGAGGATGCAGTTGAGAGCATCCCCCAACTTCGCTATGGCAGACACCAAGTCAGGATCCAGGTCGAGCCTCTGGAGCAGGGATCTGCTTCTCGCCTGAAGAGCGTGGAGACCACTCGTCTTTTGCACAGGAATCCAACTTATGTTCTCCTTGGGGAGATTCAGACATCCGAGCACTCCAAGGCGTTGTTCCAAGCCTTGGCATCTGGGCTCAGGGTTATGCACACTGTGCACGCTTCCTCACCAGAGGCTTTGATCAGGCGATTTCTGATTCAGCACGGGATCTCGAAGGAGGATCTGAAATCACTTGAGCTGATCGTGTTCATCAGGAACTTCTTCGGATTTCATGGAAGATGGAGGAGAGTTACACGAATCAGCGAACTCGTCTTTAATGAAGGTGGGCAGTCAGAAGTAACCGATATCTTCCATCACGACTTCGAAAGCGACACCCTTGTACCGATGGGCGATGTGTCCCATTCAGCCACAGTCAAAAGAATCTTGGGGGATTATCCCCTAAACATCGAAGAGGTAAAGCAGTTGCTGGCCTCACATAGGCTCTTCCTCACGGAGCTATCCTCAAAGCGAGGAAGCCTGTCTTTCAAAGAGATCATGGAGGAGTTCGATACGTTTAACGCCAAAGTTGCTAGGAAGTTCCACATCTTCGAAGCGAAAAGCACTTCGAAATCTGAGGTGACATTGGCAAGAGATGAACGGGGTGTCTTAGAATGAATACGAACTCGGCCAAAATGTTGATCAAGCCATTGAGTAGAGTTGCAGATCTGGTCTCGAGGAAACTCAAATCCAAGCAGGCGATTAAGGCTCTTGCGCTATCGATGGTATTTTTCCCGATAGTCCTGTTAACCTCCCTATTCGGGCTCTTCGTCTGGTTAACATCCCTCTACTTCATCTATAGGTTCTTCACATCGTCCTCAAAGAGGCTAATCGCAACTAGGGCGAAGGAGTTGGGGAGACATCTTTCGAGCGCGACGGCGGATCTGGCGTTCTCACTGTCGGTAACCGGATCGGAGTTCCAAGGGGCCGAAACCTTGGCACGAGGACACTATCATACCATCTCAAGATTTGCAAGGAGGAGCCTGCTGAGGTCACTTGATGGCGTGGATGTGCGTTCATCGCTCGCAAGCTCCTTTCGGCGTCAGAGGGCTGTGCCCACCACATACATCGTCGAGCTCCTACTATCGTGCAATCCAGATCTCCTCGACATAGAGACCATTTTAGAGCAGACCGAGGATTTCACACGCAGGAATTTCAATGAATTCACCCAGCGTTTGAATACGCTTTTGCCAGCCTACTTTTTCGCTGCGTTCTTCCTTCCGTTTTCCGCCCTGATCCTATCGACATTAATGGACAACCTAGCAATCGTCTTCCTTACGGCGTTTTTCCCCATATTCTCGCTGATCATGTGGCTGATCTCGAACATGCTCTTCAAGGTGGAGGTGACTATGCTGTGAAGGACCTCTATGTCATTCTCGGATCATTAATTCCAGCATGTATAATATGCGTCGCAGTTTTGATAATTACTTGGGACTTGCCCCTTTCGTCCTCAATTGGCTCAACCATCTTCGTCGTAATCCTGTGCTATAGGGGCTCGGTTCGCAAACACAGGCAAGGGGATTCCGATGAATGGCAACACTTCTACTCGATATTAGCCAGTCGACTTGAACTCAAGACTTCACCCGAACGAGCATTTGAGGAGGCGGCCGAGGAATGTCAGAATATGAACATATCAAAGGTCTTGGAACAGATCTCATCAAAGGTCAGACAAGGCGAGTCCCTGTCCAGGTGTCTTCTTCAAATTCGCTATGGCGACCGGTCCAGTAGAAAAATGGCCATTCTGGCGGCCTCAGCTATGAGAAATGATTCCGTAGGCGCTTGTGAGGTCATAAGGGATTTCGTTCGGTTGCTGAGGAGAAATGCCGTGCTCTCTAAGGAGCGGGAACAGATCCTCAAGGAAGGCCGGTTCAAGGCCACCATCTTGGCCATGACCAACACGGTCTCAATAGCGATATTAGCGGGCATCTCCCCCACGCTTCAGAAATTTGTCTCGGGTTCGGGATCCATCATGGGTCACAGCACAATAGCTCCCTCTAACTTCCTCTGGATAGCGTTCTTGGCCTCAACACTCTCCTCAAGCCTCCTACTGAGTCGTGGCTTCAAACTTTCACTTGTGAACACTATGACGGTGTGTTCATTTCTGGCCTATATCGGCACCTATCTGCTATTGAGGGCCATATTTTAGTCGGAGGTCGGATTCATTGGGGCTTAAATCCTATTTTGAAAAAGCCAGGGTAGGTGAGAAATGTATGAAAAAGGTAAGGAATGGCCGTAAAGCATCGCAATTGATCGAAGAGGGTTTGCTCGTCGTATTGGCCCTCGTAATGCTCGGTGCAGTCTTCACCGTCTCCAGGAACATCATCTTGAACATTAACGGCTTCTTCGGCAATGTCTGGTCAGGGCTCGGGGATCTAGCGAAGTCGCTCTTCGGTTGGCTTTTGCCTGGCTAGATGACTCCTCGCATGGACACGGAGACAATTGCAATCCTAGGTTTAGCATCGGCTGTCGTGGTGGTCTATGTATCGGCTAAGCACGGTGAGTTATGGACAATGGGTCTTGGCCTCATCGTGCTCCCCACATTTCTCCTCCTAATGGTTGTAAAGGAAAGGAGATGGATAGCACTGAAGTTACTGCGCTCAAAATCGATAGTAAAGGAGGATGGACTTGATCAATCAGATATCCTGCCTGAAAAGCTCTTTTTACGATGTTCTGGAGTGGCGGCACTGAAAAGGGATAACCGAATCAACCTGATCTCAGGGATAAGAGTATCAGGAAATCCGAGCACAGCCCTTAGCGGTGAGTTAGATTATCAAAGGAGTAGGCCCTTGGGCTATGAGTATCTCCCAATTTTCCTGAGATACAGGGATCTGTTTGTCAGCCTTCGTAGGTTGACCATCCCCATTAGATACATAGTCCTCCTCTCTCCACTTGACAACGGCTCGCGACAATCGAGGGATGAAATCAAATCCATCGGCAAGGATATTAAAAAATTCGAGGAAGCCGATCGCAAAGGGAGATCTGGCTCCTGGTATGAGAGGGACCAGCTTGCAAGAAAGCTCTCCTCGGCTAGGACATTCGGCTTTGTTAAGATATCTCAATTCCTGCTGATGGAGTTTCGGGGCAGCGTTACGGAGCTTGAGGAGCTTGAGCAGCAAGCTATCCTGTCGGCTGAGAAGGCACTCCTTGCGATCTCGACTGCCTTCCCCGAACTTACGGTCGAGAGGGCTTCGCCGACCGATGTGCTCAAAGCCCTTTACTCCCTATTTTGGGATGAGCCATCCGGAGGCCAAATTGTCTTTCCCCATGAAGTGACGCGAGTACTCAATTTCTCCCTGCCTGAGTCATCACAGGATCCGAATGCTCTATTTCCCGCCGAACCTCCTAATGACGTGACAAAGCACGAATTCCATCTGGGGTGGATCGAGTGCTTAGGCGGCAGCGTTGGCCCCTTTACCATCGGTTTCGAGGACTTGACGAAACACATCATCATCCTCGGCTCTACAGGCAGTGGGAAGTCGACGACAGCGAAGCGACTGATAAAGGAGTGCGTCAAAGCGGGCTTGCCAGTTCTCATCTTCGATTGGCACAATGAGTACCGCAAATTCATACAGGCATGTGGAGGCGAAGTGTATGCCCCGGGACTTGAGGACAGTGGTTTCACGATCTCGCCCCTGAAGCCGTTCTCGACGAACGATCTAGCCGAGCACATCGCACTGACCACCGAGATCTTCGTAGAGAATTACTCCCTCACTCATCCGCAGGCATTCATGTTACGGGAGGCGGTAAGGGAGGTTTTACTTGATCCGACAGGATCACATTCGCTCTCAGAACTCGTAGAGGTCATCGAAGCCACACCACCTCGATCTTACTACGACAATGAGACGAAAATGGCGCTTCTGAGGAGATTGAAGCCCCTAACAGAGGGGCAGGCAGGCAGAGCCCTCGGCGGGAAGGCATCGACGGACATTCCGGGCCTATTGGAGAAGACCATCGCCATCGAGCTTGGACATTTCAGGGAATCGGAGGTACGCAGGATTTTCTCCTCCTTTGTCCTCAAGATGATTTACGATTACAGGCTAGCTACTGGTGAATCGAAACTATGTCATGTATGTGTCATCGAGGAGGCTCCCAATATCGTGCCCTATAAGGACCTAAAGGAACCTCCCACGATAGGGGAGAAGATGGTGTCCGAATTGAGGAAATTTGGCGAGGGCTTGGTGATAATATGCCAATTCCCCTCTCAGGTATCTCGGGGCATCCTGAAGAACTCGAGCACAAGGATCTGTCACAGGATAGGAGGTGTCGAAGAGGAGAGGATTGTGAGGGATCTCATTGGTTTGACAGAAGCCCAATTCGCGCAAATCAAGTACCTCAAGACAGGACAGGCGACTGTATACCTGAGCGACTCACCAACCCCATTCCTCATCACGGTTGATCCGCCCGATCAACCGATTGGGGGTTCTCCTTCATCTTGAGCGCTTTCGCGATCTCCGATGCCTCTCGTGATGTGAACCGTCGGGTAGAGAGCGTTTTCTGAGTCGTCACGAATGTTCCGCAACGTGGACACTTCCTCCGCCCGAGGACAGCATTTATCACGAGAATGTTCCGGCACCTCGGGCATCGGGAGATGGCGTACCTCCTGCTAGGATCTAAACCATCCATCGCAGGAGCCTCTTATCGCGCACTAGCTTCGTGAGCCAATCGATGCCCGCAGTCCTAGGAAATCCTTCCCTGTAGAGGGCGGTTACTGACCTGCTCACTCCTCTGGCATCTCTCCTTGTAGTGTCGACCTCGCGAACCCTCTCGTGCAACCTCAGCGCTTCCGACTTACAGACGCCCAATATCTCGCTCTGAATATTTTCCCTTATCTTCTCCTCTCCCCACCCCTTTCTTTTTAATCTACGAGCAAGCTCATCTGGATGGCATCGCAAAACCACTACTGCGAGCACATTCTTCCTGATTGGGACGAGGTGGGAAAAGCTCCCGTCCAATAGTGTTACCTTTGATCTTGAGTTGCGCGTTATGCGCAACACTTCATTCCTTATCCCCTTCAAATCGACGATCGGGACATTCCTGTGCCTATCATAACCTCTCAGGAACCCGTTCTGCAGCGCCAACTCGCCGAGATCGATGTGCTGCCAGTACAGATTCTTCGCCAGTAATCTTGATGTTGATGTCTTACCTGTCCCTGGCGTACCGCTCATCATAAGTAATCCTGTTTGCATCACTGGTGGTTCAGTAGCTTCAGTTACTTTTGAAGATATCTGCTTTCCACGTAATCGATTCCACTGCCCCTGCGTTGCCAAGCCAATTCAGAAAAAAGGGGCTAATATCTGAACTAAACTGAAGCATGCCCAAAAAAGAGAAACGATTAATTAGTTGAACTTTGGACCATTGGACCGCTCCGGTTGTGTAGATTTCTGTCGTTCAAGCGAAGAAAGCAAAGCCAGGTTAAGGACGCCTAGAGCATCCGAGCCTCTCGTATAGGCGATGTGGAGAAAGCTCGAAACCCGGGTTCAAATGGTGTGTGCCTGAATCTCCCGGCCGGAGCATCCTTATGTTGTCGGTTGCTTCGGCGGTGGAGGGGGCTTGCTCGCTGTGATCACATCATCTATTCTCAATATCATATTTGTAACCTCCGTAGCGGCCCTTATGTAACGTTCCTTCACTATTTCCGGTTCCACAACGCCCTGTTTCAACATATTGACGGGTTTGCCCGATCGCAGATCCAATCCGAAATATTTACCTGTTACAACCTTGTGAGCTTTCCTAAGGCTCGTTACTGAGTCAGTGGGATTCGCCCCGGCATTCTCCGATAATATCACAGCTATTTCCTCCAGAGCATCTGCAAATACAAGGACGGCGAGTTGTTGGCCACCAGAAAGTTGTGTTGCCCTCTTTCTCAGGACCTTAGCGAGTTCCGCCTCAACGGCTCCACCGCCTGGAACGATGACATTTCGTTCGAGAACATCTGCGATAACTGTCAATGAGCTCTTCATTGCCCTCTCATACTCGTCGAGTAGTTTCTCCGTTTCACCCCTAATTAGGATTGAAAGCGACCTCGGGTTTGAACAATCATGGACGAGAACCATCTTATCCTCGCCGATCTTCCTTTCCTCTACCCGGCCTGCCTTCCCAAGTGCCTCAGCAGTAACCTCGTCGGCATTACTGATTATTTTCCCGCCCGTGGCCCGAGCGAGCTTCTCCATATCCGAACGCTTCACCCGCCGTACGGCGAGTATATTCTTGTTAGAGAGTAAGTGTTGCGCGTCATCATCTATACCTTTTTGACAGACGATTACGTTTGCGCCGCTGCCTGCAACCTTGGCGACTATATCCTCTATCGTATTCGCTTCCTCCTCTCTCATCCTCCTCAGCAATTCGGGCGTTTTGATCTTAATCTCAGCACTTATCTCCGTCTTCTCTATCTCAAGGGGGAAGTCTATGAGTGCAAGCCTGCAGTCTTCCAGTAGCTTCGGCATGTTCGGATGGACGACCTCCTTGTCAAGTATCACACCCTGAATCAGCTGCGTCTCCGTCGCACCCTTACCTTCCTTCTTCACGATCTGTATGTTATCGGTATCGACCACATACTTGTTGCCACGCCTTTCCGCTATATCGGGCACCACCTCTACGGTCATCTTGGCGAAGGACTTGCTTATGTCCTCCGACAGCGACGTATTTAGGGCTGTAAAGGCGACCTTCCTCAGCGAGTCCTTATCGTTCGGCTCTATCTTGATAGCAATTTTAGTCAGAGCATTGATGGCTACATCAGCCGCAAGGAAATAGCCCGATGTTATCACCGATTTGTGGATCTTCCTCTTTAACAAGTCCTCAGCTCTTCTGAGCAGCTCGGAGGCCAGGATTGCCACCGATGTGGTTCCGTCACCCACCTCCTTGTCTTGGGACTTTGAGGCCTCAACGATCATCTTTGCGATCGGATGTTCAATATTTGCCTCGCTTAGGATGGTGACTCCACTCTTGGTAATCGTCACATCACCCACAGAACCTACAAGCATCTTGTTGAGGCCTCTTGGCCCCAGAGATGACCTTAGCAACTCGCCAATAACTCTCGCCGCCAACAAATTGTTGGCTACTGCCTCCTCACCCGTTCTACGTGAGGAGCCTTCCTTGAGGATTAGAACCGGTTGTCCCCCGATTTGAGCGGGGATAGCGACTGTCATATCTATCACCTAGGCACCTATAGGACGATTTCATAGGGAATATAAATATTCAGAGCTGGTAGAGACCAGGACCTGAACTGGGTTCTTCCTGGGGGATCTCGATGTTCCCCTGCCCCTTCAGGATATACCACCGATTTGCCCCCTGACCACATGTGTAATGAGATTATGGACACCTATATGATCCCGATAACCAAACGCATCATTCCACGGGTTCTAAAGGTCCTCCTTACTCCTCGCCGGTTCATAAGTCATGATAAGGGGAAATGGGGGACTTCTACGAGAAACTATTTTAAGGCCATCAGGGCTCGCTCTGTCCGAACGGCGTCAAGTGTTGGACTAGAATGGGCAGAGTATATACAACTAAGATCAAGAGGATATCGAAGGAAGTCATGGATAATTATGCAGATGCCTTCTCGACCGATTATGAGAAGAACAAGGAGGTTCTAAAGGGCATCATCGACACAGGCTCTAAGAAGATGTTAAACCAGGTTGCAGGCTACATCACGAGGATAAAGAGTTCGAAACATGAGGAACCGCCTGAAGTGGCTACGGTAGAAGAGCAGAGCTGACCCGAATGAAGGATGAGGGCTCGATCCTATCGCTCGGCTTCGATGAGGATCAAGTCGGTTGGGCTCTCAGATACGTTAAAGAGGCCGAGGCGTGGCTGGAAATCGTCAGAAATGCTTCATCGGCAAGGGTATCACAGGAATTTGCCGAGAGGGCTTTGTCCCAATCTTTCAGGGCTCTCTATAAGTTGCTCTATTTCATACCTCTCGTTGATCCACAAAGTCGAATCTTCAGGATGCAGGCAGTGCTGCGCAATCCGATAGTGAAGCTATCAAACCTCTTCAGGTTGTGTCTGACAGCAACTCATGAAGGCAAACTCTCTCCCTCGGACATGGCCAAGGTTGTCGAGTTGCTCAACGGGGTTTGTCTTTTCTTGCTCAATTCCATCTCGGATTCGTAGAGTTACGAAGAACGATTATATATCCGAATTACTAATTCCTCAACGTCATGATGTGAACTGACCTGCACTGAGGGCAGAACGCCCTGTGAGGACAAGGACACTCTGATCACCACAAAGAAGGGAAGTGAGCTATTGGCCTCGATCGAGATGCTCGGTCCATTACGCGCTATGGTAGGTAAAGAACTGATGAATTCGTTACGAAGATGCAAGAGCCTGAGGGAAATCCTCTCCCAGCTACTTACCGAACTTCAAGCCAATCTCGATTTCGGCCAGCCAACTTCCATTGAGGAGATGAATAGATACCTGATCGTCCTAATCAATGGGTCAATCGCATCAAATCTCAACATAGAACTAGGGGTGGGGGATAGTATTATTATCCTGCCCCTATCCCACGGGGGTTGATCTTCTCTTCTACGTATTCATTCAGGAATCGTCTAACCAACATTGGTTCAAGACCGCATTGGATGAGCCTGTCTCTTACATCCTCAAGGCTCTTCCCCCTTTCAAGGCAGCTCGATGCTAATTTGAAGATGGTCTCCCTCCTCTCGTGAGGGAAGATTATCCACTTATCCGTACACCTGATATAATAATGGGGTTTCAACAGGCTCCAAGGCTTATAGTACACAGTCGCGATCCTGAGCTCCACTACCCCCTCCTCCTCGAGCAGATCACTCATTAGCGACAGGCTCTTTCCGGTGTCCGCTACATCGTCGATGAGAAGCACCCTTTTGTCCTTTACGTCCACAGATACATGCTGAGTCATCTTAGGCTCCTGTCCAGTCTTAGCCACATCCTCATAAAATTCAACCTTAACCGTAGCGACAACGGCACTCTCGATCAGATCGCTCAAGATCCTCAATGGTATAAGCCCCCCTCTACTTATGCCCAATAGGATCTCGGGTTTAAAGCCAGACTTCTTGATCTTATCGCCTAGCTCAAGGCAGAGCTGATAGAAGTAATCCCACGAGGGAGTCTCAAAATCTATCTCCTTCAAAGCCGAATCGTAGTATATATCAAGGCGAAGAACCTTTTTAACGCTTAGGCTGTTCCCCCTCTGTAATGTTGGAGTATGTGGAGATAGAAGATTCAGGCGTTTACGTCTCAGCTCTTAAGTTCCCTCGAATCCCAGAGAACTGGTCGGAACTTTTGGCATCATGGAAGGAAGATTGTGCGGAAGTCTGGATTCAGATAGTCGACGCTGAAGCGATCGCAGGACTGCACCATATCCTTTTCCTCATCTCTAATGCTATCTCAGCGTTTCGATTCGGATACAATAAGCTTAAACATCTCGAAGCTGAGCTCCTCCTATTACTGAGCGGCACCGATAGGTTCGGTAGGGCTGTCGAGATGGTCGGTGCGAAGGCGGGCCGTCCCGGTATCGCAATCGTTGTGGCTAGAGAGCGCAGCGCTTGTGCCTGCTCGATTGAGAGAATAGCTGCGAGCGTTGATGGTGCCGATGTCCTCTCCCCCTCAACAAGGGAGGGAGCCCTGAGAGTTGCGATAGCTCAAGGTCTGAGCGTAACGGAGCTGAGATCGATGGGTGACGACATTCAGGCGATTCTATGCTCTTTGGTCGAGAGAGGGGCCTTGATATACTGCTGACCCTTAAGGTTAGACACAGACGCCAAGTCTGGGCATCCTGGATCAGACGCAACGGGCATCCCATATCAATGAAAGGCAAGGCTTCACTAACATAGGTGGCCTGGAGGACGTCTCAACGGCCATCTGGGCTACTGCAATCGCATTATGGGTGGAAATACTTTTAATAGTACATACCGTGGTAAAGGGGGACGATGAGCACCGAAAGACCTGTTGTCGTTGAGGTCAAAGACCTGAAAAAGGAATATCGCCTGAGAGGAGAGGTCGTTCAAGCCCTAAAGGGCATCTCGATGTCCGTTTCGAGGGGGGAGTATATCTCGTTGATGGGCCCAAGTGGCAGTGGCAAGACCACGCTGTTCAATATGATAGGCGGTCTCGATAGACCCAGCGCTGGGACGGTGTTGATAGACAACATCGACCTCTCCAAGATGAACAACAAGAGTTTGGCTTGGCTCAGAAGCCGAAAGATAGGGTATATCTTCCAGACGTATAATCTCATCCCAGTCCTTTCGGCATTGGATAATGTTGCGTTGCCGATGATCTTCACGGGCATGTCAAAAGCGGATCGCGACGCCAAGGCAACAAAGCTCTTGCAGCTCGTGGGATTGGGCGAGAGACTGACCCACAGGCCCACTGAGCTGAGTGGCGGTCAGCAACAGAGGGTTGCGATCGCAAGGGCTCTCGCTAACGATCCCGCCATAATCTTGGCCGATGAGCCAACTGGCAACCTCGATCTGTCGACGGGTCTGGCCATTGTTCAGCTCCTCTACAGGTTGAAGACCGAGAGGGAGGCCACTGTGATTTGCGCCACCCATGACTTGAAGATGGTCGATGTCAGTGATAGGCTTGCCTGGTTGAGAGACGGATTGATAGAGAGGATTGAGGAGAGAACAACCGTCACAATTCGGGCTGATGATCTGTAGAAAAGGTTTATATCCGGTCATTTTTCGGTTGCGTCTCAGTTGTTTGATGGCCATGTCTGAAGACACCGAGGACACCGAATGGGAAGAAGAGGAGTTTGAAGAGGATGAGGAGGAGGACTGGGGCTTCGAGGAGGAGGAGTGGTAGCCGCTACTGCTACCCACTTGATGCTCAAGAGGTTCGTAATGAGGTTCGATGGCAAGGCTAGCTGTTCTCGATAGACAATCGTGTAGGCCGAAGGATTGTGGGCATGAATGTAAGAAATATTGCCCGATGGTCAGAAGCCACCTAGAGGCAGTTAGCTTCAGCTCACAGGATGATCCACCGGTAATACATGAGGATCTCTGTTCCGGCTGTGGGATATGCGTCAAGAAATGCCCCTTCAAGGCGATAACAATAGTGAACATCGCCGAGGAGCTTGATGGCGATGCCTTTCACAGATTCGTAGCAAATGGATTCAAACTATTCAGGTTTCCTTCCCTCCAACCCAAGGCCGTGACAGGTCTTGTGGGGATCAACGGGATCGGCAAGACGACCATCATGCGCATACTGGCCGGAGAGCTGTTGCCAAACCTCGGGAACTTCGAGAACCCACCTTCAAAGGAAGAGTTGCTCAGCTTCCTGAGGGGCTCCGTCTCTCAAACTCTACTCGAGGACATATGGTCCGGCAAGACCAGGGTCGTATTGAAGCCTCAATACGTCGATAGGATCCCGATGGTCGTGAAGGGAACAGTGGGGGAGCTAGTCGAACGCAATGATGAGAACGGCAACGCAGAGTCCATCGCCCACTCCCTACTTCTCACAGACCTTTGGGATCGGAACATCTTGGTTCTGAGCGGAGGGGAGCTCCAACGGCTCGCGATCACAGTTGCCTGTTCAAAACAGGCGGACCTCCTCCTCTTCGACGAACCATCGAGTTTTCTAGACATCGAGCAGAGGCTTGCAGTGTGTAAGACCATCCACGATCTGAGAGAGAATAGGACAATAGTCGTGGTGGAACACGATCTCTCGATGTTGGACTATGTGAGCGATTATGTGTCCATAATCTACGGGCGTGCAGGAACATATGGAATAGCTTCGACGATCATGTCCTCAAGGGCTGGCATCAATAGCTATCTCAACGGATACATTCAAGGTGAGAACATCCTATTCAGGAATGAGCCCATCATCTTCCATGAGCGACCGCCCCCTGCCTTAAGGGATAGGCCCCCTCTCTTCCGATGGGATCCCCAAGATATTCGATCGGGTGAATTCCATCTCGAGATCGATGGCGGCCAGGCTTCTGAGGGCGAGGTGATAGGCATAATTGGCCCAAATGGGATCGGCAAGACGACATTCATCAAGGCCTTGGCAGAGAAATCCGCCCCCGTCTTCTTCCACGAGAGGAGATCTAGGAATCTCATCGTCAGCTACAAACCCCAATATCTCACCGAGCTATTCAAGGGACGAGTTGGGACCATTCTCTCGACTGATCTTGACGAATCAAAGGGAGAGCCGATCTCATCTGATCTCATCCGATCCTTCGGATTGGATAGGCTCCTAGATAGGGAATGCGAGTCGATCAGCGGCGGGGAACTTCAGTGCGTTGCAATCGTCTCGGCCCTCTCGAAGGAGGCGGACATCTATTTCCTAGACGAGCCATGTGCGTATCTCGATGTTGAGCAGAGGATGGCCGTTGTAAGGGCGACGCGCCAACTTACGGAGATGAGAGGTGTTTCAGCATTCGTCGTCGAGCACGATGTTGCGGCGATCGACTTCATCGCCGATAAGCTCATTGTGTTCAATGGAGAACCGGGACTACATGGCCACGCCTTACCACCTGTCGATATGCGAAGTGGCATGAACGCTTTCTTGGGCGGACGTGACATAACTTTTAGGCGTGACCCCGAAACCCACAGGCCAAGGGTCAACAAACCTGGATCAAAGGCCGATAGGGCGCAGAAACTTATCGGCGAGTATTACTATGGCGTAGCCCATGAGAGCTAGGACTTATATCGTGGTTGAGGGCTAGGAGGTTCGGTGAGGGCTTGATGGCAAAGGACAACGCGCCCTTCGTTTCGGTACCTATCATATTGGTTAACTTCAAGGCCTACCTGGAGGGAACGGGCGAGATGGGCCTGAGGTTGGCCAAGGTCGCTGAGAGAGTTTGGATGGAGACTGGAGTCACAATAGGAGTTGCGCCACCTCCTACAGATATTGGGCTTTTGGCATCTTCCACTAAGATCCCCATCTTCGCCCAACACATGGACGCAGTGGTTCCGGGAAGCTATACAGGGCGAGTGACAGCCGAAGCAATTAAGGGGGCGGGTGCCATTGGCACGCTGCTCAATCATTCCGAGAACCGGCTTCAGATAGCTGACATACAGGCATGTGTTGAGAGGGCTAAGCAAGCGGGACTCGTAACCGTCGTATGCACGAACAATCCCCCCGTCAGCTCCGCCTGTGCCGCTCTGGAACCCGATTTCATCGCGATCGAGCCTCCGGAACTGATTGGAACCGGGATCTCCGTATCAAAGGCAAAGCCTGAGGTCATAACGGGCTCCATCGAGTGCGTTAGGAGAGTGAACAAATCGGTTCAGATCATATGCGGTGCCGGTATATCGAAGGGCGAGGACGTCAAGGCAGCCATAGAGCTTGGCACTTCAGGCGTTCTATTGGCGAGCGGAGTCGTCAAGGCAAAGGATCAGGAAGCGGTTCTGCTCGAAATGGCCATGAATGCCAAGTCCTAGCCAGGTTATGGTACCCTTAATAACACCCCATCTGGCCATTATTCGCCATAGTGATCCGCGATGGGCAAGTCGACTGCTGGCACCACTGCGATGGGTAGGCTACATAAGAAAGCGACCCACAAGAACTGCAGGCGCTGTGGAAGGAGAGCCTATAACATTAGGAAGAAATTCTGCGCAGCCTGTGGATTCGGTATCTCTGCTAAGCTTCGGCACTTCTCATGGGCCACCAAGGACTTGAATCGTACGCAACGCATAAAATAGAGTCCATCACCACATCCCGACATGGTTGATCGCATTTCTAACCGTTTCTCTGGGATCTTTTCCCCGATAATGCGTGATCTACTGCGCATTGAGAGCTCCAAGGAGAAGATTCAGACTCATGTCAATAGATCGATCTCCCACTGTAGGAAATCGATAAGCCTTTCACACCGGAAGGAGTTCACTGCATCCAAAAACGAACTCGCCAAGTCCAAGGGCGAGCTCTTGAAGGTCTCTCGCATCTCCCATCAGATGCCCCAGCTCCTCGGATGGAATCTGGTTATCTCTGCCTACCAGGAGTATGTCGAGGCGAACCTCCTACTCTGCATCGGAAAAGGGACGGAGATTCCAACTGCTGAAAGCCTATCGGTGCCCTCTGTTGCCTACCTCCTCGGAGTTGCCGATCTGATGGGCGAGCTCAGGCGGATGGCCGTTAATGCCATCAGGTCTGGCGACATAGCAGTTGCCGAGGAGAGCTTTCAGTACATGGTCGTGATCTTTGAATATCTCTTGAGGTTCCCATTCAGCGATGCCGTGGCCCCAGGACTCAGGAGGAAGACAGATCAGGCAAGGTACATACTGGAGGAGACGAACTCAGAACTCGCAGAGGAGCACAGCAGGAGGAGGCTCATAGGGCAGATGGAAGATTTCAGGAAGCTACTGGCAAAGACATGACCCAGTATCTCGAAAAGTTGACCGGATATTTTGGGAACTCCGATTTCTAGAAAATTTTCATTCGAGAGGGCTGAGGAGGCTCAGAGAAGGCTTGGTGCGCGCGTGGAGTGTGAATCGCTGGATGTCTTTCCGCCTCGAACAATTGCCGGCGTTGATGTCCATTATCGAAGGTCGGAAGGATATGCTGCCATAGCACTGATCGAATACACGACGCCCCACTTATTGAAGTTGATTGTAACAACATCTCTCGTCTTCATCGACTACATCCCCGGTTTCCTCGCGTTCAGGGAGGCCCCTCAGATCTTCAAGGCCCTTAGATCGTGCGAGAGACCAGATGTTCTATTGGTCAACGGACATGGTGTATCTCATCCTAGGGGATGCGGCTTGGCGACCCATATTGGTGTCGTTGAGCGAATGCCAACGATCGGAGTGGCACTGAAACCCCTTAAAGGTTCAAGTCCAGGTTCCTGGATAGAGATCGAGCACGGCTCCGGTAAGCTCTATGTGAGCGTTGGAAACCTCATTACCCTTCAGCAGGCGGAGGAGGTGGTGCGACACTTGTTGATCCCGAATATCAAACTCCCGTTACCCTTATACTTGGCCCATCAAATGGCTCAGATTGCAGTGAGGTGGGATCGTTGAGCACTTCAGCCAAGGCCAGGCAGGTCGTGGTGTTACTCGCGCTCCTGAAGATGAGATCGCAGAATGGCTCAATTTTCACTTCATCGACGCAGCTTGCCAGGGCGATCGGAGTGTCTCAGCAGACGGCTGTCAGGTATCTGAAGGAACTGGAGGACAGCAGGATGATCAAGAGGACTCTTACGGCAAAGGGGGAGAAGGTCGAGATAGATGACAAAGGCCTCTTGCTCCTTAGGGAGACTTATGGCGCTCTATCCAGCGTCTTCACCTCGCTCACAGCCTCATGCATATCGTTCTCTGGTATCCTTTTCACCGGGATTGGCGAAGGCGTCTACTACGTCTCTCAGAAGCCGTACATGGGCCAGTTCAGCTCGAAGCTCGGCTTCACCCCGCATCCTGGCACGCTCAATCTCAGATTGACCGAACAGGCGGATCAAGTGAACTACCTTCAGATACTCAGCTATCCGCCAACACTCGTCTTGGGATTTAGATCCGCCGATAGGACATATGGCGATGTTCTCTGCTACAAGGTATATCTGGAGAAGAGGTTTCCGGGCGCCGTCGTCAGGTCTGTTCGCTCCCTCTATGATAATTCCGTCGTTGAGATAATCTCGCCCCTGAGGCTCAGGAGGGAGATGAAGGTCGAGGATGGCAGCAGGATCTCGGTGTACTTTATGCCTTCACAACAGATATAGCGACGAACGAGATCGATTGACTAATCTATAAAAGGACTGCAGGGGACTGCACCGGAGGAAATAATGTCCCTTAAAGCGGGTATGATAAAGAGATCGCTGTCCGCGATCATGTCTATTCAGGTTGAGCGAGGATTCGCTACAATTGTTCGGCTCGCTGAATATCTGTCCCTTAGCACTGCTGAATCAAGGGACATTATCTCAAACCTAGTCAGAACGGGTTTGGCCACAAGGAGTGAATCCAAGATCTTCATAACGGATCGTGGAAGGCATAGGATCAAAGTCGTCATGACGGGCGGTGTCTTCGATCTCATACACATGGGCCACATAGCAACGCTGGAGGAAGCCAGAAGGCTAGGCGACATGCTGGCAGTTGTGGTGGCGAGGGACATCTCCGTTCAGAGGACAAAGGGAAGGAACCCCTTGAATGATGAAGCATCCAGGCTAAGGGTTGTGCGAAGCCTAAAGCCCGTCGACGCTGCAATCCTAGGGGACAAGCGCGATATGTATAGAACCGCCCAGCTGATCGAGCCAAATGTCATAGCAATCGGATATGATCAGAAACATGATGAAGGGAGGATTGTGGTAGAGTTAAGGCGCAGAGGAGTACGGACACAGGTGAAACGGCTCAGGGTTCAGGTGCCGGGGGTGAAGACATCGAATATCTTGTCACAGATCGGATCTGAGTCATACCCCCATAAACGTCTCAAGAAGTAGATGAGATAGAAGATTGATGTTCTTAATGGTATCCACACCTAATTTGGGGAGGTCGCCTGTGGCGATCTCCAAGAGTTTTTTGGTGTTGGCACTTCCTAGATAGCTTAGGTTCTGAACTATCCTATCTTCGAGCTCACTGCGGTACCTCTCGCTTCCAAGAAATGGTGCCGCGTAACACACTTCTTTAAACCGTGAGATTAGGCACAAGGTCTCCGCAAATCGATTGCCTCTCGATATGCGCCACGCCAACAGATCATCATCTGTTGTATCGAGGATGTTCATCGCATATGCGACTTGATCCTCAGCATATCCCCTCTCAAAGAGGGACCGAGCGACCTCGAAATCCTTAACGGCGATTGATACGAGATACATGAAACTCCCTGCTGATTTCTCCGATAGCCTTGATGCCAGTCCCGGCATCATTAATTGTGGCGTGACGTAGTATTCGATGCTGCCGTGCAGGACGGAGTGCCCGACTTCATGTCTTATGCTTCCGATCCGGACTTCCTTCGGCAGAGATCTTAGTCTATCTAAGCAGATGGAGATCCTGGGCACGCCTCGCCAGGCATCATGCTGAGCTATGAAAACGTCTTCGAAACTCCCCAAGGTCACTCCCACCTCAAGCCTCTCGAGGTTGAAGAAGGCCTTCATACTGGCAGTATTTTCGAATAGATAGAGATCCAGATACGAGACTTCGTGAGGGTCAAATCGCAGATAGCATTCCTCCAAAGTCTTCATGATGTAATCGATGTCGCTACCTTCGATACTGCCGAACCTCCTTAGAACGACTCTAACCATCCATCATCGTTACGTACCATACGATGTAGTATCGATATATTAGGCTACATGAGGGGAAATGGGGTCATGTCGATGATCTATCTCAATATAGGGGATCAGCGAGAGCGCTGTCATCGACGGCCATACAAGGGCGGTAAGTGCGTGGCAAAAAGGCCATCCTAAACCTTTTGGACTGAGAAGGCTGCATGAACCGTTCTGTTGGGCACATGCGAATTCTATAATTAATCTTTTAAACACAGCCTGTCGCTCGCGATGCGGAATACTCAAGATAACATGTGAGGTGGAGTAATCGCTATCTCTTGCCCCTTGGTTATGCTGGCTGCTGCCGATGATCGGCGCGCTTCTCACGCCGATCCTAGCGAAGATAGGAAATAGGGTGAGAGATTATGGGGCAGTTGCCTTCTCCATGTTGGCGGCTATTTCTGCAGCGACACTGATACCGGACTTTCTAGCTGGCACTAGGATGGATATCCAAGTTGAGCTCCCATGGATGGCGTTGCCAGGCAAAGCCGAGGCGTTGAAGGCGGGGGTTCTCGTAGACCCCCTGAGCATCCTCGTGGTCTTAGTGGTCACCTCCATCAGCTTCCTCATAATGGTCTATTCCCTCGGCTACATGCATGGAGATCCGTGCCTCACCCGCTACTGGTTCTTCATGAACCTCTTCATCGGGAACATGTGCCTTCTGATAATGTCGGACAACCTCATCCAGATGATAGTGGGTTGGGAAGGCGTAGGATTGTGCAGCTACGGATTGATAGGCTTCTTCTATAGAGATGAGAAGGAATACTGGGTTGGCGGGCCCGATCCCACGCCAAGTTTCCCGCCATCGCACTGCGGGATGAAGGCATTCATGACTACGCGGATCGGGGACACCTGCCTTCTAATAGTGACCTTTATCATCTATACATATGCCGGGACATTCAACTTCGTGGAGCTTACAGAAACGGCCCCGAGGTGGATAGCTGCGATGAGCCACACGCCAGGGCTTCTAGCCCTTGTCGCGGTTCTGATCTTTGGCGGACCAGTGGGAAAATCGGCCCAGTTCCCCCTTCACGAGTGGCTCCCTGAAGCTATGGCCGGCCCGACATCGGTCTCAGCGCTCATCCATGCAGCCACCATGGTTAAGGCGGGCGTCTATTTCGTGGCCCGGATACTTCCGATTTTTTATATCGCTGTTTGGACCGGCCACTACCTCGATGCGCAGGCCTTCTTCTCGGCAGTCGCCTGGATAGGGGCCTTCACCGCTTTTCTGGCTGCGACACAAGCCATGGTCTCTATAGAGCTCAAGAAAACCTTGGCCTACTCGACCATCAGCCAGATAGGCTACATGATGCTGGGTCTCGGAGTTGCGGGCTTCACGACCGAAGCGCTGACCGGGTATGTGGCGGGCCTCTTTCATCTCATGAGCCATGCGGTCTTCAAGGCAGCGCTCTTCCTCTCCGCCGGCGCCATAATTCACGCCTGCGAGACCAAGTACATGACCGAGATGGGGGGACTGAGGAAGAGCATGCCGATCACATTTGTGGCCATGCTCATAGCTACGCTCTCCCTCTCCGGCGTTCCGCCCCTCGGAGGCTTTTGGAGTAAGGATGCCGTGCTTGCCGCCACATTGGAGGCAGGGCAGTACCCACTTCTCATCCTCGCCGCGGCAACGGCTGCGATTACATTCTTCTACAGCATCCGCATGATCTCAATGACCTTTTTAGGAAAAAAGAGCCATCACATCGAAGAGCTGGAACACGAGGGACACGGTGTTCATGAGGTCTCCAGTGTGATGTGGCTTCCCTACGCCATTCTGGCCTCAGCCACTGTGGTAATAGGACTGGTTGGCCCGCTTGTTGAGGAACTGCTCCACAAGGTGTTCTCAGGTTCCCTGCAGTCCGAGCCTACCGGTCTTGGGGCGTTGCTTGCCAGGCCACAAGTTACTAACGGCATTCCGATCAATATGGCAGCCGTTGCTTTATCGATCACCATGCTGATCATGGGAGGTGTACCGGCTTACTTGATCTACGTCAGACACGACATAGACCAGACAAAGATTCTACGAGAGCATAAGGCTCTTGGAATGGTTCATGAGTTTCTCTGGAATCGCTGGTATCTGAACCCGACATATTATAAGATCTTTGTATACGGAACCATTGGGTTCGCGATTGACTGCTTCAAGATAATAGAGATCGGCATAATCGATAAGATAAATGGCGGCGTGAGCGCCGCGGTCTTATATCTAAGCCGCGGGTCCTCGAGGATCATCGAGATGGACATCATGGACCAAGTCAACTGGAAGGTGGCCGGCGCGGCAACGTATGCTTACCATCGCGTGAAGAGGATCCAAACTGGGGTCCTTTCGTACAACATGGCATACGTGGCCCTCTTCCTCCTTCTTCTCCTGCTGCTGATGAGGTTAATGTTTGGTGTATAAAATGACTACATACTCCTTAGTCCAAATCGTCGTCATCCCCGTTGTAACAGTCCCCATAACATATTGGGCTGGACGGAAAGTCCAGAAGAAGGCTGGTTGGGTGACGTTTGCGAGCCTGGCGTATACGACCCTATTGATAGCCGGACTGGGTTTAACATTTGGTGGAAGTATAGCTTACAGGGAGGATTTCGTCTGGGTCCCATCCTTAAACCTGAAGTTCGGCCTACTCCTCGACGGGCTCAACCTCCCCATACTTGTAACCATCAGCTTCCTCTGCACGCTCATAGCCGTTTACTCGATGACCTACATGCATCACAGCATAGGCGAGAGCCCCTCCGGATACGCGTCATACTTCTCACTCTATCAGTTGTATGCAGCGGGTATGATGGGAACAGTATTGGCGACGAACCTGATCGAGTTTTACCTCTTCTTCGAGCTGATGCTTGTGCCCTCTTGGGCGTTGATCAACTCATTCGGCACGGGGGAGAGGGAGCGGATAGCGTTGATGTATTTTATGTGGACGCACGTGGGAGCCGTCTGCCTTCTGGCCGGCATACTCACCGCATACGCGAAGCTCGGGACGTTCGAGATCGCAAGCCTGAAGATGCTGGCAGGGGATCCGATAGTGCCTTGGATTGCAGTAGCCATGCTCATTGGTTTCTTCACCAAGATGGCCGTGTTTGGACTTCACATCTGGTTGCCCTATGCCCACGCTGAGGCCCCTACACCCATAAGTGCACTTCTAAGCCCAGCTATGATTGGAATAGGAGCGTACGCTACTGTAAGAATAGTTGTATCCTCCTTCACGAGCACCTTCTTGGCCATGGGGGATGTGCTTTCCGTATGGGCACTTGTGACCATGATATACGGGGGATTGATGGCTCTAGCTCAAGATGACATAAAGCGCCTATTAGCGTACTCGAGCATAAGCCAGATGGGTTATCTGCTTTTGGGGATATCATCGTCGGCTGAACTGGGCATTGCCGGCTCAATGTTCCACTACGTGAGCCACGCAACATGCAAGGGGATCCTCTTTCTTGCAGCTGGCATCTTGATATACCAATTGGATGGGACGAGGAGCATCAAGAAGCTCGGAGGACTTGCAGCTAAGATGCCCATCACGGCCCTCGCCTTCATCCTGGGATTCCTCGGGATCGCGGGCACGCCGCCTCTGAATGGATTTCAGTCCGAATGGATGCTCTTCAGCGGCGTATTTACGGGCGCGATTAACAGCTCGCAACCAAGGCTCCTCATAGCCATCCTATCCATTATCTCTACCGTGCTCACGGCGGGCTATGCCCTCTGGACCATACGCAGGATATTCTTCGGTCCCCTTCCCGACAACCTCAAGACGGCCAAGGAGGCACCAATTTCGATGACAGCGCCGTTGATAATATTGGCGGTGGTCTCGATTATCATTGGGATTTATCCGAGGCTCGTAACGGACTTTATAATTCCGGCCATCTCACATATTTTTTCGAACTAGACTCTCGAATATAAATTGATGGCGTATGAATGTTGGATATGAGGGGCCCTCCTCCAACGGCTTCAATGAAACCGTGTAGCAGGTGCTTCACTCTTTATACGGTCGTTCTATGCTGACTGTTCCCAGTTCAGCGAGGTCGAGGTGCTTGAAGGGTCTTCCCTCGCCTTTGTAGAACTTCGAGAACCACTCCACCCATACAAGCCTTGTGGTGTGGATGAAGATGAGAAGTCCTTCCAATGCTATTACGGCAAAGGAACCCAAGATCACCACAGCAGGACTGCCGCCACCAACGGTGATGATCATCTTACTCATCACGCCATGGACGAGGGAAAGGGCTAGGATCCTCAGGTAGGAGATGGTGTTGCTGATAGTGGAGATCACGGCCTCGATGAAGAAGATAAGGCCATCAAGTCCCTCTTTGACGGCCTTACCAGCGATCATTAGAGCCAATGGCAGAATCATCGTCCATAGTAAGAGCGGGCTCCTTGCCCATGCGCCGAGGTCAAGCTTGTAGGAGAAAACACAGAACATCAGCCCCAGGTAAAACCAAAGCCAAACTACGGGTTCGAAGAGGGCTTCCCTATACTGCCCGTTCGATAACTTGTTGGCGAGGTTTAGCATCAAGCCGAGGGTGATGTGGATCGTGGCTATGAAGAGGGACAGCTTAAACATCTTCATTGGTTCCTCCATGGGCTTGAAGGGGAAGACGATGCCAATTGGCCGTGGCAATACGATTTGGAACGACATCAACTCAACCTCATATCCGAAGAATTCACCAAGGAGAATCCCACCGAGGATACCCGATATACCGCAAATGATGAAGAGGCTTCCATTATCGAGGACATAGGAGAGCAAGTCCGATTTGTTCTTCACCCTTCCACCGAAGACCATGACTAGAACCCCTATCAGGGCGAGGATGAGCCCGTGTCCCACATCGGCGAACATGAAACCGAAGATGAGCATGAAAGAGAGCGCGACGAAGGGCGTTGGATCGATCTCCCAGGGTGAGGGGATTCCGAAGGATCGGACAAGCTTCTCGAACGGCTGAAGGAAACGCCCATGTGAGGTTAATGTGGGGACATCATCACCAAGTATCGGATCCTCGAACTTTACAACAGATCGTCCAGCCGTGACTTCTCGGATGAGCTGGGATGCCTCCATCTGGGCTGCAGCTGGAACCCAACCCGCGATATACGACTCACTCTTAGAACCTGCAGGCAACTTAGCGATGACACTTGGATGGAACTCCCCAAAGTCGTTGAGCGCCTTCACAAGGTCATCGAAGTAATCCTTGTCTTGAAGCCACACCCTAATCCTCTTAAGCTTCAGCGGTCGAATTGAAAACTCCACTATCCACCACCGCCCTTAATGCCCTGAGGGGATGTGATGAATACACATTCGTATCCCTTCGAATCCTTGCCATCGTATTTTCGTCTCAGGTCATCGAGGATTATCCGACTCATAGGCCCAGATACTTTCGCCCCGCGATAGCGTATTGTCGAGCATATATGGATAAGGATTGCAGACGATGGCCTTAAAGCCCCAAAGCAAGACGAAAGGGGCTTAAGGTAGCTTGATGTCATCTCTACATCCAGGCATTTGGAGTGAGAGGGGTTTCACCACTTTATACAAGGGGTTAGTGGGGGATGGGCCTAAGGACGAGGAAAGGCACCATGATGAGGATAGAGCCTTCAAGTGGTTGGCCATAGGTACTGAGATACCGATCATGGTCTTTCTGGGAGCCCTAATTGGATACAACTTTGGGAAGAGATTTGGATCTCCGTATGAGTTTGTGGGCTTGACCTTCGGGGCCTTCTTCGGATTCATAATTTCACTCATCCCTTTGTTCAGGGAAGCCTCAGGAAGGCGGAGGCGCAAGAGATGAAGCGTGTTCCGTCCTCAGGCTCCAGAGCAGGGCCAAAAGGATCCCGATTATAATGGGCACAAACATGCCTAGGCCAGCATAGATGATGCCGAAATGGCTTCCTACGATGTAGCCCGCAAAGGAGCTGATGAGCATTCCCATGACGAGTGCTGTGCTCCTGATGAAAATCCATGAGAATGTGCGGCCCCTCTCCAATCGCTTCGCCTCCTCGGCCTTGCGTTCAGCCGCTCTCTCCTTTGGCGTGGGAGCGCTCGCCATGGGGGTCTCATTTTTTTTGGGTGACCTCATCGATAGTATCTCGTAGGTTGGTTCGTCTATCACGTCAAGTCCCTCTATCACTTCGCTTACCATCGCCAAGGTGCCCAATCTTCCTCTGCCCAATGTGCAGGCAGCCGTAACGACCCTCAGTGGGACCCATCCCTCGCCCAATAGCCACTTCTCCACCTCTTCCCTTGTGGCATTGGCCTTTTTTAAAAAATCATCCATGCCAACTTCTTCTATAGCCGCCAAGATTACCCTTCGAATATTATCAGCGGACTCGACGTAGTGCAAGCGTACCCCTCAGGCTTGGAAGTACACCGTGATGATTGTAAGGCTTTGGTATTAGGCTTATGAATTCGCTTATCGGGGGCTTATGCATTAACGGTCTCCGCCTCTCTGGCCCTTCTCTCAAGTGAACTTTTCACCCTCTTCAGGCGAAAGAAGGACTCCCTCTCCATTTCCTCCAAGTGGTCTTGTATGAACTTGATGTTATGCTCGATCCTTGGTAGGAAGATATACTCAAGGGCATTGACCCTTCTCTTAAGGGATTCGAGCTTGGTCGCAAGGGATTTGACAGCCGCTTCCACCTCCGCCTCTTCAGCTATTAGGTCGAGGATCCTCTCAAGCTCGGCCACGGCCTTGTCGAGCTCCGCTGGCGTAGTGGTTAGGTCGTAGGGAAAGGCTTCCCCAAACTCCATCGTCTTGAGGAACTTCATCGTGGGCACTTGAGTGCCCACAATGCTCTTAGTTGCTGTCTCGAGGCTGAATCGATCCCATGACTCCGTCGATATGGACCTTAACGGTTTCTCCCCCATGATCGCCCTCGCCTTAGTCCATGCCTCATATGCGGATGCGAGCCCCTTCTCAAGTCTCTCTTCGAGGTCTCTCGTCGTGCGAAGAAGGTTTAGGAGCTCCATCACGAGTACAGTGCGCTTTTCCTCGAGAAGATCCTTTGCGCGTTGTGCAAGCTCCATGCGCCTCCTGAGGCGAAGGAGCTCCATCCGAGTTACTTGAAGGGACATTTCACTTTACCTTTATGTCGAAGCCCACAGCTCTTCTGACCAGGTTTCTCACCGGCTCAATCCTCCTCGCGACCGGACCGGTCCTATCCGGTATCGTTACGAATAGGGGATAAATCTGCTTAGTAGAGATATTGGCGATTAGGTTCTCGAGTTTCTGGGCAATTCTGCTCGTCACTATGATGAGCTTGTATTCCTCGCGCCTCGATAGGTCGAGGATAAGTTTACTGGCCTCTTCCACATTGCCCACGACGAAGCTATCCTTAATTCCCACTAGGCGGAAGAGCGGAGCAACATCCTCTTCTGCTAGCACGGCGATCTTACCGATCAATCTTCTCCTTTCCCTGTCCACTAGTCCCTGTAGAGGATTCGAGATGTCGCTACTTCGATGGTCCTCCTATGTCTTTCAATGATGCCCTCGAATGTGTTATCTATGGCCATCTTTCCATCGGCCGTCCGCACAACTGCCCCTCCTGAGACCTGAACCTCTCCTCTACCAAGGGTGATGTGAGTCTTCCTCTCTGTCTTTCCCTCGATCTCCTTTGATAACGGGTCCACATTGAGCTGGGAATCGCGCGGATTCAGCAAGACTTCGAGTTCACCGCCACCAAGCTCTTTCCCCCCCTGGACGATCAGCCCTCGTAGGGCAGAGGCATATTGCGCATCTTTCTCCGCCCACATCTTTAGGGCATCCTTGGCACCTTCCAGCACCTTTTCCATCAGTTCTTGTTTTGTGGAGAGGACTTGCCAGTTGGCCTTCATCCTGGCCTCGGTGACGATCTGCCGCTTAAGGGTCTCGGCTTCCTCTTTCGCCCTTGAAAGGGTGTTCTTCGCCTCCTCCCTGGCATCATCTGCTCCGCGCTTTTTGGCTTCCTCGAGGATTTGCTTAGCCGAGTCCATAGCCTTTGCGATTATCGACTGTGATTCGCTTTCCGCGTATTCGACTATCTTTTTTTCTAATTTCTCCTCGGGCATATACTACTCCCTCACAGCGGCAAGGACTTCTTCCACTGCTGCCTCAACGGCCTTTTGAAAGTGGCCTTGGGCTTTGGCCATCATGCTGCCCTCTCCCTCCTTGGCTCTCGAGAGAATCCCCTCCACTTCCTGTTTGGCCTCAAGCTTTGCTTGATCAAGAAGCCTTGGTACCTCCTCCCTGACCTTTGCTATGGCATCTCTATATGCTTCTTGGCGCACCGCCTCCGCCTTCCCCTGGGCCTCAGCGATTGTGTCATCGGCCCTTTTCTGGGCCTCGGCGATCTTCGATTGTGCCTCTTTCTCGACCTCCTTCAAAGACCTGAGGACCTTGTGCATGGAATTCGAAACGGGTTTCGTCTCTGGCTCCAATCTTATCACCTCAGGCCGTTTGAGTTGCCTTAAGCCTCCCCGTCTCCTTGGCCCACTTTATTGTCTGAGGGTCTGCCCGCCTCAGCTCCTCCTCCGGAAGGATCGAATTCAATTCCCAAGCGAGGTCGAGGGTCTGTTCGATGCTCCTGTCCTCATAAAGCCCCTGGTTGATGAACCTGAGCTCAAATTCATCGGCGAACTTCAGGTATAACTTGTCCCTAGGGGTTAGGCTTTCTTCCCCAACGACGGCGGCGAGGTCACGAAGGGACTTGCCCTGCGCGTATGCCGCGTAGCAACAGTCAGCGACCTCCCGATGATCAAAACGTGTCTGCTTCTTGCCTATGCCGCTCCTCATGAGCCGAGAGAGGGAAGGCAGCACGTCAAGAGGAGGATAGATCCCCTTTCTGTGCAGCCCCCTATCCAAGATGAGTTGACCCTCAGTAATGTAGGCCGTAAGGTCTACAACGGGATGGGTCTTATCATCATGGGGCATGGTAAGGATTGGGAAGACGGTATGAGAGCCCTTGGTCCCACGAATGCGACCGCACCTCTCGTACAAGTAGGCAAGGTCCGTGTACAGGTAACCGGGATAGCCCCTTCGACTTGGCACCTCCTCCCTCGCGGCGCTTATCTCCCTCAATGACTCCGCATAGTTCGTCATATCGATTAGGATCGTGAGTATGTGCATGCCCTCATGGAAGGCTAGGTATTCGGCGCACGTGAGTGCAATCCTAGGAGTTATGATCCTCTCCATGGAGGGGTCATCGGCCAGGTTCACGAACATGGTGAGGTGGTCAAGGGCTCCGCGTTTCTCAAAATCTTCCCTGAAGTATCGGACCTCATCGGCGGTGATGCCCATTGCTGCGAAGACAACGACGGCCCTCTCACCTTCTCCCGGAACCTTCGCCTGCCTTGCGATCTGAGCGGCCATGAGGTTGTGCGGTAATCCTGATCCCGAGAATATGGGGAGCTTCTGTCCCCTTACAAGAGTATTAAGTCCATCGATGGTCGATATCCCGGTCTGTATGAACTCCTTGGGATGCTCTCTGGTGCTCGGGTTTATTGGTGCTCCGTAGATATCCCAGTAATCCTCTGGGACGATCCTGGGACCTCCGTCTATCAGCTCACCCCTGCCATCAAAGATCCTTCCGATCATGTCGGAGGAAACCGGCATGCTTATCGTCTCACCAACGAACGTTACTGAAGTTCGCTCGGTGTCAAGGCCTTGGGTGCCCTCGAAGACCTGAACGATGGCCAGGTCCTCTGATATCTCTAGTACCTGGCCCATCCTTTTCTCGCCATCGGGAGCCGTTACCCTCACGAGCTCCCCGAATCCAACGCCCTTAACGTTCTCTACAAATAGAAGGGCGCCTTCCAGTCTGTTGACCGTACTGTACTCTCTCGTTAGGGTTCCTGCGCTCATCGTCCCTTCCATCTCCTGACCAACCCTGAGCCTCTAAGCTCTTTCCGTACTATTTTGCATAGCTGCCAAACAGTCGAATCCATGAGCATCACGCACCTATCTGGCCGAATCCCTGATTTATCTCCGCAATTATGCGCCCCGTGAAGGCCTTAAAGTCAGCCTCAGGCTGGATCTTCATCCGGGCCACTTCCTGCCTTATGGGCAGGGCTAAAATCTTCTCAACTGGCGCGCCCTTCTCAACCGCCAGCCTCATCCTCCTATAAAATTCAAGGATGATCCTTAACATGTCACGGGCCTTCCCCAGCGAACAGTAGGTGTCAACTGGATGATATGCGTGTTGTCTCAGGAAGTCCTCCCGTATCATCCCGGCAACTTCGAGGTCCACCCTTTGGGACTCTGAGAGCGCATCGAGTCCCACGAGCTGAACGATCTCCCTAAGTTCCGCCTCCCTTTGCAGCAATGAAAGGGTTTCCTGCCTGATCTTCACCCAATCTGGATCTAGGTTCTGCGAATACCACCCTTCCAAGTCGTCGAGGTAAAGGGAGTAGCTAGTCAGCCAATTGATGGCTGGAAAATGCCGCATCTCGGCGAGCTCCGCATCCAAGCCCCAGAAGGCTCTGACAGTGCGTAATGTATTAACGGTAACGGGCTCGGAGAAATCGCCTCCTGGTGGTGAGACGGCGCCTATTATGGTTACAGAGCCCCTTCGAGTTTCGCTCCCGAGTGTTTCCACAACCCCACCTCTTTCGTAGAACTCGGCGAGGCGATGCGCCAAGTAGGCCGGATAACCCTCCTCACCGGGCATCTCCTCCAAGCGACCGGATATCTCCCTCATGGCTTCAGCCCATCGAGAGGTGGAGTCCGCCATCAGCGCAACGTCATAGCCCATATCCCTGAAGTATTCGGCAAGCGTGATCCCCGTGTAGACGCTGGCTTCCCTTGCAGCGATGGGCATGTTGGAAACGTTCGCCACAAGTATCGTCCTAGCCATGAGTGGATGCCCCGTTCTCGGGTCCTTCAGAGTCGGAAAGCTCTCAAGGACCTCGGCCATCTCATTTCCCCTCTCGCCGCATCCAACGAACACAACGATGTCCGCGTCGGCCCACTGCGCAAGCTGATGCTGCAGGATCGTCTTTCCGGTCCCGAAGCCTCCCGGTATGGCAGCAGTTCCCCCCTTAGCGAGTGGAAAGAGAAAGTCGATGATCCTCTGCCCAGTGAGCAGCGGCGTGATACAGGAAACCTTGCCCTTGTAAGGTCTCGGTCTTCTGACGGGCCAAGTTTGGGCCAGGTAAAGGGATTCCTCTCCATTCGCAGTTTGGAGGTGCCCAATGGGTTCCTCAATAGTGTACTCCCCAGGATCGACTATGTCGATGAGGGTTCCTGTAAGTGTCGGCGGGACCATGATCTTGTGCAGGATTAGGGGGGTTTCTTGGACCACTCCCAGGATGTCGCCACCCTGAGCCTTCTTTCCCCTTTGCGGTGTCGGCTTGAAGAACCATTTCCTCTTTCTGTCAAGGGCTGGAGCTGTAACGCCCCTCCGGATGAAAGAGCCTGTGGCCAGCTCCAGGACTTTCAGCGGCCTTTGTATGCCGTCGAAGATCTGACCAAGTAGTCCAGGTCCAAGTTCCACGGAAAGCGGCCTACCCGTGCATACAACCTTCTCACCTGGCTTCAGGCCCGTTGTCTCCTCGTAAACCTGCACTGTAGCCCTATCTTCCTCCAGCCTTATGATCTCCCCCACAAGTCCCATCTCGCCTACCCTAACGAGTTCGAACATCTGTGCGCCAAGGACGCCCTTTGGCACGACTACGGGTCCCGCAATCCTGCTTATTTCGCCCTCGATAGGCATTATTCCAGTGTCAACTCCGCTTTGTGAGCTAAGGCAAAGTAGCCTGGAAGGTTATAAGAAGTTTTTATTATTTGCCTATTCCCCTAATGTGCCGCTTGAAGGTGGAGATCGCTGGCATGAGGTTGAGCGTTTCGAAGTATGCCTATATCAGCGCCAAGGTCAAGGGGATGAAGCTTAGGCTCCTGAGCCGTGAAGCCTACGAGGCGCTTCTCCGTTGCCATGACTTGAGTGAGGTCTGCACATCCTTGGAGAACACGGAATATTCGTTAGAGATCGCCGAAGCCCGGCTTCTCGGCATTCAGGCAACGACACTGGAGAGAGCGTTCATCAAGAACCTCTTCAAGGTCTTCACTAAAGTAGCAGAGAAGTCCCCCTCAGAAGTACGCGCTTTCATCGCGGTTAACATGAGGAAGTTTGAGATCGAGAACGTGAAGGCGATCCTGAGGGCCGTTAGGGCTGGCCTAAGACCCGAAGAGGCCATGAGCTTTGTCATACCTGTTCCTTTCGGGCTCCAGAGCGACGCATACGAGAGCCTGTTGAGGAAGGTTGGGGGCGTTGAGGACCTTGTGAGGAGGATGGAAGTTACGGAGTATGGCCCAGTATTAGGCGATCTCCTCGAGGACTACGCAGAGAAGCGTAGCCTCCTCCCCCTAGAGGCTGGCTTGGACAGGCTCCTTTACGGCTCCCTCTTCTCGAAGATGGACAAGATGGCGGGGAGGGATAGGAGGATCGTCGCAGACTTACTTGGCACGGAGGTCGACCTTGTGAACATCAATGTCATCCTGAGGTCCAAAGCCCTTCGTCTACGAGCTGAAGATGCTTACAGGTACGTATTCCCCGTTTTCTGCCACATCACCGAGAAACAGGTGGGAGAGGCTATGAACGCCCAAGACGTCGAGGGGGCAATAACGGCCCTCACGGTTCGACCCTATGCGGAGATGCTCTCCAAGATCTTGTTGGATTATCAGGATACGGGTTTCTTAACGGACATCGATGTCGAAAAGGACCACCTCCTACTTGAGGCTAGCAGGAGCCTGAGGAGGATGTATCTCTCTCCGTTCCACATCGGAACAATCCTCTCCTTCTTGAACTTGAAGTGGTTTGAAGTAAGGAACCTTAGAGCCCTTGTCTATGGGAAGGAGGACGGACTTCCGCAAGAAGCGATAGAGAAACTACTTGTATACTAGCCCTTTGTGGCGGCCTGGCCCTGTGGCATCCTAAACCATAGGTACTCGGCCCCAAGCGCCAAGCTTACACCTACGACCACCCTCAAGAGGCGTATTAATTGCCAAATCGTGATTGGATAGATGTAGTTCAACAGGCCCGTACCAGTTCCGTCCACGGTCAGCCAGACTCCGACAAAGCTCAGGAGATCGATGTACGCGGTAACGCGTTTCATAGTTTGATCTTGTGCCCTTCTGGCAGTGAAGAACTTAGACCTAATGCGTCTGGCCTCCAAGAGCAACATTATCCCAATCAGTATGCGAGAAAGGCGTACGATGAGCCAGATGTTTGCGGGCGGGTATATGAGAAGCAGGGCCGAGGCACCGTCAATCGCTATCCAGGTGCTGATCGCATATACGAGGAGGCGATAGGCAGACGCGACCATAACGGTTATGGCGCACGCTACTGATATTTAAGGGCTCTTTGGACAATGCAAGTCAACATCCTTTCCCCTCTCATAGACAAGAAACAAAGAAAAAAGAACAACGCGAACGCATGTGAAAGCAGGAGCCTGTCAGCTCGGAGTTCGAGTAACTTGGATTAGGCGGCGCTTAGATGCGCGCAGGGTTCGATCATCGGATCTAGTCCTCCACCCGTGCATTTGCTTACATGATATATAGTCGATCTTCTCGAATTAGTCAAGGAGGACCGAGGATGTTCGGCTGTGTCATCTTCGATTTCGACGGCACTTTAATTGACTTGGGCAAATACGTGAACTGGGACAAGGCATGCAGGCAGATCATCGACCTTTACAGATCTGTGGGCCTGCCGAAGGATGTTGTCATGAAGTACTCCTGCAATCCGCTCTCGTTGACGGCCAACACTTACGACGATCTCTTCAAGGCTCTCCCCGAGGACGAAGCGAATAAGATCCTGGAGAAGGCCTCGCGGATCTTGGAAGTCGAGGAGTTCCTGGCCTTATCGAAGGCTACAGTGGTTCCTGGTTGCGAGGAGATCCTCCGTTGGCTTAAGGCGCAAAGAGTGCACGTGGGCCTTATCTCCTCGAACTCGGGTCGGATCATCTCCTACCTCCTAAAGAAGTTCAAGCTCAACAACTTCGTAGAAAACGTCGTTGGCAGGCAAGCGAGGGTCAGAATGAAGCCATATTCGGACCAGATACATTTGTGCCTCGAAAGGATCGGCTGCCAGCCGGAGAACACGGCTTTAGTTGCAGTCGACGAGGATGCGGTACGGGCTGCGAAGGCCTCAGGCATCCACGTCATCGTGGTCCTCTCTGGCTCCGGGCACCCCATCGGCCGATTACTTGACGCTAGAACGGACTCGATCGTCGAAAATCTCCGTGAGCTCTTATCTTTATTTCAGCAGCTCTAATATTTGATTTCCTGCCATTGCCGTTCGCAGACGGGCCAAAAACACTTCCACTCGACCGCCCCCTTATACTTGAGTTCGAAGACGTGCGTTGGCGATTGTCCGCTGACAAGGGATCGGCCCATGGACATAACATTCTTATCTGAGAACATGCTCGTATATGCTGTAAGGCGCCGTGATGAGGATGGCAAAGAGGGAGGCATCTTCGCGATCGGACGAAAGGAAAAAATCAACGGCCATTCCAGAGAAGGGCGCCTGCGTTGAATGCGGAGTTGTAGTAAAGCTTTCCATATGCCCTTACTGTAATCGTTCGTTCTGCGATGAGCACTTCCCCAAGCACCTGCGGTGGGAGAAACGCCACGAGGGGATCGACTCTACGATCAAGAAGAAGGACCTTATGAAGCAGTGGAAGGTCGGTGGCGTCTAGAGAGTAGGATTTATCTTAAAGTTGCCTTGTCTCGTCACTTGCGGAGCCATGGCTTGGATTTCGCAGACCTACCTTGAAGGTAGCCCTTGCTCCATTGGATGAGCTCCTTGGAAGAGAAGCCCCAGGTTCCGAGGTAGGAGATGGATGGAGGTAAAGTCCTCCGGAACCATTCTTTGCCCATCCTTCGCTTGGCATTGATGCCAGATGCGATCTTGACTTTAATTCCACGCGGCATTGTGACTTGGGCCTCTCCCGCTTCCTTGGATCTCTGCCGAAGGTAGCCCCGCATTGGTCGTCGAAAGAGACGCTCCCTCTTGAGCTCCCTCTTGGATCTGGCTATGTCCCTCTCGATCTGCAGTCTCTCCGAGAACCTGCTGGCCTCAGCCTTACTCATCTCGAGCCTTCTCAACCGGGCCTCTAGGAGTATGGCTTTCGTTGCATGGGGATAGGCTTCAGACAACGTCTTGTACGCAGAGGTTGTGACCAAGACCTCATCGTCAGTTATCTTCGCCCTTTCCTTCAAAGCCTTGTAGGCCGAATTATAGTCCATGGTTGTCCTTCTCGCTTCTTGTGGCTCGCATTAGATGGCGGCGATCATCATGAAGGATATCAGCAGGCCATATATGGCAATGGCCTCGGCGAGGACGACAGCGACCACGTTCTTCGAGAAGGTCTCGGGTTTCTCAACGATGGCCCCAGCCATCGCAGAGCCAGCATAGCCGATCCCCAATCCCGCCGCGATGCTCGAGATCCCCATGACGACTCCTGCAGTTAACGCCTTATAGGACGCGGTGGCAGCGGGCACCGGCTCCATGGCGATTATCACGGGTATCTTCGTTATGAGCATGAAGCTCGTCAAAAGGCCATATATGGCAATGGCCTCGGCGAGGACGACGGAGATCAGCGCCTTCGTCAAAATCTCGGGCCTCTCCGTGCCCGCTCCCGCCATGGCCGTTCCAGCCGTTATGATGGCGAAGATGGCCCCCAAGGAGGATGAACCTGCTGCGAGCATCACTGCGAGCATGCTTAGGAAGTCTGGCGTCAACTTTCATACCTCTTCTGTAACTATCACTCGTCTCTTACGACGTTGACTGGTTTCATACCCGCTACTGTCGCCCTTTTAAGACTTATTCCATCGATGAACGAGGTCCATTGGGCTGCTAGATGTAGCACAATGGGAATCAAGAGAACGCATTCATGGAAGGGGCGCTAGGGCATTAGAAGGGCAAGCGTGGGGGTGAGTGATTCAGCCATACACCTCTTACCATTTTGGGATCAGCAGTAAGGGTCAGGGAGGCCTTTGACCAGGTTGCCGTTTCGAACGCTAAACTTAAAACAAGACCGTGGAGCGAAGAAGTCGTGTGGCTAGCCTCGGGAAATGTGTAGCCGATGTTTCGCCCAGTTAGGATGAAGAGGTTTCAGGCGCTAATTTACAACGCATCCCTCGATGGCGTACTCCGAACCCTCGGTGAGCTCGGATCCCTGCACGTGACCGAGGCACCGGAGGACATCGAGGCATTGGAGCGGGAAGGCCTTCTCAAACGCAGGGAGCCAAGCAAGCTACTTTCCGAGTCATCGAACATCCTAGCGAGGATCGACCGCCTTGCGGAAACCTTCGGAGTTAAGGAAGGCAGCGTTGAAGGCCCTCCCTCCAAACCCTTTGAGGGCGTCGTTGACGAGGCGGTTAAGAGGGTCACGGCCCTTGAGGATTCCTTCAAGAAGCTCTCTGAGGCCACGGTGGCCGACGATGAAGCGGCCGGAGATCTCCGTAAGCTCATGGAAGAAGGGGGTAAGGAGCTCCTAACCATGAGGGAAGCCTTGAGAATAGGAAGACAGCTTGAGGAGGCAAAGCAGAAGACCGCAACCACGGATTACTGCTCGCTAATTGAGGGCTGGGTGCCCACAGATGTCGTCGAGGAGACCGTGAGGAAGGTCGAGGAGGCTTCAGGGGGATATTGCGTCATCGATATCGGTGAACCAGAGCTACACGAACGACCTCCATCTGTAACAAGGTACTCTCGTTTTCTGAAGACATACCAGATGCTAACTACATCCTATGGCGTGGCCTCATATCATGAAATCAATCCAATGCTCTTCTTGTCCATCACCTTCCCCATCATCTTCGGCTTGATGTTCGCCGATGCGGGGCACGGTTTGCTACTTGTCCTCACGGGTTTAGCTGCGATTTATGCGGGGAGGAAGGTGACGAAACCAGGGGAGATCACGGGCTACATACTCAACAACGGCTGGTGGTTCGTGATGCTCGGCATGTGCTCAATCCTGGGGGGTTTCATCTACGATGAGTTCTTCGGCTTCCATGGGGTGTTTCACCCCCTGTGGGAGAGCATCGGCTTCCATGGCGCCCTCTTCCGCGTGGGTAACACATGGATTCAGATAGGGGGTTTCAACCCTGTTTTGGCACTTGAGAATGGCCAGCTGATGCCGATGTTCAAATTCTCCATCTTCGTGGGGGCCATCCACATCTCCCTAGGACTCATCATCAACCTCATGGGAAAGCTCGCCAACAGGGAGTTCAGAGAGGCCCTAGTTGAACCAGTTTGTTGGATTTGGTTCTATGTCGGAATGGTCTACTTACTCTTCACATATAAGTTTGAGCTGATAACGGTCCTCATAACTCTCAAGATGCCTGACTTCATATACATAACCATAGCCATGATATTGCCCCTAATCCTCATGCTCATAGGCAAGGGATTGACGGAGGGCTTCATGGAGGGCTTCTCCTTCACCTTCGAGGCCTTCGTCTCCTCGCTTGGGAATACAGTCTCCTATGGACGGATAATGGCCCTTCTCCTCTCCCATGCCATGATGAGCTCCATGTTCATAACATTGTCGGAGGGATTGGGTACGGGTCTCCAAGCAGTTATACTAATCGCAGGGACCTTCCTCGTCATGGCCTTGGAGGGGCTAATCATATTCGTCCACACAGTTAGGCTTCATTGGGTGGAGTGGTTCTCGAAGTTCTACAAAGGCGATGGTGTAGAATATAAGCCCTTCAAGGTTTGATGAAGCAGTGTCGGCGAGGGACAAGCAGTACCGCGAGCTCGATAATCCTTTTGAGGGGATCAAACTGAGCTGAAAGGCGAACGAAGGTGGAGTGTTCGAGATGGTGAAGGTCATCGAAGCGATGAAGAAGGACATCATTACCATAGATGCAAAGAAGGATGTAGGGGAAGCCTGTAGGATCATGGGGGAGAAGCATATTGGCAGCATCATAGTAACTTTAGAGGGACGGCCCTGCGGCATCTTCACGGAGAGGGATCTGATCTCGAAAGTCTTACCGAATTTCCGTAATTTGGGAGAGGCCACAGTGGGGGACTTCATGTCATCGCCCCTGATAACCATAGGTCCGGACGCGGACATCAAGGAAGCCGCCAAGATAATGGCCGAGATGCACGTCAGAAGGCTGGCCGTGTTCGAGAAAGGAAAGTTGGTCGGGATCTTCACCTCATCCGATTTGGTAACCGCCGTCTCCAAGTCACCCCTGGAGCTATAGGTCACATCGAGGGGAATGAGGATGAGCGAGGGAACTGAGGGGAAGTCAAAGGGCGAGTTGAGGTGCGTAGACTGTGGCAGGCTTCTACTGCAAGAGGGACTATTGAGTAGATGGGGTCCTTGTCACTTCTGCAATAAGCCCGTCTGCTTCGACTGCGCTCACTATGTTGCATCGCGAGTTAAGGGCCTTTATGTGGAATACGTAGATGTCCACAGGACGTGCAGCAAATGCCACCCCCACGTAGGGGTATCTAAATACTGAGCTACCAACAGACAGAGAGAGAAGCATGTCCGATCGTGCCAACGGCTCCGGGAGCTCCTTCCGGGTCCACTTCCAGATGAGCACTCATGCAAGTTTGCTCTCATAGTGAGATATAGACGCCCATCATAAAATCTATATGAACTGAAGCACAGTTTGTTTTAAGGTTAGGATAGTAGAATGGGGCAGGCGAAGGGATCGGTGACTTTAAAGAATTCCACTGTCATCCCCCTCATCTCGCTATCAGATCCCCGAAGCTGGATTCAACTCTACGCTTCAGTTGAGTCTCTGATAGTCCCTTTTTACGAGGTCTGGGGAAGAGGTGCAACTCAAACCAACATCGAACGCATGGACATATATGATGTATTGGGTTTCAATCGAAACGAGCATATACCTAACTCATCTCTATAAGAGTATAAAAGAGAGGGTGACCGTCGAATGGCGCGTCACTTTTGAAGGTTCTGAATTCGTGAAGAGATTTGCAGACAGTTTCGGCTTCTTAGCTGGAAGTAACTTAGAGAGGAGATTCAAACTAATTTGGAAGCTATATGAAAATTTTAAAGATAGGCAGCTAAGCCAAGATGATCAGGACTATTTAAAAAGACAATTAGGTCGTGATTAAGCCTTCTTTTTCTTTTTTCCATCTAGGAACTTCTCTAGATCCTCTTGAGAATTAGCAAAAACGGCAGAGACCCAGTCAGGTCCAACTCCAGCAGTTATCCAACCCAACGCCTTCTCCGCCTTAAACATGAGAAACACGAGTTGCTTTCGGTCCTTTATTTCCACTCCGCGAGACTTAAAGAAGCCCATCATCTCCTTCTCTAAGATGCGCCTCTTCTTATAGTGCAGGAAGAGCTCCTCGAAGAGGTGGCCAGCTTCGGCCTCTGAGTAGGACTCTACGGACATTGGCTGTTATCAAAATCAGTCAGACTTCGATATAAACCTGTACGCTAGCCAAGCCAGAATAAATATCCAAGGATACTGTTTTGTATTAAATTGGAGCTGGGTGAGGGATTTTCGCACCTCGGCTTTGAGGCCTTCGAACCCTTTTCAAGGTCTAATACCCTCTTTGCACGGCTCTGCAGGCCGCTAGGTCGCTGAGAACAGCGTTTGCCTTCCGTTCGGCCACCCCAGCGGCTCACGCGTCGATGCCCTTTTGATATAAGTGTTGCTGGGGCAAATATCAATTCCTCTAATTTGGCCTCCTATTTACCTCAAGCGGTCAATTTGTCTTTTTTAACTTAAGGACTTGAGCTAGATCGACTGAACCTGCATACATAGATCGCAGGCTTCGTCCTCGGAGACCTTTTCCTTATGAAGGTCACAAAGCAGCCCTTGCTTCCTTAAAGATGTGCAGAGCCCGCAGAAACGGACCATCGCGTCGTCCGCCGAGACTCGTTCAGTGGCGATCTCCTTCGCAAGCCTCTTGGCAGCTGACCTAATCTTCGGAACTGATTGCACCGCTCTCATCCTTTTTTCTCCCCTTTTCGAAGAGAAGTATTGACTGATCGCAGCCTGCGTCGTCCCGAGTTTATCAGCGATTTCGACTTGAGAGAACTTGTACCTCTCAACAAGCTCCTTGGCTACGAGACAACGGAAGGCAGGTAGCACATATTGCACTATCGGCTCACATGGGGGACGCATTCCCGCTCACTGGTTATAACGCTGTTATTCAAGTGATATAAAAAGGGTTCGCCAGACGGCGAGTTGCACAGCGTTCCACTTGATGCTCCGTAACACGATGAAAATCCGGAATAAGTAAATTTAAGCAGATAATGATAAATCAATCGTCCACTCCGTATAATGCAATCGGAGATTTAGCTTGAATAGAAGGATCTACATGGACAGCTCTGCGACAACTCCCGTTGACCCTGATGTTTTTAGGGCGATGGCAGAATATTTCACTGAGAAATTCGGTAATGCTTCAAGCTTGCACAGCTACGGTCGAGAAGCATTTGAAGCGATTCAGGAATCGAGGAGGAAGGTTGCGAGCCTTATAGGTGCAAGCACCGATGAGATGGTCTTCACCGGTTCAGGCACCGAGTCCGACAACCTCGCCATAATTGGCACAGCACGAAAGATGAGGCTTAAGGGAAAAGACCACATCATCACGTCGAGCATTGAGCATCCAGCTGTCCTTGAGACATGCAAGAGCCTTGAAGAGGAAGGATTCAAGGTGACGTACCTTCCAGTCGACAGGCACGGGATCATAAATCCCGAGATCGTGAGAAGTGCCATATCAGAGAGTACTGCTCTCATCACCGTTATGCACGCAAATAATGAGATTGGTAGTATAGAGCCCATCGAGGAAATAGGGGAAATGGCCAGAAGTAAAGGCATCGTCTTTCATACCGATGCCATTCAGTCCGTGGGGAAAATCCCTGTGGATGTTAAAGATATGAACGTCGACCTGCTCTCGATATCTGCCCATAAGATATATGGCCCCAAGGGCGTGGGCGCTCTATACGTTCGAAAGGGCGTGATGCTTCAACCGCTCATCTATGGCGGCGGTCACGAACGTGGCCTCAGGTCCGGGACGGAAAATGTTGCTGGCATCGTAGGTCTTGGAGCGGCCTCCGACATAGCGAGGGCAAGGCTCGAAGAGGATTCCCAACACCTCAGAGCTCTTAGAGACAAGCTGACGGAACAGGTCCTACAGGAGATCGAGGAGTCCTATCTGAATGGCCATCCGACCAAAAGGCTGCCCACCAACATAAATCTCAGGTTCACAGGAGTGGAGGGGGAATCGCTCATCCTAGAACTTGACGAGAAGGGAATCGCGGCCTCGACTGGCTCAGCATGTTCGTCCAAAAAACTCGAACCTTCGCACGTGCTAATGGCGATAGGCTTGAATGAAGTCGAGGCCCATGGCTCACTCCGCCTTACGCTCTGCCGCGAAAATACAGGAGAAGAGGTCGAGTATGTCGTCGAATCCCTGAAGGGGGTTGTAAGTAAACTAAGGTCCATGTCTCCCCTCTGGAAGAAAACAGTCGAAATCGAGAAATGGAGAGAACAGCTTCAAGGACGTAAGCATTAATCCTAGGCGTTCGAGCAGATCGGGGAATAAAACCTCGGTCTCCTATCCTTAAATATGTTATTCCTTTTTGTTATGTTCTTATTTCGAGCATCCGCTGGATCAATTTCGATAACCTTCAGGTCCTCTCGAAGCCCGCTACTCGCTAGAACCCTCATATCGGGCCCTATGATCTGGCTTCTGCCTGTGAACCTTATGCCCCTCTCGGTGCCTATTCTGTTCGCCGTTATTATGAAGACTCTATTCTCGATTGCAGTCCCCAACATCGCAGTCTGACAATATGGCAGCATTAGGTTCGCGGGGTGACACATTACTTCCGCATCGCGAAGAGCCAGGGTCCTTATGGACTCCGGAAAGAACCAATCGAAACATATGATGATGCCAACCTTGGCACCATTTAATGAAAATACCCTGAAGCCCGTGTTGCCAGGTTTGAACCATAGCTTCTCCTGCCCGAAGAGATGCGTCTTTCTGTAGAGGCCGAGGGGGCCGCTCGGTCCTACTAGCAGAGCTGAATTGTAGAAGTTATACCGATGTGATTCGCATATGCCGGCACAGATATACAAACCATTCTCTTCCGCGGAGTACATCAAAGCTCGCGATGTAATTCCATCTGGGACCCTCTCGGACATCTTCTCAAGTTCCTTACCGTTCCTAAAGACATACCCAGTGTTGAAGAGCTCGGGCAGAACGATCAGATCAGCGCCAAGATTTGCACCCGCCTCAAGCAACTTCAGAGATCTTTGGATGTTCTTCTCCTTCTCTCCGAATATCGGATCAAGCTGTATATAGCCAACAAGCATGGATCTTTGTTATCTGGACGGCTTAAAGTTCTTTGTCTAATTCCCTTATCATCTTCGTTCCAATTGCTGCAATAGTTCTTTGGCCCTGTCGAGTCTAACCTTGTGTTCCTCGACCATCTTGGCAGCAATTCGATCTATGAGTTCTCCCTTAACGCCTGCCGCGATCGCAACATTGCGGGCATGTAAGCTCATGTGCCCCCTCTGTATTCCCTCGGTTGCAAGTGCCCTGAGTGCTGCCAAGTTCTGAGCTAATCCGACCGAGCAGATAACTTCACCCAATTCGAGGGCTGACCTCACGCCCAGAATCTTAACGGAGATCCTCGCGATCGGATGCGTAGCAGTAGCCCCTCCTACCAAGCCAACAGCGAGTGGCATCTCGAGGGTACCGACCAAGTCGCCATCGCCATTCTTCTCCCAACACGTCAAAGGAAGATATCTTCCCGACCTCGCGGCATATGTGTGAGCTCCAGCCTCAATGGCCCTTGTGTCGTTGCCAATCCTTCCAAGAGAGTAGGGGGACAATGAGTATCGTAAATGCGATGTCGCTTAAGAGAAGATAACACTCCAAATGTCAGGCTCGTACTCCTTAGAATATGACAGTACAGTGTCACCCTCGGCTATGTTGATGATGGCCCTCAGGTTCCTAGAGACCCTCTCACCAAATCCAGACCTACCAATATCGTCGGGATCGATCTCGAAGAAGAGCGTCAAGAAGGCATAGCAGGAATCGCTGTTTGGCTCGCCTCCCCAAAACTATCGGAGATTAAATCTTCATCTGACGGCTTGTTTTTACCGAAATCGAGGAACTTGTAGGGGTTCAGGTGATAGAAATCGCAAGCTTCCCAAGCGAAAGTGCCCCAAAAAGACGGTATATCCTTACCTTTATGGTCGTGGAAGTAATATTTGCCTGCATTTGACTGACTAATCGGAACCCACTCCCCATTGTAATTTAACCTAACATCATTCTCAATATCGATGTAGTCTCCCCCCCAGGCGCAACGATATAGTATTCGTGAACCATAAATCGCCTTATGCACTCTATTGATCTCCTTGAATAGTCTGATCCTCTCAGGAATCGAAAGAAACCTAGGCAACTATATCTCCTCCGAAAAACACGCATTTAACATTATCAGGGTATCATTATCGCCTTTAACCAAGCATCGCTGTTACCCCAATGTACTTTCCAGTCGACAATAAGCGGATATTCCTCCTTGTAGAATACGAGCAAATCCGGCGTGCACTTTACGCTTACCCCCTCAAAATTAAACAACAATGGTCTCTGAGCAACAACGTACGCTTCTCGCTTCATAAGTTCATCCAGGAAACTCGAATGTAGAAGATTCTTCAAGGCTGTAACAACATCTTCCTTGGCGCTCTCGAGTCCCTCGGGGTTTAACTGGCCGTCGTACTCTATGTCATAAAATGCACAGAAAATATCGCCGATACGTGATTTGATCATCCCAGGCTGTGCATACTTCTTAGCGAGAGCAAAAGCAATCTGTTCCTTAATAAGCCCCGTGGCGAACTCCAGAACGCGATCCTCTCCGACTAAATCGTTACGTTTTACGCTCGGAATGATCAGGTTTGTGATGACTTTATCGACGAGGCTACCCCTCCAACCACTTAGGGTCTGCAACTGCTTTAGAATGTACGCTTCTCTTCTGATCGGGTCTTTCGATCTAGCGTGAGCAAGGACATCGTAGAAGAACCATTTCCTCTGGCATTTTGAGAACATTTTCGCTTTTGTGATCGACCATATCATCTTTGTTTCATCTTCCTTGACTTCAAGAATCGAACATAGTCTAACACCATATCCCTATCTTCTTCACTCAGCTCAAGGAGGTCATTGCTTATCCTGAAAACAGGAGCCTTTGCGTCTCTATCAGGTAAGGGGTGTCCGGCAAGCGCTAACAGGTATTCATAAGATATATCGTAATACTGCGCTAGTTTATGTAGGATCGAAGGGGATGGTTTTACTATCTTGCCGTTCTCAACTTGGCTCAGATATGCGTTTGAGATTCCAGTTTTTTCTTCGACAACCCTTAAGGTAAGGCCCCTCTGGGTTCTTACTCTTTTAAGGTAAGCTCCTAGCATATCAGTCATATGGAATATAGGGGGTTCAACAAGTATATAAAGATTAAGTCTGTCAAGCAAAATCTAATCAAACTTAGCTAATCTTCCATTGGATTCCAAGCTGTATTTCATGGTATTGGATTCATCCTTTCTAGCCACTCTTCGCCCTGTCCCATCTCTTCTTATAAGCCCCAATAATCCGAGCCCTTTTTCTAAGAGCTTCATTTACATATTCGCCGACCTCTCCCAGAGGCAAGACCTACACTCGCGTCTTTTATCACGAAAAGGCCCAGAAGGCCCGCCATGCTCGAAGACAGGGTCACCTGCCCGGTCTGCGGTCGCCAGATCGGCAGAGCATATCTACGCAGGCACAAGGGGAGCCCCACCTGCCTCTCCTACAAGGCCCAAGGGGAGGGTCAATGCTAGGCTAGAAGAACTTGCCACGAAAGGGAAGGCGCAACTACAGGGCTTCAAGTGCCCCAGCTGCAGCTACGACTATGGGCCTTTCGCCAGGCCGTTCTTCGAGGGGGCCAAGAGGAGGCGTTTGAGTCTCGAATGCGCCGCATGCTTCCAGAGGTTCGTCCTAGGAAGGGATGGTTCCACCTACCCTATCAATTAAGAGATTTGTAAAAATAACTGACAGTATTGAGAAATTGATAGGTATGAGGACCAACAATAAATTCCGCTTAATGTTTCGAGCGTCGTGCAATCGCTAGAAGATCAAATCCTAGGTTACGACTATATCATAAAAAAAAGAAATACCATATCGTAGTACCCAACCGTTAGTATGAAGGATCCCGATAAGTAGTTGTTGAAGTCCCCCCTCTAACCTACACTTTTTTCCTCCCTGCAAGGATATCGCTGACTGAGGGAAATGGTGGATCAGGTCCCACGGATGATACTCTACCCGTTGGGCATAGACCATAGCAGGATGAACATGTTCCGCAAGCCCCTTCCTTTCCCGGGATAAAAGCAACGCATCTAGTCGTCCCCCTTCCGACGAAATCTATAGCGTTATCCCTCTGTGACTCCTCACAACGCCGTACGCACAGACCGCACAGGATACAATTTGTGGGTTTCACAGATGTTGTGGATGAAAATCGTGAAAGATCCGCGTTGTATGCGTAGGCCAGTCCGTTCACAATACCACCTACATCAGCTCCGCCGGTTATCGCAGCCAATTCAAGTATGTTCTTCCTTATCCTGTTAATTTTTGGGGTTCTGGTTCTAACTCTCAATCCATCCTCAACAGGATAACAACATGACGCGACTGTGCGAACTCTCCCATGCCTCTCGATCTCTACGACGCAGATGCGGCATGCACCATATGGCTCCATCCCCTCGTGATGACAGAGGGTCGGAATCTCTATCCCGGCGAGTTTAGCGGCTTCGAGAATGGTCATCCCCTCCTTAGCTTTAACGAAACCCCCGTCTATTTCCAAAGTCACCTCTCCAGTCAATCCTTCTCACCTCCCTTCCTGCGCGTAACCCCAAGTCCATATTGGGCAAGTGGAGGCGTTGGAGGTGAGATCCTTTCCACAGAATTAAAGGGGCAAGAGGCGTAACATATACCGCATCTGCTACATTTCTCTTGGTCGATAACATGTACGATATCTCTCTCTCCTTTGATAGCATTGACCGGGCAATTCCTCAGGCATATCATACACGCCTGACATCTACCGGGGTCAATGTGATAAGCGGTCAGCGCCTTGCAAACTTTGGCTGGGCAACGATGCTCCTCGATGTGCGCCTCATACTCATCCCTGAAATACTTCAGAGTGGAGAGGACGGGATTAACCGCGGTTGTTCCAAGGGCGCATAGGGACGCTTCCTTCATGGTCTCGGTAATCTCCTCGATAATGGGTATGGACTCCCGCTGACCCTTCCCATCGCAGATATCCGATAGTACCTTGTGTAGTACCCTCAATCCCTCGCGGCACGGAAGGCATTTCCCACACGACTCTTCGAGTAGGAAATTCACGAAGAACCTCGCCACATCTACCATGCAGTTATCTTCATCCATGACTATCATACCGCCAGATCCCATCATGGAGCCGAGTCCAGTTAAACTTTCAAAATAAATCGGCGCATCCAAATGCTGTTCTGGGATCACTCCGCCCGAAGGGCCGCCAGTTTGGACGGCCTTGAACTTCTTGTCGTTCTTAATGCCACCGCCGATCTTATAGATAATGTCCCTCAGGGTTATGCCCATCGGGACTTCGACGAGCCCAGTATTGTTTACCTTGCCTACGAGTGAGAAGATTTTCGTTCCGGGGTTATCCGGCATTCCTATCTTTAGAAACCAGTCCGGCCCATTGAGAATTATGTACGGTACATTTGCCCATGTTTCCACATTGTTCAGGCATGACGGTTTATCCCATACGCCTCTGACAGCTGTGTGAACGTATTTCGGTCTTGGCTCGCCGACCTTGCCCTCGATGGCCGTCATCAAGGCACTTGACTCGCCGGAGACAAATGCCCCAGCGCCCTTATGGACTCTTACTTTGAGTTTAAAACCAGATCCCATGATGTTCTCCCCCAGAAGCCCATGCTCCTCGGCCTGTCTTATTGCTATGGTCATGTATTCAACGGCCAGCGGGTATTCCTCGCGCACATAGACGAAACCTTGGCTTGCGCCTATTGCATATGCTCCTATAATCAACCCTTCAAGGATAACGTGTGGGTTGCCTTCCATCAGCGACCTATTCATGAACGCACCAGGATCGCCTTCGTCACAATTGGCGATCACATATTTAGGCTCACCTGGAGCATTACGAGTTGTCTCCCATTTCCTCCCAGTGGGAAATCCCCCACCTCCTCTTCCTCGGAGGTTGGCTCTTTTTATCTCCTCTACTATCTCTTCAGGTTTCATTTGAAATAGAGCTTTAGCTAGTGCCTTGTAGCCTCCCAAAGCGATATAGTCTTCGATGCTCTTAGAGTCAATGTGGGCACTGTTCTCCAGGAGGAGCCTATTCTGGTACTTGTAAAATGGGATATCCTCGAGCCTCCTGGCGACCTCGCCAGTTTTTAGGTCCTTGTACAGGAGTTTCTCAATGACCTCGCCCTTTAAGATCGTCCTTGTGACTATCTCAGCAACATCCTCAGGTTTAACCTTGAAATATGGTATCTCCTGGGGTTTGATGATTAACCTTGGCCCTAATTCACAAAAACCCAGACATCCCGTCTCCTTGATATCGACCTTGCCCTCCAACGCTTGATTTTTTATCTCTGCCTTGAAAGCCTCTAGAAGCTTGCCTGCACCAAGAGCGCTACAACCACTACTAATGCAGATAAATACCGTAGGTTTCTTAGGATCCCTTCTATCAAGAATATTTTCTCTCAGCTCCTCAAGATCTTTAGGGGACTTCAATAGGGACATTCTATGACACCTCGTTTAGGGCCTGACATTCTCTGTAGCCTTCACAACGGATGCGGGTGTTAGGTTTCCGTAATAGTTATCGTTTATAGTGATGACAGGACCTAACGCACAACATCCCAAACAATTCACCGTCTCTAACGTATGTCGAAAATCAGGTGTTGTCTCTCCTGGGCCTATCCCCAAAAGGCTCGTTAACCTATCAAGGATCATCTGGGAGCCTCTGACTTTGCAGGACGTACCCATGCATGTCCTGATTACGTTACGTCCCCGTGGAGCCAATGAAAAGGCCTTATAGAATGTGGCAACTCGATACGCGCGGCCCAACGGAATATTCAGCTGCTTACTAACCTCCGACAACACTTCCATGGGGAGCCACCCGAACCCCTTATGTAATCTCAAAAGGATCTGAATCAGCATGTCAGCCCTGTACTGGTATTCATCAACGGCCTTATTCACCAATCCCGCTACTCCCACAAGTTTGATGGGCTGCTCATCAACTGCAATGTTCCTTCTTGATCTCTCCTTCTCCCTGCGATCCTTAATCTCCGGGATCTTGACCTTATACCGACATTTAGGACACGTTGCATACCATTCCTCTTTGCCTTGGTAAATCCAAGTATAACTACAGTGTTGGCAGCTTAGCTTAATTACTACCCACCTACCTACCCACCGCTTCGCTCTTGGACTATTTAAAAGTTCCGAAACGATGGATTTGCCTTGTTGTTCCTTTGCATATGCCAACCAACTTCATAAAAGCGCTAGCGATTCTGATAGGAGTGGTGAGCGGATTTGGCGCTGTAATGTTCTACGAAGCGATTAACCTGTGCTCCTCTTTATTACTCAGCCAAGTGACGGGATATATCCCGCCGCGCGCAGGGGGAGAGGGTGGAACGGCCACATTTCCGCCGTCAAGACCATACCTGATCCCCTTAGTAACAACATTGGGTGGGTTACTCAGTGGCGTAATCGTCTATAGATTTGCTCCCGAGGCGGAGGGGCATGGCACGGATGCTGCCATCGATGCTTTTCACAACAGAAATGGCGAGATCAGGTCAAGGATTCCAGTGGTGAAACTTTTGGCCTCCGCTATCACAATAGGTTCTGGGGGGAGCGCGGGCAGAGAGGGACCAACGGCTCAGATAGGGGCGGGTTTCGGTTCTTACCTCGGTAAGGTGCTGCATTTGAACTCACACGATAGGAGAATTGCGGTTGCAGTCGGTATAAGTGCCGGTATCGGTTCTATCTTCAAGGCACCGTTTGGAGGTGCGCTCTTGGGCACAGAAATCCTCTATATGGGGGACTTTGAAGTGGAGGCCCTACTCCCAGCCTTCATCGCATCAACCGTAGGGTACAGCATCTTTGGATTTATTATGGGTTGGTCACCGATATTCAGTTTAACGGATCAATATGCTTTCCACGATCCATTTGGCTTGACCTTTTATGCCATCCTTGGGGTTGTATGCGGCCTAGTTGGCATCGTCTATGTTAGAAGCTTCTACGGTGTAAGGGATTTTTTTCAAGGGATGAGGATTCCAAGAATCATCAAACCTGCTTTGGGGGGTTTGATTGTTGGGATCTTGGGCATGTTCTTTCCACAAGTATTGGGTGGGGGTTATGGCTGGCTTCAGATCGCTATGAATGGAGGATTCGTTTTCTTGCCCCTCGCTCTTATACTATTTATTATATTGGCAAAGATCTTCGCCACATCGCTTTCCATAGGGTCGGGTGGTAGTGGCGGGGTCTTTGCCCCGGCATTGGTAATAGGAGGTTTACTCGGTGAAACTATCTGGTCCGTCTTAAAAATTGCCATACCGAACATTGAAGCGAGCCCAGCTCCATTTATCATAGTGGGCATGATGTCTTTCTTCGGTGGTGTGGGAAAGGTGCCCGTCGCAGTCATAATAATGGTGAGCGAAATGACTGGAGATTATACACTTCTCGTTCCATCGATGATAGCTACAACGATCGCTTACATTATAACGGGAAGGAATACGATCTACCGAAGCCAAGTCAGATCCGAATCGGAATCACCAGCCCATAGGAAAGAGTATTCAGTCCCCCTCCTTCAGAAGCTTTTCGTAAGGGATGCTATGGTGAAAAACGTAATTACAGTCGACCCTGATTTGAGTCTCGCTGAAGTTGCGAAAGCAATGGCAGAGAATGGAATAAAGGGCATGCCAGTCGTAGATAGCACGGACGATCTCATAGGCGTAGTCACCCTCACTGACATACTAAAGGTTGACACAGATCAGAGAGAAAAGAAGACCGTGGGAACGGTTATGACGAGGGAATTGGTCGTGACTGAGCCCAACGAAAGCCTTTACGGAGCCTTCCAAAAGATGACCGGTAACCAAATTGGACGTTTGCCGGTTGTTGACCCAGCAGATAACCGGAAGTTAATAGGACTAATAACTCGCGGAGACATAGGACGAATCTATAACATTGAGATACTATCCAGACTTAAGGAAACTAGCGCCTAGTTACCCGTTACGCCAGAAGATAGCTTTCCAAACGTAGGGCTTAAACTTCCTATCCAATGAAAGCGACGATTCTAGTAGAGAAGAAAGATTGGCCGTCATATCATCTCTAGGCCACATAAGAGAAGCTTCTTCCACCAAGGTGTTTCATCTAGTGCTCGAACGCCAACCGATCATCGTTAGCGCACGCGGTTTGATGATCTTAAGAAGGAAGATGATAGACTGAACTCCATCATCTTGACCCTAAGAAATCAAACAGCCCATAGACTGCTTCCGTTTTACACGCTTCTACCTGAAGGCCCCGTTCAGCTTTGGCGTAGACCTATCCCAGCTATGGACGTTTACTTTCCCGACGATATCTGTGCCCAACCTCTGCACTACACCTTTGACAAGCGAATCAGAGTTTTACCCTTTTGCGAGGGAATGCTGGAAAACGTCATGCAGCTTCTGCTAAAGAGTTCATCCACAACGAGGAGATCCAGGTAGTCATGCTTCTACAGGCGCTTGTTGCCAGCATCCGCGCGACTTGTCCATCATCATCTTTGAAAGCGGCATTCACACACAATCTTTCTACAATGCCATACGATTGCATAGACTCTTTCCCGATTGCCTTATTTCTTGATACAGCTAAAGAATTGATATATACAGAAATGTATTCCAATTTCTAGATCGAGTTGGCAGCAAGTTCAAGACTTCAGCCAATCATTTCCTCGTCCTTGGGATGGTTAGAAAGGAATAACATGCCATCCTATTTTTTCATGTTCCGTTCCCTACTGGATTTGCGAGTCATAAAAGCTATTATTCCGTATGATTTCATAAGAGAATTTTAGCTCTTATCGATGGCTGAATCTTTCGACTACGACGAAGCCAAGTATCATATTTATCTCACTTTATTATATTATTTCGGTAAGGAGTATTTTGTATTTCCTTGATTATCAATAAATGATAAAAACTTACGGTTGCAGTTGGGACATTCAAAAATCGACACAAATCCTTGAACTCTTTGAAAGCCATTGTCAGCGGTACTAGAGAAATGGCAGTCGTCATAAGGACAAACAAGTATGTCCCCAGTTTTTACTCTCACGCTCAAAGGCCTTTGATGACTAAATGATAAATGGATACATATTTAACTCTTATGAATGTACATGTGCCTCTATCGAATTCTTGAAGGCATCAGCCGCCCCGAATAAACCCACATTCCGCTTTTACTCCGCCTTCTTGTGCATGTTCCGTTAACCCCCTTATGATGAACTACATTATTAAGTTTATCAAAAACCGACGAGAATACTGCAAGAGTTGCTTCACGCGTCTTGGCGTGATGCCTTGGATCAGGGCCAGCTCACTAACCCTCCTCCCCCTCGATTTCTCGTGGATGATCCAACGGATCTTCCTGTCATCTAACTTGGCCACAGGTGAGCTATGGTGGGGGGTGAAATGATTTCGGGAAACGAGAAAAAGCGCATAGAACCCATTATCCCAGCGCGCGCGACGACGAGCCTCGACCACTTAAGAGACCAAAATGTAGGTGCTGTTTCAGGTTGTCAGATCCCCATTGGCGGGGACCGTTTTATGGATAAGGTTAATCAGGTTGTCTGGGGTTTGCATAATGAAACGCAGCGGTACTGCAACGACCACGGGATAGCACAACATCTAGGTGGGGTTCTATTCGCCATAAGGAGGGGGATATGCGACCATGTGCCTGAAGATGTGGTGAATGATGACGCCTATATGGGCGTCGAGTGTAGAAGGCGGTTGGCATCATCATGCCAAATCCGACAGCATTTTCGAATCCGGTTGGCATAGCCGCCTACGAGGGCCTAGTTTACTTCACGGAGGGGGCAGGTAACAAGATAGGCCAATTGACGGTTATGCATGGAGAGACGGTTTCCTTACAGACTGCACCTGAGGGACTACCCATCGTCATAGATGATGTTGAGTATAAGGGAGGGAATGTATTTGAATGGCCTAAGGGCTCGGCTCACACTTTTTTGGTTTCACAACATATCATTAAGATCTGGCCTATAGCTCAAATTCGTGTCTCCTCAATGCACCTCTCGTGATATCGGGTATTCCCCGGGCCAGTTCTGGTCACCCTTTCCCCGACCTTGAACTGAAACCCACAACGATAACAGGTCGCCCTGCCTGACTTGATCAGCAGGTGGAGGGTACCTGCCCTCATCACGTAGACCCTTCTCATGCCTTCTACATCATCTCCAGCAGCCTCAACTTGTCCTCTCTCTCCTTCTCGGCTATCCTCTTCCAGGATATAACTAGCTCATCGAGCTCTTGGACCCTCTTCACCATCGTCCCCAGGTCCTTCCTGAGCCCCTTCACGGTCCTCGAGTCGTTCTTTTTGCACCCACCAAAGGAAAAAGGCACATGCCGACTAGCTCTCAAGTTCCGTCTGTTCGGATGTTTTCTTTCATGCGTTGTTTGAACTTGCTGAAAAGACTCTCATAGAAGGCTCTTCTGAGTGGGGGTCCGTTTCCAACACCTAGGCATTCATGAGTATACTTGAATCTATATCTGTTGTTTCCTTTATTTACAAGGTGAAAGGGATAGAACCTGCAGACCAACGGCCTTATCCTGTAGATAGAGCAAAGATTCTCCTTCAGAAAAATACATTTCCGCTCATTGGTCTTTCTGATCAGGTAAACGTAAGGCTTGAAACCTTCAACCTTCTCGACGATCTCTTGGAGATCCATTGAAGTCTCTTCTGCTATGCGCTCGGCTTCAGTTCTCAGCAGAAGAACCATCCTAACCTTCCCTTTAACACCTCCACAACACATCGCACATCTATCACACACAAAACAAACATGTCTAGGATATGTGAACCTCATAAGTTCTTCAGGAATCTGCATCACTGGAAAAACTAGCGAGGCAGTAAATCGCCTTCAAAGCATATTCTTCATTTTCATCTTTATCACCTTACCAATCCCATGAAAAGGTCTAGGTGGTTTCGCCTTCAATAGACGCATCTTTTTAAATCGAATATTCTTGCTACTACCATTCTTATCAAAAAATTCAAAGTTCAGATCAAGATGTTTGGCATTTGTGTTCGGCGCATACTCCCAGATAGTAAAAGCAATAGGTTTGATCTTGTTAACGTCGTGGAAGTAGTTACCTGCAAAGACATACCCCTTTAGGAACCTGAAGTCCTTCAGCAACTTGGTTAAGAGTTTCATATAGCGTTCTCTGCCACAGAATAAACCGAAGGGTGAGAAGAAAGCCAAGCTACAGTTCTTATGAGCCTTGGCGATCTCAATGAGCCTTCCGACGATGAGCAAGAATAAATCACCTTTGCCGTACTTCTCTAATACGGAAGGATATACTATCGACAATTTTCTTGATACCCCGTTCATTTCCCCCTTCTTTGACACCAAGATATTAGTTGATGTTGTCCCGAACGGTGGATTTGTATAGAGTAGCAACTTCTTGCCAGCAGGTACACCCCAATCCTTAATCAGAACATCGGTCGTAGTAGCGACCACATCAAGTACGGTGAACTTCCAATTGTATCCGTCAAATATCTTTCTGCAATTTTCTATGTGGCTACTGCTAATATCATTCATGTGTGTATCGCCAAGGGCTTCTCCTTGTCCCCTTCCCTTATCTCAACTTTCTCAATCGCAAGGGCCGAGACCGAGTGTATGTTAACGGAGCCGGCCTCAAAGGGTATTCTCGCCCTCCCACGCTCCATGTCGAGCGCATCGCTCAGGCGGACGATTCCCGCCTCGACTGTTAGAGGGGTGCAATCGCTTTCGTGGGCCCTGATGGCATGGAGCGTCTCCGATATTATGATCGGTGCCTTATCCTCGCCGTATATCCCCTTTAGGAACTCCTCCAAGAAGCCAAGCGCAAGCGTGATGCTGAAGTCCGCGTGGCCCATCCTGTGTACTGCATGCCCTATGTCGTGGAGGCAGCTGGCCAGGAAGACGATAACCTCGGCATCATCATTCTCAAGCTTGTGGTTCTTGACGACCCCTGGCTGAACCCCGTTGGAGACTAATATGCGAAGGAGCCTCAGGGCCATATTCGATACTATCTTTATGTGCGTAGGTCCGTGATCGCTGAAGCCCAGTCGATCGATCGCCATCACGTTGCAACACCTCAGATAGGCCTCTAGCTCCTTGCTCCTCCTGACCCTTTGAAGGATCGTCCCTAGTTTCTTGTTGCGACCCGTCGGCAGAGTGAAGTCCATGCATCTAGAGCGGGATATGGCCTATCTAAGGATTCTTTCCACTCATTCGGTTAGGCACCCTGAACTGCAGGGTGGGATCATCTACAAGACCATGGACACAGCCCTGAACTGGATCGTGGCTATCAAGATGCTGAAGAGCGCCTTGTCGACCGATGAGGCGTTTCATCTGAGAGCTGCAGGCGGCCACCAAGCTCAACCATCAGAATATCGTCTCAATTTACGACACCGGTAAGGAAGGTGATAAGCAGTTCTTCGTCCTCGAATTCATCGATGGGACTAGCCTGCTCATGGAGACATGCCTGGGGGGGGTAAATGCGACATACAGATTGTCTTGCGAATTGGTATTGATTTTTTACAAGTCCCTACAATATGCGCACTCCCAAGTCGTCCTCCATTGGTATGACAAGCCCGAGAACGTCATGATGAGAAAAGGCAGATTCGTGTCTCCTGTATGCGTTTTTTCCAGCTCTAGGGGCTATTACCTCAGGTAATATTAAGAATACGTTAGTGCAACCATTTATATAAAGGAGCTCGAACTTAACGCCGTTATAGGAGGTATGTGTTCTAAGACATATCAAGGCGCTCAGGTGTAGGGAGTGCTGTAAGGAGTTCCCACCTGTCAAGTTATACGCTTGTGACGAATGCTTCGGACCTCTCGATGTAGTGTATGACTATGACTCCATAAAACTGGAAAGAAGTTCTTTCAAAAACAGACCCCGAACTATATGGCGTTACCATGAACTCTTGCCTGTAGAGGATACTTCGAAGATCGTCGATCTGGGGGCTGGATACACGACTCTGCACAAATGCAGAAGGTTAGCTGAACTGATAGGATTGAGAAGCCTGTACGTTAAGGATGATACGGTAAACCCTACGTGCTCGTTCAAGGACAGACCTTCGACTGTCGCGGTGTCAAAAGCCTTGGAGTTCGGCGCCAAGGCTGTTGGATGCGCTTCAACGGGCAACTTGGCTGCGGCCACCGCCGCTCACGCCGCGAAGGCCGGACTGCCATGTTACGTCTTTATCCCAAAGGGAATCGAAATGAACAAGATCTTGCAGGCGGCGACCTACGGGGCAACGGTCATAGCCGTCGATGGTACGTATGATGATGCTAACAGGCTAGCTGCCCAGGCGGCGGAGTCATACGACTGGGCGTTCGTAAACATCAATATTCGCCCATACTATGTGGAAGGCTCGAAGACCCTAGCCTTCGAGATATGCGAGCAGTTAAACTGGAATCCTCCGGACCACGTCATCGTGCCCGTCGCCAGCGGTGCCCTACTATGTGCGATCCACAAGGGCTTCGATGAGCTTGGGAAAATCAGTCTCGTAAAGGATCCGAAGGTCCGTGTGACGGGGGCCCAGTCTCAGGGCTGCTCGCCCATCGTAGCAGCCTACAAGTCGGGTGGCGAGGAGGTGGAACCCGTGGAGAAACCGAGCACCATAGCTAAGAGTCTAGCGATTGGAGACCCAGGAGATGGCGTCTACGCGGTCAGGAGAATCAGAGAATCTGGAGGAGTGGCGGAATCGGCATCCGACGTCGAGATCGTAGATGCGATTTTTCTCTTGGCGAAGACGGAGGGAATATTCACGGAGCCTGCCGGAGGAGTTGCGATAGCCGTTTTGAAGAAACTTGTGGAAAGTGGGGAGATATCAAGAGACGAGGAGGTTGTGTGCTTAGTTACCGGGAATGGCCTAAAGACAACGGAGGCCATCCTTAGTTCCATATCCAAACCCATCGAAGTTCAACCAAGATTGGAATCGCTTAAGGCCCTAATAACGCAGAGGTGATGTACTTGACACGGGTAAAGGTGATCTTTCCTTCTATGCTAATGGGCATAACCTGCAGTGAAAGGGAGGTTGAGATACATGCCTCGACGTTGGGCGAAGCACTTGGCAAACTTGCGGAGAAGTACGGGGATGGGTTTAGGACGAGGATACTTGATTCAACTGGCAGACCGAAGCGCCTCGTAAATCTCTACGTAAACGGCAAGAACGTACGTTTTCTAAAGCTATTGGAAACACCGCTTGAAGATGGAGATGAGATCTCGATCCTCCCATCAGTGAGTGGGGGATAAGCGTACGCCTTGAAATGGTCTAGAATATGCCTAACATAAGGCTCTATTCTCGTTTCCCACCGATCGGATTCCCCAGCAAAGCCTCGTCCACTAGCCTCTCGAGCTCACCTTCGCTCAAAACATCTCCAGCCGAAACGAGTCTATCATTGATGTATATAGATGGGACGACAAGAACTCTGAACTTCTGCCCTTCTTTCGAAAAGGCGTCTATGTGCTCTACATCAACGTTCTTCCTCTTCGCGACCCTCGTGGCGATCAATAGAGCGTTAATGCATTTACCGCAAGTAAAATCTGAACCAACTACTTTGATGATGACCTTCCCCAACGGCAGTACTAACCAATCCCGATCGCATTGGATAGATATATCTCTCTTTGGCTTCCCATAATAGAGATGCTTACCATACTTGTCGCCTAGCATTGTGCGGTGACTGCCTTATTTACTGCCCCTATCGACCAATTACTAACCGTATAAAATATAAGTGCGATGACATAACTATCGTACCTTGCTGAGCAAGGATGGCAAGTGTCAAGGTTAAGGTCTCAACGGCAATCCTGGAGAAGTGGACTGAAATAGATATAGAAGCGGATCACGTGGAAGAGGCCCTCAAAATGATCATGGAACGATACGGCGAAAAGATGAAGGGCAGGATCTTTGATGAGGAAGGCAAGCTCAACAAGTTTCTGGATATCTATGTAAATGGAAGAAACATCAACTTTCTAAATGGCCTCGACACTGAGCTCAGAGACGGTGACAGCATAACTGTTCTCAGAGTTGTAAGTGGCGGTTAGTTGATATAGGGTCAATGCACAGAGCACAGGGTCAGCTGCAAAGGCAACATCGCTTTCCCATTAACGATTGGGAGTAGAATAGATTTCACTCCTCCTAAGAGCCCAGGTCAGAGAATATTTCGCTTATCGTTCTCTCGACTTCCCTGGGATCCCCTCTAGGCACTTGGTTTATATTGGTGAGTTCTTTTACAATTCAGCTACGCTGCTAATCAGAATAGTGGGGTGCGTTTGATCTCCGATTCGACAAATCTCTCCCTCTTCTCATCTGTCAGGCCTGTAGCGAATTTATGTACTCTCTGGACGAATTTATTGAGTCCATCTACACGTTGGCCATAGATTGTGGATAACTGCCCACCTGAATGCTTCACCATATCTATGGACTCAGCAGCCAACACTCCACTTTCTATCGCCAACCTTACACCCTCACCAGAAAGATGGTTGCAGAAGCCTGCGGCATCCCCAACCAAAACCACGCAGCCTTCGCCATTTACTGGCATACCGTAGGGTAGGGATGCGGCCTCACTCCCCTTCAGTGAAATTGGATTGAAGGAGAACTCTCTGCACAGCCATGCTCTAAACCTCTGCATGCAGGTATGGGCTTGCTTGAAAGAGCTTCTACGAAACCCCGCTCCGAGCACTAAGAACCCATCCTTTGGGATTACGTATGCGTAAGTGGGTGTGATCTCTCCTTTGAAGAATGCATAGAAGTGTTCGCTGAATTCCCCTTCGGCCTCCCACCATTCTTGAAGGACCATTAGTGTCTCCATGTGCAGCTGTGAGTAAAGCTTCTCTCTCACTCTGGAGAGCGCTCCATCTGCACCGATAAGGTATTCCGCTGAGAACTTCGCATCTCTCCCGTCAACGTTTACCAGGATATCTACACCACCATCCTGGACATGAAGGCCTTTAAATTCGGCTCTGAACATAATTTTCACGCCAGAGTCTTCAGCAGCCTTTAGAAGCCGATCATCGAATGTGTCTCGGTTTATGTTGAGAAGCATATAGCCCCTCATAGTCCCACTATTCACTTTGCCGCTCGGTGGGATGTAGAAGAGCCCGAGGGTCGGAGGTGTGCACATCATGTCTGGTGAAAGCTTTACCCACAATTCGTCCAAGATGTCAATACATATAGTTGGGAGCACACCTCCACACGGCTTATGCCTATGAGGAGGTTGCTTCTCGACTAAGAGGGTTCTATATCCAAGCTGAGAGCACTTTATGGCTGAGGCGGCTCCTCCTGGGCCCCCTCCCACCACTATTACATCAAAGTTTCCGCGTGTCATAAAGCCATCCTTTCATAACTCTCTGCTATTCTCTCGGATTGCGAAAGTATCTTTCTTAACAGGTATATCCTCAATTTTGTCTGAGCGTCGAATTCTCCTCTATATGCCTCCGACACCTTACCCAAGTCATAACAGGTCTTGTCTTCAATGTCAATTATGAGCCCTGGAACACCTACGTCTTCCATATCACGCTTATGCTTACAGTAGAATGCTTCACAGCAGCAGCCAATGTATCCATGTGCGCCATTCCTCTTTAAGTCTCCCAGCACATCCATCAAGTGTTCGAAGTTTAAGATTGTGATGGGCTTCAGCCCGACTTGTTCAGCCAGCTCGTAAGCCTCTCCAACCGAGCAAAACCCACACTTCTCACAGCCGTCCGTAGCTCGGTATCTGCATGAAGGAAGCTTGGCACAGTAAGGTAGGAGTAGATACTCGAAGCCACCATTCAGCGAAAGCCTAGCATGCCATGAAACAGGGTACAGGTGGCTCGCATCCTCCGCCGACAAATTTTCCTGGTAAGAAAGTTTATCTATCGCCTCCATGATTAAGTTCATAATGTTTTTGGGCGTTACACCAACTATCTGAACAGAGTTTTCGGCAAAGAACTTTCTAACAATACTCGTTACATCATCGTATGAAGCAAACTTTAGGGCTGCCTCTAGGCCAAGTATTCCCCGAGGTGGAAAGGTGAAGAAATCACCTGTAATGAGTATCTGCTTGATGACCCTAGTCTCCCTATTCAGCTTGATTGATACACGTATCAGGCCTCCAGGCGTCTTGTCCACAGCCTGTACCACCGCGGACTCGTTGGATAAGTGCCTGTCAAGGTAGATCCATTCACTAGACTGGAAGTATGGCAGTCTTTCCATGAGTATATTCTTCTCAACATTTCTTAACCCTCCCTCAGCCAACCTGATCTCTAGAACTTTCTCAAACCCTTTTGCCAAAGCTTCTTTGATCTCTTGGTAGCTGGGTGTGTAGCCTAGCTCCCATCTAAGGCAGGTTACTCTATCCCTTACAGATTTCAGCTCCTTATCCTTCAGCTTCACTACTGGTATTCTTAAGGCGCGGATCATGTTCTCTACATCATAGTCGGTGAGGAGTGTGCCTTGGAAGAGGAATGCTTCGTCCCGCTCTACACCCCCCGTACCTGAAATCTTTCTACCATTGACTTCGATGTCGTTTTTAGGCCGGAAGGCTGCCCTTACACCCAAGTTTTTGAGGGCAGAGATCACGCCGTTGCACATCATCCTGAACAGCTCCTCCTTGGCTTGGTAGTTCGGGGCTACAGACTTAGATGCGACCACCTCCCAACCTATGGATAATCTATCAAAGTAGATAGCTCCTCCGCCAGTAAGCCTCCTATTTACATCAATCCCCCTATCTCTAACATAGGGTAGGCGGACTTCTTGCTCCACATCTTGGTGGTAGCCCACCAAGACTGCGGGTGGGTTAAATCTGAGGAGGCATATGGTGTTTGGAGTTAAGTTGACGGATCGACATTCGAGCAGGGAGTCATCTAACGCCATATTCTCTGCGGCCGTGTGTACGCCTGTGTCAAGTAGCCTCCACTCCTCCATAGCTCCCTCACCATAGGGTTGGCACGTACTCTCCTCCACTCAAGGATAAGGCCTCCCAAAGGAGTGAGCAGCATCCTTCGTGAAACTTGATGCTGAGTCTCAGCCTTCTCGCTAAATCATATGCTTCCTCACTTGGATAGGCGATCCCATTCGCACCAGCCTTGATGGCCAGGGCATCGGTCTTGGCCTTATGCATGCCCCTCGGCCTTGCGCAGCCTAGGGCTATTGGTGTGTGTGGCATAGTCAGCCTTGAAGCAAGGATTACCCTAGCAATGTCGATGGGTGTTGGTGGATTGATGTGTTCCATGAGTGTGTTCATGAGGGGCATGAAGGCCACTATGACCACAGCCATAGGTTTGTGTCCAGACAGCATCTCTACAGCCCTCCTTTCACCCATCAACCTTCCGTAGTGAATGCCCACAACGATGTGGGGGACGGTTGGTATACGATTCTCTTCCAAAACTCTCAATGTGTAGTTAAAATCGTCTACATCACGGTCTAGATGGTTGATTTCCCTAATGGTCTCTTCAGATCCGATGATATCGATCATAGCCGCATCCACACCTGTGTCAGCCAACTCCTCGGCTGTAGATCGATCGATGAGTCCTGTATGCACGACTATCTTCAACCCCAGCTCTCGTTTTACACGCTTCATCACTGGAATGAACTTCTTGAGTGGGACGCTACCGTCCCTCAAGCTACCACCGCTTATGAGGCATCCGAATCCACCAGTCTCCTTGACCAGCTCACATACCATGAGCAATCTTTCAGGTGTCGGCACGGGAATCATACTCTCCAACAACCTTCCTCTACAGTGTTCACAGTTGAGCCAACACCTCCTCCCTGTGATGGAGATAGCCGGGAACTTGAATTGATTGGTGGCTTGGAAGAATGACGTATCATAGTGTACCATGCCTGGAGCGTAGAAGTGGATCTGGTTTTGAAAGTTTCTTCTGGAGAGTTGGTAGGCTTTCATAAAGAGTAATTTGAGGCCGTACGGTGAGCTGTTGAAGCACTCTTCCAGCAAATTCACCCATCTCCTCTAAGCCTTGGATTATTGGTTGAAGGGCTCTGCACCCAGATCCTCCACCCACGGTTTAACTGGGTCTTCGGAATAATCCCAGATCTGCTTCCTTATGATTTTCACATCGCATCTGTTGGGTGTGAATGGATAGTTTCTTAACTCGCCCATATACGCTTGATAGGGTGTGCAGTCGGAGAACGGCCTGTTGCAGGCATTCTCCCTATTTCTACTCGCGCAGCCTGATGTCATGAATGGTAGGCCGCTATTAACAGCTTCTATGAATAATTCTTTGGTAATGCCGAAGTCGATGAGCCTACCTTTCTCACCAAATACCATATTCTCCACTCTAGCCAAGCCTTTGTTTATCAGGTATCTTGCGAGCTGCACCCTCCTATACCTCCCTATAGGTGGCTGTGGATGGCCCTGCATCTGTGAACCTTCTTCTGGAAAGAACGAGAAGAGGTGGGTAAGGGCCCTCATATCATACGCCTTCTGAATCGCCTTTGTAGCCTCCTCCTCGGCTTCACCTAGGCCTACGATGAGGTGTATGCCCACATTAAACCTTCCGAATACTTCGATGGCCTCCTCCACTGCCCCCCAATACCTCTCCCACTTATGGGGGTCACCTACACCCCAATCTCTCAGCCTATTGAACAATTCTGGTGTCGCCGCATCGATTGCTACACCCACCTTGTCTACGCCAGCCTGCTTCAGCTCATAGAGCCACTTTTTGTCGATGATCGTGGGCGTGATCAGAGCAGAGATGGCATCGGTCTTTTCACGGAGTCTGCTCACAATCTCTAGCGTGTCATCCCTCGCTCTACCGTTTGTGACCATTGAAACGCATACCCTCTCAACATGGCTGCATGATTCGCTGCCCATCCTTTGAACCATGTCTTGGAGGTGTATGCTGGGCCAGTCTACACGTATGAAGCTGTATTCATCCCATGGTTTGCCAACTCTTCTTGTTCGTGAAAGTCCGCAGTAGGCGCATCTGCCCACACACCCATCGCTGTAGGTGAGTAGGAGGTTGATGCAGTAAAGTTTTGCGTTTCGGTAGAATCCGCCAGGGGCCAGTCTGAGAGTTATGGCTGCTGCAAGACTTATCCTTACATATTCAGGTGATTCACACCTCGCTAAGATCTGTGTTGAAGCTTCACCAGCCAATCCAATCGATGTCAACCATGGGATTCGATATTTATGTTATTGGTCCTATTCTATACGCCGATATTACTATGAATTAGGGCTATTCAAAATTACCCTCTCCTCTAAAAGATCGTTCTGATGCATCTTATCTTGTCATCCAATCCGTTACCATTGGCGGCTATCGCCACGCTCAGCATGGCTATGAAGACGATGTGCACGTGGATGCTCACCGAGTCGAATCCTCTAACCCTGATCCTGTCCAGACCTAGGAGCCCCTTAGCCCTTGAGAAGACCCTCTCAACCGATGCCTTCATCCGCCTGTAGGTCTTGGACATCGGCTTCGCCTTGCCTTTGCCAGCCCTCCTGGGGTTGTGATCGATGAAGGCCCTCGCTCCTATGCTCTTCAGAAAGCTCCTCGTCTCCCTGTTGTCGTGGATCGCATCGCCAGCTACCCATGAGGCCTTCACGCCCTTCCTCTTTGCGGCCTTGACGAGGGGCTTGAACATCGCGTTCTCATATATGTTTGCAGGCGTCACTCTGAGCTCTATCGGCAGCTCCGAATCGTAATCCGCGATCAGATGCACTTTGTAGCCGTAGATGAGCCCTTCCTTGGATACGTAGCCCCAGGCCGCGTCCGGATCTGTCCTCCCGACTTCTACGCCAGTAGCATCTATGACCAAGGATGGGCCCTTTACGACCTCGCCTCCTACCAGCCTCTCGACGAGCAGCTTGAAGATGCGCCTGAATCCCTCAAGGCCGACCCTGTGCTTGAAGCGGTTGATTGTCGGCTGGCTCGGCGTTCTTCCGCGCTTGAAGCCGCAATCCTCAGCAAGGCTTGGCAGGCGCTTCAGTAATCTGGCCAGCCCGCTTTCGGACTCGCTACTCAGGGGCATGAGGATCAAGGCGTTTAGCATCGGCCTGAATGGATAACCGGGGTTGCCAGGCCCTTTAGGCCCATCCTCATCCTCCATCTGGGGGATGTCGAGGGAGCTGAAAAGCTCCTCCAGGGAGAGCCTGATGCTCCGATCCATGCTGGAAAGAAGCTGTCCTGAGCCTTAAACAAATTATGAATAGCCCTATGAATCATAAACATTAATAACGCCGTTAACTAATTATAACAGCGTTAAGGTCTGAAGGCATTGGTTGATATAATTCCGGAGATGATTAGGAAGGATTTCAGCATCTTATCGACAGATCTACGATACTTCGACAATGCCGCCACATCCCTGACGCCGGTTCAAGTAATAGAGGCTATGGACGATTATTACTCGAATTACAGAGCATGTGTAGGCCGAGGAGTTTACCGAATTTCCAGGACTGCTACGGAAGCCTACGTCGCTGCCCACAAGAAGGTAGCAGGCCTTCTCGGTGCCCGAGATGGCGAGATAGTCTTTACAAAGAACTCTACAGAGGCAATAGGCACCGTGATCACAGGCCTTAAGTGGAAGAAGGGGGATAAAGTCGTAATAACGATATTGGAGCACCACTCAAATTATGTCCCTTGGCTTAAGGCCAGAACCGTCTTCGGCTTTGACCTAGAGGTCGTGAAAGTGCGTAAGGATGGCGCTTTCAATCCCTCTGATTTCGAGAAGGCCGTAGATGATAGGACTAGGATTGTCTCTTTCTCCCACGTTTCCAACGTCCTGGGGTCCATAGCGCCCCTTGAAGAGATATGTGAAATAGCTCATAGGCATGGTGCACTTGTATTGGTGGATGCCGCGCAGTCTGCGCCCAGTATGCCGATAAGCGTAAAGAGTGGCTTTGATTTTCTTGCTTTCTCGGGCCACAAGATGCTAGGCCCGACAGGCATCGGAGTTCTATTCCTGAGGCGCGAACTCATAGATGAACTAGATCCTCTCTCGATCGGCGGTGGCACTGTAAAGGATGTTGGCGTGGATAGTTATGAGCTTCTAAATAATTGGGAGAGATTCGAGGCCGGAACCCCGAATATAGCTGGCGGTATAGGGCTGGGCCGTGCTGTTGAATATCTGAGGGATATAGGCATAGAAACCGTAAGTGCTCATGAACGAAGGCTCGTCGAGAGGATGATGGAGGGACTGTCCGAGATCAAAGGCGTCCAGATTTACGGTCCAGACGACGCTAGCAGGAGATGTGGGATCGTTTCTTTCTCCTTCGAAGGCCTTGCCCCTCATCTCGTAGCAACTATACTCGACAGTGAGTACAATATCGCTGTTAGATCAGGCCATATGTGCTGCTACCCCCTCATGAAGTATGTTCTCGGAAAACCCGAAGGTTTGCTCAGGGCTTCTGTCTACGTCTACAACACCTTGGAAGAGGTTGAATACCTCCTTTCATCTCTGAAGAAGATATCGATGGAGGTTAGCTAGGCTGTGAGCTTCCAGATCGCCTTCCGAGGAAAGCAAATCGAATATTTTTACGCCTTATACTGCAAGAAGGGCTTCGGAGCCCGCCCATCATCAGCGATTAGTCTCGATTTGGAGGAATTGACTCAAAAGCTCTCCGGGTCTGGGCATTTCAAACTCAGGAAGTTAGCGCATAACTATGTTGTGCTGGAGCATGATGAGACAACGATATCCATCATGAGAAATGGTGAGATCCTACTAGAGCAAGTGCCAAGAGGGGATCCCAGGGAAGTCGAGAGAACGATAAGTGAAATATTCTCTGACCTGGGCTCTTAGGAGGAGTGAAATCTAGTCTAGAGAGCAAAGGGCAGCCAAGAGGGCAGCTACGGCAAATTCTACAAGCATGGGAAACTATGGCATACGGGGGAGATCGTAGATCATCTCAACTGCTCTGGCCTTCTTCATGAAGATGTACTTAGTCTTCCAAATTTCGATTGAGCACCCCTCTCCCACTAAGCATACAGAGCAAAGTCATTTTGCGTCCAGCCCTTTTAGACAAACTCTTGGATGGCCGTTTGATTAACAGTCGCTAACGAAACTCATAATCTCGTGGTAGATGTTTAGAGCACCCTCCTCTCCCTCTGCTCCATGAATTAATATATTGCCCGTCTTCATGAGGACAACAGATACGTTAGGCGAATACTCGATCGTTACAGCGAAGCTCGTCTTCATCTTTACCTTGAATCGGATTGTGAGGGCCCTAGCGCATTCTTCCAGGTCCAGGGATGCATTCTTACTCGATGCGATGCTAAACGAATTTCTACCGCAGAGCTCAACGACTCTCGTAGGACTGGTTACAATTTGTTTCAAAGGGACTCCACAGGCCAGGCAACCAGGTACTTTTTTCATTGCGAAGGTCTGAAAATCCATCGAATCGATGTCGGCGAAGAGAAGCTGACCTGCAAGGACTGGCTTCTGCTCAAGAATGATATCGAGGGCCTCCTTCACTTGAATACTTGCGATGATCGCCAATATCTGAGGATATACGCCGACTGTCTCGCATGTGGGTTGTCCTTCATCGCTAATACTTCCTAAGATGCACTCAAGGCAGGCGGTGCTGTCCGGGAGGATCGTGGAAGCATTGCCATAGGATTCAAGGGCGCTACCGAAGACGTACGGCACTTTCCTTGTCAAACACGCCCTGTTTATGTCGTATCGCGGTTTTAGCCTATCCAGTCCATCGATGACAACGTCAACTCCCCTTATGATGTCATCGGCTGTCTCAGAGTTTATAGATATGGCGAGCGGCTCAGTCTTCACGTCTGGATTGATGGCTTCAAGCCTCCTCGACGCAGCTTCGACTTTGGGATAGCCCAATGATGACATATCGTAGAGGCTTTGCCTTTGGAGGTTAGTTATATCGACCACATCATGATCCACTAGGCGAAGATGCCCGACGCCCATCGCTGCTAGTTGGAGTGCCGAGACAGAGCCCAGGCCTCCTACGCCCACTATCGAGACACGCGCCTCTCGCAACCTTCTCTGTCCTTCCACCCCTATCCCCCTCATGACCGTCTGTCTGGCATATCTATCCATCTGCTCAAGCACCGGGAGCGCTGTCAAATCCACATCCAATCGTTGATAGGAAATGGACGTAATTAAGGGTTCGACCTGCCGATATTAAAGTATTACTCAGGGTCATAAACATTTATAACGCCGTTATAATTAGTTAACGGCGTTAAGGTGGAAGCGATAACGTTGCGAATCTACGGCGATGTAACTCAGACCATCGGTAATACGCCATTGGTACGTCTGAATCGCGTCACGAAGGACTGCGTGGCAACGGTGGTCGGAAAGCTTGAGGGGCGAAATCCCCTTGGTTCGGTCAAGGATAGGATCGGCGTTAGCATGATCGATGAGGCCGAGAAACAAGGAATAATCAAGTCGGATACCATTGTCCTCGAACCGACGAGCGGTAATACTGGTATCTCTTTGGCCTTCGTCTGCGCCGCCCGGAGTTATCCGCTGACGCTCGTCATGCCCGAGACGTTCAGCGTCGAGAGGAGGGCCCTCATGAAGGCCCTTGGGGCTAGCATAATCCTGACCCCCGGTTCTGAGGGCATGCCAGGAGCTGTAAAAAGAGCGGAGGAAATTGCAGCCAAAGATAGTCGATATTTCGTTCCCCAACAGTTCAGGAATCCCGCCAACCCGAAGATCCATAGGGAGACGACTGCGGAGGAGATATGGAATGATACGGACGGGAAAGTCGATATCCTGGTGAGCGGGGTTGGCACTGGCGGCACGATTACGGGGGTTGCCGAGGTAATAAAGGCGCGCAAGCCTTCTTTCAGTGCCATAGCTGTGGAGCCGGCAGCATCTCCTGTTCTCTCTGGGGGTAAGAGGGGACCTCATAAGATACAGGGGATCGGGGCCGGCTTCGTCCCAGAGGTCCTCCGGATGGAACTCGTAGATGAGATATTCAAGGTGGCGGATGAAGAAGCCACGACCATGGCTCGAAGGCTGGCCCGCGAAGAAGGGCTTCTGTGTGGGATATCTTCTGGGGCGGCTGCTCATGCTGCAATTGAAGTTGGGAAGAGAAAGGAGAACGAAGGCAAGCTCATAGTGGCAATACTCCCAGATACGGGAGAGCGATACCTTAGCACGCCACTCTTCTCCATCGAGCCAGAATCGGAGTATCGCATCTGAGGTGGAGTTCGGATGATTTTTCATCCTAACATTGACTGTTCGTTTCATATTCATATGATGGGGTGAAGGTACTTGAATGAACTGGAGGAAATAGGGCGGGGAAAAGGCCTCAAGGGCTTAGGGACATCAGTTGATCGGATAATCGAGACATATGATGAGACTAAGGGCATCAACCTTCGAGAGGAGGAGGATCTGCCATCAAAACAGGAAGTCATTGAGATTCTAAATGACTTGATGACCGTCATATTTCCAGGTTACTACGGGAAGATCGATATCACAAAGGCAAATATGCGCAGTATAATAAACGACCTTCTTGAGACCATCTATGTCCGACTGAAAACTCAGATCGAGAGGAGTCTCAAGTATGATTGCAGGAAAACTCAAAGATGTCCGGTCGATATGTGTGAGCTACAAGCGGAAGAGATCGCAAGGGAGATTATAAGTAAGATCCCTGAGATTCGGCGATTGCTCAGCGGCGATATCCAGGCAGCATACGATGGAGACCCCGCGGCCAAGAGCATCGAGGAGATCATACTGAGCTATCCCGCCATACTTACAGTGGCCACGTATAGAATAGCCCATCTTCTCTATAGGAGAGACGTTCCCCTTATACCGAGGATCATGGGCGAATACGCTCACAGCATCACGGGGATCGACATTCACCCTGGTGCGAAGATAGGCAAAAATTTCTTCATAGATCATGGCACGGGCACGGTGATAGGGGAGACAACCATAATCGGCGACAATGTCAAGCTCTACCAGGGCGTAACACTAGGCGCCCTCAGCTTTCCAAAGGATGAGAAGGGCAAGATCATAAAGGGTGGAAAGCGGCATCCGACCATCGAGGACAGCGTTGTTATCTATGCTGGTGCGACAATACTTGGTGGGAACACCATTATCGGAAGGAACAGCGTTATAGGCGGAAATGTCTGGATCACTTCCTCAGTTCCTCCGAATACAAAAGTGAACGGCTCCCTGCCTGAGCAAACTTATAGCCGGAGAGGTCGCACTAAAACGAGCTCTAGTTAAATATTTATGAAAATGCTAAGCTCTAAGGTTTGAGCAAATGCAAGGCCAGCCGAACTCGCAGATGTAAACCACACTGCATAAATATCAGACGGTCTCGTGCGAAACTTACTAGCTCCTTTTAGGAGTGTCGTGAGGGCGTTCCGAGTACTGGTGCAAGAACCATGAGGACGATCGACATAGTGCTTAAGAATTTCTCCAGACGAAAGGGGAGGTTGGTGTTCAGCAGTTCGGCCCTGATCTTTGCAATAGCCCTCATGATCTCCGTTCTCGTTATCTCCAGTTCAATGCAGAACCAAATTGGTAAGGAAGTCGATAAGTATGGCGCGAATATCGTCGTCACCCCTTCGTCGAAGTCATTGGAAGTGCCCTACGGCACGATATTGCTCGGAAGCACCACAATCCCGGAGAAATCGGTCGAAAGCATCTTCACGATTAAAAACAGAAGAAATATACGCGTCGTGTCCCCAAAGCTCTATGGCCAGATAGTTTTCGACAACAATACCGTACTCATCGCAGGCATCATACCCAAGAATGAATCGACTCTCAAGGTCTGGTGGAACGTTGCGGGATCGCTCCCCAAAGATGAGGAAGACGAAGTCATGTTGGGAGCGGAGGTTGAGAACGCGCTCAAGAAGGAGGTGGGTTCTACCATCTCGATCAAGGGGTTGGCTCTCAAGGTGGTCGGCATATTGGATGCAACTGGGTCGGTGGATGATTACACCATGTTCGTCCCCCTGCACGTGGCACAAAGGCTTCTGGATCAGCAAGCCGTGGTCAGCGTGATCGATGTTGGTGCCCTGTGCAACGAGTGCCCCGTTGAGGAGATATCGAGGCAGATCGAGAATGTAATACCGGGCGTGAAGGCCACACCCATAAAGCAGGCCGTGGAGACGAGGATGAAGGCAGTCGAACAGACCGCGAACTTCTCGTTTGTCATCTCCTCCATAGTCCTAGCGGTCGGTTGTGCCAGCGTCATGAACGCCATGATCTCTTCGGTGCATGAGCGGACCAAGGAGATTGGGGTACTAATGTCACTCGGAGCGGATAGCTGGGATCTTTACGGGATCTTCCTCTTGGAATCGACGATCGTGGGCCTATTGGGAGCTGCGATAGGCCTTGCTCTCGGCCTTGCATCGGCATGGATAGTCGGCTCGGTGATGATGAAGCTTGAAGTCGATCTCACCGGTATTCCAGTTCTCCCGATCGCCGTCTCCTATCTGGCATCA
>Ga0315282_10000552_pt1 | contig 73691 bp, 61 predicted proteins | sample YL17G07_20_MG_FD_203693 | JGI IMG/M metagenome (GOLD analysis project Ga0315282, IMG submission 203693) | Sediment microbial communities from Yellowstone Lake, YNP, Wyoming, USA - YL17G07_20 | ecosystem: Environmental > Aquatic > Freshwater > Lake > Sediment | place: USA: Wyoming | collected... | reverse complement strand
CCTCCAGTGGTATGTCCTTGGCGTGTACCTTTAAAATCGCCTTTCGTCCCTTGATATCCGGCCGATCGAGGACCACCTGGCGATCGAAACGGCCGGGGCGTAACAATGCCGGGTCGAGGATATCAGGACGGTTGGTAGCGGCTAACACAATCACGTTGGTAGAAGTATCGAAACCATCCATCTCAACCAGAATCTGGTTCAATGTCTGCTCACGCTCGTCATGGCCGCCGCCGAAGCCTGCGCCGCGATGGCGTCCTACGGCGTCAATCTCATCGATGAATACTATGCACGGGCTGTTGCGTTTCGCCTGCTCGAACAGATCGCGAACGCGTGACGCGCCAACACCTACGAACATCTCCACAAACTCGCTGCCGCTCATCGAAAAGAAGGGCACGCCAGCCTCGCCGGCTACAGCGCGACTGAGCAGGGTCTTTCCTGTACCAGGTGCCCCCACTAGTAGTACGCCTCTGGGGATGCGTGCACCAAGAGCGGAGAACTTCTTGGGGCTTTTGAGAAATTCCACCACCTCTTGCAGTTCCTGTTTGGCCTCATCGACACCGGCGACATCGTTGAAGGTGATATTGGATTTTGTGCCGGTGAAAAGGCGCGCTTTGCTGCGTCCGAAGTTCATTGCCTGGTTACCGACGCCCCGGGCGCCTCTGAAAATGAACCATATGAAACCGATGAAGACCAATAAAGGCAGGACTGTCCAAAGCAGACTGGTCCAGCTAAAGTTGCTGGGTGGGGAATATTTATAGTCTATTCCATACGGGCTGAACAGATCATACGCCTGTACGCTGTCCGACAGCATGTAGGCCTCTGCCTTATTGCCGTTCGCCAGTTCGACGGTAAGTTTATCACCCGATTGCTCTATGCTGTTTATCTGACTGTTATCAACAACTACGCCATCTTCAAGAATCTGCCCTTGTTTTGCCAAATTGACCAGCTCGCTCATCGTCATCTTTTCTACTTCTTCTGACGGCGGCCTGAAGGCAAAAAAGAGCGCTACCAGTGTGGCAATCACAACCAGGTAGAGGATGCTTTTCCTCAAGAAGTTGTAACTCATTCCTTTGTTTGGGCTAACGTTCACTGGCTTTCCTTTTGATATGGCACTGCAATATACAATATAACTATAACAGAATACAGTAAAAAATAAACTTCTTCGACGAGTTCGGCGCAGAGGCCACAAGAAAAGCTTTTGGTAAAAGCCGCTCTACAATCTATCTCTGGAAGCAGAAACTGAAGGCGTCAGATGGTAAGTTATCCGCTCTAGCCCCGGGCAACAAGACTCCCATTCACAAGAGAAAAAGGCCAGTTCACCCCTTTATCGAAGACTTTATCGTTAGATATAGGACCGATCATCCCGGAGTACGCAATACTTGATCTGGTATAATACTGAAAAACCTCATCGGGGTATTGGGAAACTTGCGCCACTTCGCTACTTCCTCGATAACTTCTCTACCCCTCTAAAGTCCAATATGTTATGGACCCTTACAGCAACTTGCATTTGTTGAAATTCTGTAGTATCCTCGTGCCAGTGGCTTGATCAAGGTTACCCAGTTCGACCGGCAACCCCGCAGAGTTTCTCTCCAGATCATCTCTCGAAATCAGGGTTTAGCACAGTACATTGGATGACCAAGTTCAGCACAGTATTTGAAGAAAGGAGGTCATCCAATGGATTACACCGATAAACAACTGACATGCAACGATTGCGGGAAGCCTTTTACCTTTGGCGTTGAAGAGCAAACGTTCTTCGCACAGAAGGGCTACACCAACGAGCCGAAGCGCTGCCCGGAATGCCGGGCAGCCAAGAAGCAGGAAATCGGCGGCCGTGGTGGTTATGGCACGCGCAGACAGATGTATCCTGCAGTGTGTGCCACATGCAACAAGAGTACCGAAGTTCCCTTCGAGCCTCGTGGAGACAGGCCAGTATATTGCAGCGCATGCTACAATGCCGCTGGCGGTGGTTCTAACAGAACCAGGAGATAACCTTAAAAAAGAAGGTTAACCAAGAGGCCGGGAGTTAATCTCGGCCTCTTTTTATAGCTGGTAGATTCTTCGCTTCGCTCGGAATGACAGATGCGAGGTTGGACTGAACCCCTGTAACTGGACAGATGAGGTTAAGAATACTGGCAGGATGTGCATTTGGTGCCCCCAAGTGACGCGAGTTCGAACGTTGGAACTGTATTGAATTGAACATTCTGGACGAAAGTGACTTACTAAACAAATAGGCGATTGCCAAGCCTGGTTATTAGCATCATTTAAATCCCAGGTGAGTGCCTTTATGTCTTCTTTTGTTCTGCCTTCTGTGTTTTCTTTTCTAACACTAACACTTGCTTCTTGGGCTTCTTCACATTTTTTCTTCCCTTGTTACCCATATCTATACCTCCATCCTCAGTCTCTTCTCAGGGATTGACTGCTCATTTTCCCCAACATCCGCTTTAAGTAAGATTATGCTGTTTTCACTATTGATGTCAATGGTTCAGGTGTCTCGGAATTTCTACGCTCTACCAGATACAGTGGATTGCACAAACCGCTATATCGTGCAATGAGACAACAAAGTAGTATGTTGTTCAACCACTTTCGCAAGATAGATCAGTAGTATTCCCAGCCGTATATAATTTATATCCTTTACGTTTGAAAAATTCTTTCCCGCGAAGGGAATGATTTAGAAATTTCTTTCCCCGAAGGGAAGGGAAAGTCTCTTTTTTATGCGGAAAGAATTTCAATTTTTACATATGAATTTTTGAAAATTAAAGCTAAAACGTGAAAATTCTTTCCAGTTAGAGTTGCATAAATTCTTTCCCTATGCTTAATTAACAAAGTGCAGAGAAAAAATGATGCGATAAACTGTCTACGCGAGCTTGCATCAAAGATAGGAGGGACTATGAAAACAAGTAAATATCGACCAACAGCTAAACAAGTGAAGGCCGTGCTAGATTTTGCTATTCAGCATAAATGCCTGATCAATCCTACTGGTTACAATTACTACCTGGAAGGATTCAATGAGTTCGGCCACTGTGTCTGCGATAGGACTAAGACTCGGGTGCACTGCCCATGCGATGAGGCTCCGCTGGAAATCGCGGAGAAAGGGAAATGCCTGTGTGGCCTTTTCTGGCGCGATTACGAGACGTATATGGTCGCTAAGAATATAAAGGGGGACTGACAATCTTAGGTCGGAGAAAAATATGAAAAGCAGAAATGGTATATCTATAAACTCTCTTGTCCCAAATGAAGATGCAGAAATAGTACTTCTGGAAGAACTCTACAAAGCTAGTAGCAAGTTAGATACAGCCACATTAATATCACGCGCCATGTCTCATTTCCCTCAAATTCAAACACCTGAGGATCTTAATCGTGAAACACCTAGCGGCCGCCCATGGTGGCAAGGAAGGTTTAGGTTTGACTTATCCCGTCTTGGTAGTAAGGGAGATGCTATTAACATCAAACGTGGCTGGTGGAGGATATCTGATAAGGGTTTGAGACGAATAGAGCAGCGCTCTCGCACGACTCACGGCTGAAGGTAAAAGGCTGCTCCAGTTCGGAGCAAGTGAAGTAGATACAATCGGTCATTATTGGAGAATGTGATGGATACCCTTGATGATTTCTCAAGACTAACTGAAGCGGCACTTCATCGAGAAGTCGCTTTAGAATTGTCACTCCAGAATAGAGAAAGCGATGCGGTGGCGGAATATAACAAAGCTATTGAACTAGACCCTGAGTCGGCAGAAGCCTATTACAGACGCGGTATGTCCTATGATTCCTTAGGTGAATTTGAATGCGCTGTGGAGGACTATACGGAAGCTATCCGTTTGGACCCTGACTACCCCGAAGCATATTCATTCCGCGCAACGGCTCACTACATGCTGATGCAGGAAGATATCTCCTTAACTAAAGAGGTCGCACAACGTACAATCAACCGGGCCATAGCAAGGGGCGATGACACTGCCCCCTTCCGCGGTTACCTGAATGATCAGCTAGGCTACTTGTACAGATTGGATATTGGCGCTATTAAGAAAGAAAGAGAGCAATATGTGACGGCCGCAGAATCGATCTTTTATGATTGTCTTGGTCGCGCATTTTTCATCGAGTATTAACTCCGCAAGAATTGATGTCTATATATCTTTTAAGCAAGGAGCGTTGAGATGTTTGAACATCTGCCTGTCATAACGGACGAAAGCTGGGATGTCCTTGTCGACAAAGAGATTCCTGTTTTTGAAGAAAGATTCCATTGTTATGCTGAGAGCTTATCGGATATGCGCAAGGTAACAGAATATGTGTGCCAAGAGATGAGAGATTACAATCCAAATTTAGTAAAGGCAATTCTTACCTGCTCGCACGCAGTAGCTGGAACGCTTGAGTCTGATGGGGTAGACCCTTATATAGCAAGGTTAGCCGGAATGCTATGTCTCTCGAATATCCTGCCTCTGTTGCGACTTGTTGATCGATCGCTGGAAGCTCAAGAGCTTGAACAGAAATTCATGCGATGACGATAGCGCCATCCGCAGAAATAGGCGTATGATGCGTTTTGAACCACTCCAAATAGCCTTCTTGGATAGCAGGTGAAGATTGAAAGATGGAATGTCTTGTTCGTACTCGCATACCATAAACATCATGCAACAAAGGCCCCCAGAGCACTGTGCCTTCTTGAAACAAGCTGGGCAAGCGTTTACGTATTCAACATATCAATAAGTTGTGCAATGTCATTCAAGGTTGATCTAATCGAAGGCAAACACCGCTTTGAAAACCCTTCCATGAGTTCTATCTATTGATAACAGTGGCTCACCACTTATATGCTTAACTTTCAATGTTTATTCCTCCTTCCTTAACATTACCAATCAGTATTCTCGGTAAGGAGTCTTCACAGACAATGTATTTGACAATAGATAGTTCGTTGGCTAAACTGTTGCCCTAGTGAATGATATTATAATTATACAGATTATAGAGATGTGTGAGGTGTTAAATGACAGGTGACATCAAATGTCCATTATGCGGATCCGCAACAACTTTGCGGACAGCGAAAAAAGGTTCAAATGTTGGCGAACAGTTCTATGTGTGTGAGCGTTATCCGGAATGCAAGGGAAAAGTCAAATATAAGACTCAGGGTGAAGGTAAAGATAAATCCAAGCTAAAAAGGATGATGGGCAATATGCCTTCTGATGTACAATGGCTGGCTACATTCGAATGTGTTAGAAGCCAGGCAGCGCCTGTTATGAGTAAAATAAGCAAGGCAAGCGGTGGCAACGACAAAGAACTTCTTGAGGCTTTGAATGAAGCAACCCAGCAGCTTCCGGTTTTGCTCCAGGCGATGAAAGAAATTCCTGAACCATCGAAAGAAGAGTATAAGAAATCCAGGGAAGACGTGTTAAAAGGCATAGAGTTGTACATCCAGGGTTGCCAATCTCATATCCAGTGGGTTGAAACCAGGAAAAGTTTACATTTAAATGAAGGGCTAGCTCATTTTAATGAAGCTACTAAGAAATTTGACAGCTCTACTAAGTGGCTTGTAAAAAGTGAGTAATGATAATCAATTCCGCTTTAGCCATGTTTTATTTAAATCCATTCTGCCGTTTTATATGGTTTTGTTAAGGGGTGTTTCATGATAGGCGGACCGTTCTTTACGATATTTATCGTGTTCCTGATCCTGAAGCTTACTCACGTAGTTGATTGGAGCTGGTGGTGGGTTACATGCCCGTTATGGTGTACTCTACTGATCGTGCCTGTCGTAATAATTCTCTTACTGCTGGGCATTATATCGGGTGCAACTATTTTTATGATTATCAGAAGGTTCTTCTGGGTCTGGCCAAGGAGAGATTACTAGGCTTCTAATCAGCAAGTTACAGATTCAAGCTGTGCGTGTCTTACAATTTAACAACTATCGAACTAGCTGTTCTCCTTGATCCAGCGCCAGGCCTCCCAAAGGTCGGCGGCGTTGAAATCAGGCTCAACCTCAGTTTTTAACGGCTCGCCACTTCTTTTACGAGCAAAGCAATCTCTGTCTCTTATAAGATTGCCACGGTCACGATGTGCCCTCGCAATGACGTTTAGCTGTTGACAGCTTGTCTATACTCTGATAATGTTTTTACACCAAACTGATGCTATTCCATTTTACTGCCTATGTTTTAACTGCATTCAAGACCGCATTGCTTATTAATATGAAGGATCGAGCACGTCGAATCATGTTTCAGGGGGAGTGTCGGAATTGGCAGACGAGCATGACTTAGGATCATGTGCCGAAAGGCTTGGGGGTTCGAGTCCCCCCTTCCCCACCACTATGAATAGCATTAGGAGAAGGCTGCTGCTTCCCGGATTTCTATTGTTGAAGGCCTTTAAATTAGCATAATCATTTAAAACGCAATAGCATAAAATCGGAATAAAAAGGTTGAAATTATCCTCATATTGTGTTAGCATTCACGTCTAATAGAGCAATAATGCCGAGGAGGCGCTATGCCCAGAGGGAGTCAGGTCATTGGCCTGAATACCAAATTAGTGAAAATGATGTTATTTTAGAAAAAGGTTGGCTAAAGGAGGAGTAGAATGTTAGAGTCAATGCTCGGTCCAGATGTCATGAAAAAGATAATGGCCAAGCTGGCAGCCTTGATATGTGTAATTCTGGCATGGATCGGTATGATAATGGTAATGATGACTGCATTTGTTGCAAAACCTAGCGATGTAGTAGGGGATGATAGCATGACTGTAATGATAAATCATGCACATCTATGGCCGATGTTAATAGGCTTTTTCTGCGCTGGAGCTGCTCTAATAATGGGGGGCAAGAAAACAAAAATAAATATGTCTTATATCCTGCTTCTAGTTTCTCTCTGGGTTATGCTGAATACGATAATGGGATGGGTACCAGGCCCGACACTTGAAGGAGCAGGATTGGCTGAGGCTGTAGTCCCGTTAATGTCACCGGTAGCGGCTATTGGTGGTTTCCTTGGGTTTCTGGGTGGAGTAGTTGGAATCATGGGTGCTGGTAAATATATGAGCTAACCTATATATTTTGACGTGGTAATAAGAGGAGCTTTTAACATGGTATTATAAAGCTCCTCTTTCTATTTATCTACAAGGAGCTTGAGATTCGTATTACCTTATGTTAGGATTCAGCTATGGAGCAGGGTCGTATCCGGAATTTTTGCATTATCGCTCATATAGACCACGGTAAGTCCACACTGGCTGACCGCCTGCTTGAGAAAACATCTACCATCAGCCTGCGCGAGATGCGAGAGCAATTTCTCGACCAGATGGATCTGGAGCGGGAACGCGGAATTACTATAAAGCTGCAGGCGGTGCGGATGAATTATGAATCATCCGATGGCCAGGAGTATCAACTGAATCTCATAGATACTCCGGGACATGTAGACTTCAGCTATGAAGTGTCTCGCAGCCTGGCTGCGTGCGAGGGCGCTATATTGGTCGTGGATGCTACGCAGGGAATTCAGGCTCAGACACTTGCTAATGTTCATATCGCTCAGGAAAATAAACTGGCAATAATACCGGTGATCAACAAGATAGATTTGCCCAATGCTGAGCCGGATAAGGTTTCTGAAGAGATACAAAATGTTATCGGTTTTTTCCCTGAGGAGATCATCATGGCATCTGCCAAGGAGGGAACCGGGGTTAAGGATATACTGGAGGCTGTCGTTAATAGAATCCCTCCTCCCGGCGGTGATTCAAAGGGGCCGCTGCGGGCTCTTATCTTTGACTCCAAGTACGATTCTTACAAAGGTGTAATCGCCTACGTCAGGGTGGTGGATGGTGCGATATCGCAAGGTGAACAACTGCGCATTATGGCTTCGGGGAAGGAGGTGGAACCGGTTGAGCTAGGGGTTTTTAAACCATGGCTGACGCCGGTAGAGGGTTTGAGCACCGGAGAGGTGGGCTATGTAGCAACTGGTCTGAAAGGCGTTGCGGAATGTCATGTGGGCGACACAATTACTTCAGGTAGCGAAGGTGCCACTAAACCGCTTCCTGGCTATCGTCCGGCAAAGCCCATGGTTTTCGCTGGCATCTACCCGCTGCTGGGGGATGATTATGGTCCACTGCGCGATAGCCTGGAAAAGCTGAGCCTTAACGATGCATCTCTCATATTCGAGCCGGAGAGCAGTGCTGCATTGGGATTCGGGTTCCGCTGCGGCTTCTTAGGACTGTTGCATATGGAAATAGTAAAAGAGAGGCTTGAGCGGGAGTATGATCTCGATTTGCTGGCGACTGCCCCCAGCGTTGCTTATGAGGTCACCAGGGCAAACGGAGAGGAGCTTTCATTAGCGAATCCCTCCTTGCTGCCGCCGCCCAGCGAGATTGCTGAGCTTAGGGAGCCGTGGGTTTCCGTAAATATTATCACGCCGGCCAAGTACATCGGCAGTGTGATGGATCTGCTTAAGGAACGGCGTAGTGATTATTGCGGAATGGAATATTTTATCAAGGAGGACCTGCAGTCCCATGAGACCGGCAGTGCACTCCGTGTGCTCTTGCGATACGATGTTCCTCTTGCCGAGCTTATCATCGATTTCTATGATCAGTTGAAGTCGCGCACGCAGGGCTATGCCTCGATGGACTACACCTTCGCAGCCTACCTGCCGGCGAAGCTGGTTAAACTGGAGATACTGGTAAACAACCAGCCTGTTGATGCCTTTTCTCTGATAGTGCCGCAGGAGCGGGCTTACAAGCAGGGGCGGGAATTGGTGACGAAACTGAGGAGACTCATACCGCGGCAGAGTTTTGAGGTTGCGATTCAGGCGGCTATCGGCAGCAAGGTCATCGTTAGGGAGACGATCAAACCATACCGCAAGGATGTCATCGCCAAGTGCTATGGTGGCGATATCACTCGAAAGCGTAAACTCCTGTCAAAGCAGGCTGAGGGAAAGAAACGGATGAAGATGGTGGGAAGGGTGGAGATCCCCCCTGAGGCCTTTGTTGAGGTGCTTAGGATTTAGTCTGAGATGAGTTCCCGTAAATATTCCCGCAACTCCGGCCCGATCACGGGATGTTTCAGCCCCCAGGCGATGGAGGTTTTCAGCAGGCCCAGCGGCTTTCCGGCGTCGTAGTACGTCCCTTCAAACTCATAGCCATATATATCCTGTTGCTGACGCAATATTGCCAAACCATCGGTAAGCTGTATCTCTCCCCCTTTGCCGGGCTTGGTGGCTCTCAGCGCGTCGAAAATCTCAGGGGTAAGTATGTATCGCCCCATGATCGCCAGATGCGAAGGTGCATCCTTAGGCCCCGGCTTTTCGACTGTATCTAGAACCCGATAGGTTCGCTTTGCCACTTCCTCCGGCTTCACTATGCCATATCTCTTTGTATCCTCAGGTACCACTCGCAGAAGTGCAAGTACGCTTCCACCGTATCGTTTATAGACTTTCGACATTTGTTTAATAACTGTGGGGTCGGCGTCGAACAGGTCGTCCGGCAGGAAGACGGCGAACGGCTCGTCGCCTACTGCTTTTGCAGCCATGAGCACGGCATGACCCAATCCCCTCGGCTCGTCCTGAGACACGAAGCATACATCGGCCAGCTTGGAGGTTCGCTGCACCTTCTCAAGCAGCTCCACATCTCCCTTGGCATTCAGGGCGGATTCGAGCTTGTGGTGGGGGGCGAAGTGAGCCTTGAGGGCGGCTTTACCGGGTGAGGTCACGATGATTATCTGCTCGATGCCGGAGGCTACTGCTTCTTCCACTGTGTGTTGAATTATAGGTTTATCAAATAATGGAAGCAGCTCTTTAGGAATAGCTTTAGTAGCTGGCAGGAATCTAGTTCCCCAGCCCGCTGCAGGTATGATGGCTTTTCGTATTTTATGGGCCATAATTGCCACTATTTTATATTGAGCTTAAGAATTAGGCAACCTTCTGGTTGCTCAGGTTCAACCCCCTAATCCCCCAGTCTTGGGGGACTTTAAAAAAGATAGGGGACACCCCTAAAACCCCGGCAGAAGAAGAATCTCCTGCATATCTCTTTTAGCCTTTGAAACAATAGTGGTCGGAGATAGGCAATCCGCTGTTATACTCCAATCGTGGTAGACGATAAAGAGAATAGGGGATAACCTAAAAACTCAGGGAGGAGAATTTCTCCTGCACCTCTGATAATGACCATTTTATTTTTTCTTTTCCAGATGTTCGAAATATAAGATATATCCAGTAGCGATGGTTACAAAATCAAGATCGTCCATATTGACGCCAAAGCGCTCACTTATGTATTTATTGATAATATTTCCAGTTTCCTCCCGGCTCTTACCCTGTTCAATGGCTTTCTGTACTATATCTCCAAATGCGCGAGCGTTATCTGCAGCACTGCTCATGCACTTGTCTGGATTGTGCTCGATGCTGCCGTGTGAGTAGATAAGCATTCTGATATCCAAATCGCTATGCTGCAGCTTGTCTATCGTCGACAGGTAGTTCTCCAGATCGAAGCTCATCGGTGCGGCGGTCGGGAGCTGATATCCCGGCATACCCAGCGCTTCTCCGCAGAACAGTCCCTTTATCTTGTGGTCGAATATGGCGATGTGGTGTGGCGCGTGGCCCGGCGTGTAGATGAACTGGAGGTTCCTGTCGCCTGCGTGTATTAGCTCGCCGTCCTCGACTGTTTGTATCTGCGATTCTGGTACTGCCGTTATTGGCCCGAAGTTTTTATCGAAGTCTTCACCCCATACCATTTTGACGCTGTCGATGAGTCGCGATGGGTCGATGGCATGCTTGAGCCCTCGCGGATGTACCAGCACTGTCGCATCTGGATAGAGTTTTGCCAGCGCTCCTGTGCCGCCGGCGTGATCCATGTGAATATGTGTCGGTATAATAAATCGAAGTTTATTTATTCCTAGGTGCTTTAAAGCCTGATGTATCGGTGGAATAGATATTGACGGTCCCGGCTCGATTAGTGTCTCAGCGTTTTTAATCACGAAGGCGGTTGGATGGAACTGGGCTACACCCACCGGCGTCTCGATGCGGTAGATACCTTCGGTTATCTCTACAGCTTCTGGCATGATGCTAACAACATATAGGAAGGGTATGAGATGTGTCAACCCCCTGTAATCCCCCAGTCTTGGGGGATATAAAAAAGATTTGGGGGACACCCCCAAATCCCCCGTCAGGAGGAATCTCCTGCACCTCTGCAGAACGAGTGGTCGTGTGTGAATTAACCCCCTGTTGTCCCCCAGTCTTGGTCCTTCCATGGGAAAAATTCCATGGAAGGATTCCGCGGAAGGACACCTCTTTATTGTAGATCGTCCGGTCGAGCCTCAGGATGATATTTTTCATGGTGAGCTTGACAACGAAATATCGGTGGGATAGTATCAGGTTTGGTCGTGCTAGGCGGGGAGTCAGCGGTGCCCTGTACCCGAAATCCGCTATAGCGGGGCTGAATTCCCTCCCAAGGTCTTAATCCTGTCGGGAGTTGTCTCTGTTAAGAGGCGTCGAAGATTGGGTCCTGCGCGGCAGAATGCTATGAACCCCGTCAGGTCCGGAAGGAAGCAGCGGTAAATAGCGGTTTCTGGGTGCCGCAGGGTTGCCTGGTCTGAGCTGACTGGCAGGGGCAATCCGCGGGGTAAGATCGACGGCGGGTGCACGGCCTTTTTCTATTTATCGGTTGGGGTTGCTCTGGTTAAGAGCTTATCAACCCCCTATATCCCCCAATCTTGGGGGAACAAAAAAGAATAGGGGACACCCCTAAAACCCTGCCAGAGGGTGATCCCTCTGGACTTCCCGATTCTGATGAACGATAGTTTGGGAGGTGAAGGTTGGGGGGGTTCTTTAGAAAGCTGATATGCTCCTAGGTGATACGAAAAGAGAACTGCGTCGGCTTGATCTCCGTGCCAAGAAGGGGCTGGGGCAGAATTTCCTCGTCGATAAACATGTATTGGACAGAATTGTTTCAACCGCAAAGCTTACACCCGATGACTACGTTATTGAGGTTGGTCCCGGACTCGGCGTTTTGACACAAGAATTGGCGGAGAATGCGGGACGAGTTGTGGCCGTCGAACTGGACAGAACGATGGTCGCAATGCTGAGAGAGAAGTTTGCAGATTCGAGTAATGTCGAGATCGTCGAGGCGGATATACTGGAGTGCACTCCCGAGTCGTTAGTGGAAGGTAATGTTACCTATAAAGTCGTAGGGGCGCTGCCGTATAACATCGCCTCGGCGGTGCTGCGCCATTTTCTTGAAGCTGAGCATAAGCCTACAATAATTGTTGCTGTAATACAGAAGGAAGTCGCGCAGTCCATTGCAGCCAAACCGGGGGATATGAGCCTGCTAAGCGTTGGAGTGCAACTTTACGGGCGTCCTTCTATAGTAAAATATATATCGCCGCGCAGCTTTTACCCGCAGCCCAAAGTTAATTCTGCTATTTTAAGCATAGATGTTTATCAGAATTCACCAGTTAAGGTAAAAGATGAGGTCGCATTCTTTAATGTAGTCCGGGGAGGTTTCTCGACTCCGCGTAAACAATTACGCAACTCGCTGTCTCATGGCCTCGGCTTAACGCCGGCTGAGGCGGGCGCTTTGCTCGATAGCGCGGGGATAGACCCGCGGCGACGGGCGGAAACGCTGAGTATCGAGGAATGGGCGGCGCTTTACCGCGCCTTTGCAGGAAAACAATGATTACGGCATACGCGTACGCTAAAATTAATATTACTTTCGAGGTGTTAGGCCGTCGACAGGATGGCTATCATGATATAGCTACCATACTGCAAGAAATCGACTTGAAGGATACTATCAAGTTCGATCTGGCATCCTCTCTGAATATCGAATGCGACCAGCGCGAATTGATGTCATCGGATAATCTGGTGCTCAAAGCTGCGAGCCTTCTTAAAAAGGAGGTTGGGTATAAAGGTGGCGCGAAAATATCTTTGAGGAAGGGGATACCGCTTGCTACCGGCCTTGGCGGCGGCTCCAGCGATGCAGGGGCTACGCTACTCGCTTTAAATAAACTCTGGAAACTGAAGCTGTCGACCGAATCTTTGGTTAAGCTGGCTGCCGCTCTTGGCTCCGACATCCCGTATTTTATCTACGGTGGTACGGCTCTAGCTGAAGGTCGCGGCGAGAGGATTACGCGGTTGCCGACGTTGCCTCAGTCATGGGTCGTACTGCTCAGGCCATCGGTACTGATCCCGGAGCAAAAAACGAAGGCCATGTATGCTGCGCTGGGGCCTGCGCACTACAGCGCCGGAGAGCATACAAAGAGGGTAGTATCGGCCATCGAGCGCGGCGTCGTGAGAGATGGGCTTTCTGTATACAATGCATTCGATTCCGTCGCCTTTGAAATGTACGAGGGCATAGAGTGGTACTGGAAACAATTTACGTTGGCCGGCGCTCCGGAGGTGCACCTGGCAGGTTCGGGTCCCACGCTGTTCACCATCCTGTCCGCCCGCGGTCGGGCGGAAGAATTGTATCGTTCATTACTGGGCTCAGGGCTGGAGATTTATATTGTTAAAACTATTTCACGGTCTAACTGATCGTCTTGCTGATTTCGTTCACCATTCCTCCTCTAAAGCTAATAAAATGAGCATGAGGCAGCGGTGGCTACTCGGAGCCTTGATTATCGTCGCGATGGGCGCACTGGGTTACGGAATCTTCCAGGCGTCCTACCATCTGGAGGGATTCAAACAGTACGGCGCCCTCGGCGCTTTTCTGACATCATTTATCACTAGTACTTCGATATTCCTGCCTGTGCCGGGGTTCTTCATTGTAGGCGCTATTGCCGCTAGTGACGCATCAAACTGGGCTCTTGTGGCTCTGGCATCAGCTTCTGGTTCATCGCTGGGGCAATTCACCGCGTATCTGGCCGGATACGGAGGACGTGCGGTCATAAAAAAGGAGCAATCCGTATGGTACCGCAGGGCAGAGGACTGGATGAAGCGCTACGGGAGCCTGGCCATTTTCTTCTTTGCTCTCACGTTCCTGCCGGTAGATGTGGCTGGGATTGTTGCCGGGGCGTTGCGTTTCTCCTACTGGAAGTATCTCCTGGCGACGTTTGCGGGGTATCTGCCGAAGACGCTTATCGGATGCTATCTCGCGCACACTGTGTGGCGCAGATGGCCGTCATTGCAGGAGTTGCTCGGCAGCGTGCCCTGGTGGGGCTGGGTGCTGATCGCAATCGGCATTGCGCTTATTATTGCGGGCGTAGTTCTGCTTTGGCTGAGGCGGCGGAAGGCCAAACGACAGGCCGAGCAGCAGGTTCAAGGCTAGGAAGTATATGATTAATAATCATCAACCCCCTATATCCCCCAGTCTTGGGGGATGTTTAAAAAGAATAGGGGACACCCCTATAACCCCGGTCCTTCCGGTAGCGGAAGGATACCTCTTTTTAAGGGGTCGTTTAAATGAATGAGATATTTGTTTCGCTTGATCTGGAGACTACAGGCCTCGATCCCGTAAACGATGAAATCATCGAGGTTGGCGCCGTCAAGTTCCGCATGGATGGCGTGATCGATACATTCCATTCCATGGTGAAGCCGTCGCGCCCGGTGCCGTACCGCATCCAGATACTTACCGGCATAACGGACCGCGATTTAGAGAATGCTCCAAAACTGGCAGTGGTGCTCAATGAGCTGGTGGCATTTCTCGGTAACTCTACAATTATTGGGCAGAATATCGGGTTTGACCTGGCGTTTCTTGCTGAAAAGGATGTAGCGCCGCGGGGCCAGGTTTACGATGTTTTCGAACTGGCAACAATAGTTATGCCTGCGCTGTCCGACTACCGTCTGACCACGCTGGCGGCGGAGTTAGGCGTACCTTCTACACAATATCATCGGGCCCTCCATGATGCCACGGCTGCCAAGGATGTATTTCTGGCGTTAATAGATAAACTGCGTTCCTTTGACCCGTCGATCATTGCTGAGCTGGACCATATTGGCGCTGGATTAGACTGGCCCATTGGCCAGCTCTTTCGTATGATATCGGGGGAGAAGCTGGGTGACGTGTTTTCCGTTACTGGCGAGCCGGCATTGAAGATATACAGCTTATCCAAAGAAAAAGAGGAGCGTTTGCGTCCCAAATCCAAGCGTGAAACGCTCGATGTAAACCGGCTGGCTGCCATGCTGGAGGATGACGGCGAGGTGGCCAAATCCCTGGACAGATTCGAATATCGCAAAGAGCAGCAGGCGATGATGAGGGCTGTGGCTGAGGCCATGAATAAAAGTGGAAGGCTCATCGTGGAGGCGGGCACGGGAACGGGCAAGTCCATCGCTTACTTATTGCCGGCGATCTTCTTCGCAAGCAGTAACGGCCTGCCCGTTGTCGTATCGACTAACACCATTAGTCTGCAGGAGCAGCTTATAGGGAAGGATATACCGGACCTGGAGAAGGCGCTCCATGATGTGAAATTCCGCTATGTGCAGCTTAAAGGCAGGGGCAACTATCTCTGCATGCGGCGCTGGAACCTGCATAGGCGCGGGCGCTCCCTGGCGCAAGAGGAATCCAGCTTCATGGCCCGCATTCTTATCTGGCTGGCGCATACGGAGAGCGGGGATCGCGCTGAGCTCGGCTTCAGGAAGGATGAGCAGCTGTTATGGAGCCGTATCAGTGCCCAGTCGGAAAGCTGTCTGGGGCCTCAGTGCCCGTATCAACGGCGCGGGCATTGTTACCTTTACAGGGCTAGGCGAAGTGCGGAGCACGCTCATTTAGTCGTCGTGAACCACGCCTTGCTGCTGTCGGAGATCGTCTCCAACAGCAGTATATTGCCTGCTTATCACCACCTCATAATCGATGAAGCCCACAATCTGGAGGAGGAAGCCACGGAGCAGTGGGGATTGGAGGTCGAAGAGCGCGACCTGAGGGGTTACTTCGATCGGCTGGGCCAGCGCGACGGCGGGGGGCGCTACGGCGGTCTGCTCTTTGAGATGGCGGAGCACTTCAGGGGCAGCGCCGTTCCGTTGACGCGCCAGCATGAAATCGGAGAAATGGCCAGTGATGTATATCAGCTGGTGGAGCGGGGCCGCGATCACCTGCTTGAGCTATTCGATGCGCTCTGGAAGTTCTTAGATGTGCATGCGGAAGACAGCAGAGGTTATGAGCGCCGCTTGCGCATTACTGCAGCAAAGCGTCAGGCGTCGGAATGGCAGGGGGTTATGCTCGCCGGAGAGAATATGGGTATGGCATTGCAGGACATGTGCGGTGGTCTTGAACGCCTGTACGCCGCCATCGAGCCGCTGGACAGCATGCTAGATCACGATAATCTTGTTGTAGAGATATCTTCTGCGATACATCGCGGGGGGGAGCTGTGCCGGGGGATAGGCTGGGTTTCTTCCGGTGAAGAAGAGGACAGAATATACTGGCTATCCGCACTTGAGGAATATGTCACCATGCACGCGGCACCGCTGGAGGTGTCGACGGCGCTGGAGAAAGATTTATACACCCACAAGGAATGTGTGGTATTGACCGGCGCTACTTTAAGTGTGGAAGGCAGTTTCGAATACATAAGGGATCGATTGGGATTTAGCGATGCCAGGGAGATAATACTTGGCTCTTCATTTGATTATGAGGAGGCGGCGCTGGTTTACATACCGGATGATATCCCTGAGCCGAGCGCGCGGGGTTATCAGAAGGCAGTTACACAGGCATTGATAGATATCTGTCGAGCAGCGGAAGGAAGGACCCTGGCCCTGTTTACATCCCATTCCGCTCTGCGTTCCAGCTATGAGGCCATTCGCGGGGAGCTTAACGGGGAGGATATCCTGGTCCTGGCGCAGGGTGTCGATGGGTCGCCGCGCCAGCTGATCAGGGCTCTCAAAGAAGATTCACATACCGTGCTGCTGGGCACCGCCAGTTTCTGGGAGGGCGTGGATATCGCAGGTGAGTCCTTAAGCGTACTGGTGATAGCGAGGCTTCCATTCAGCGTACCTACAGATCCGATCTTTGTATCGCGCTCCGAGCTTTTCAGTGATCCGTTTAACGAATACGCTGTGCCCCAGGCGGCGCTGAAATTCAAGCAGGGTTTCGGGCGGCTCATCCGGAGCAAGAGCGACCGCGGTGTGGTCGTCATCCTCGACAGCAGGATACGGTCGAAGAAATATGGGGGCGTATTTCTCTCCTCGTTACCTCACTGCACCGTTAAGGCTGGCCATGCAGGTCGCCTGCCGGAGGAGATCACGGCATGGCTGGAGAGAGGCTAACTCGGCGGCGGCTCGAATTGGATGGTCGCATCTTTGATCCAAGGATTCTCCTCAACACATATCTTGCATACAAAGCCCATTCCGGTGGAGCGGGGATCGAACCATATCTGTCCGCAATCATCTACAGGTTTATCGGTGTTCCACGTCATGTGGAACTTTCTGCCGCACAAAGTGCAACCAGAAACGTTTTCATCGATCAATGGCTCGCCGCAGATATCGCATATATCGCTCACTTTGCAGTCGCCTCCTCTTTATTATTAAAATATTTGGTGAAAATCAAGTCAACCCCCTGACCCCCAATCTTGAGGGGAGGGAGGGAATCGGGGGACACCCCCGCGCCCCCGGCAGGAGAAACCTCCTGCACTTCTTTTTGGGCGTGTCATTCTTCATCCTTCCCCTAAAGGATGAAGAATCTCGACGAGATCCTTCGGTCGTATTGCTCCCTCAGGATGACTCTGGTCATCAACTCCCTGCTATCCCCCAATCTTGGGGTAATCGTTATCCAAACCCCCTGTAAGTCCCCCATACTTTGGGGGACTTAATAAGATTTAGGGGACACCCCTAAAACCCCGGCCCTTCCAATACTGGAAGGACACCTCTCGTTATCGAATTATGGGGCTATCATCCAACCCCCAGCAGGAGAGAAGTCTCCCGCACCTCTTTTTAAACTCCCTCTCCCTTGAGGGGAGAGGCCAGGTGAGGGTGAAATAACTTCTTTTTTAAAGGTTAATTATTGATGGGTTTGCAGCCACTGCTGCACAAAGGCACTCTCGTCTTCTCTGGTGTGTACCAGACCATCCAGCTTTGCGTCTTGGAGTGCCTTCAGTATCCTGCCCAGGCGGGGTCCCGTCTCAACGCCCATCCTTTTAAGCTCATTCCCATTGAGACGTATCTGGATATATTGTAACTCTTTGAGATATCTCTCTATCTGGCTGCGCACGATCTGGGATTCATTGGAGAGGAAGCAGGCTGATACGGCCTCTACGGGATAGCGTTTGAAGAAGCGATATACAGTGCTGGGTGCAATTGCTAGGTCGGCCAGCTTATGGATGTCATCATTGATCTTGGCTACTCCGAGCACAATGCGTTTCCAATCTCCGGATAGATTAAGGCGTTCGGATATCGCTTCGGCATTGTCCCTGCCGAGGTCATAACTCAGAAGGGCGAAATATACGGCGGGGCTCGATATATGCCGCCGTCGTGCCTCGGCGAACCTGTCCGCGAGCCATTGATTGCTTTTCAGCGAGCTGTTGATCTGCTGCAGCACACCTAAACCATCGGCGCGGGCTAAGGCTTTCTCCGGGCGTTCCTCCCTTAAAAGCAGCTCAAGTTCGTTTCTTAAGCGGTCTCCGCTGATGGTGTCCAGCATGGCGATGTTCTTGCGCAGCAGGCGCTCGGTGCCGGCTTCGATATTGAAGTCTAATCTCTGTTCAAAGCGTATCGCTCGAAAGATCCTCGTCGCGTCGTCGATAAAGCTTCTCTTGTGCAGGATGCGAATGAGTTTCTTCTCCAGATCGGTTGTGCCGCCGTGGAAGCCGAGTAGCTGTCCGAATGCGGCAGGGGACAGATCGACGGCCATGGCGTTGACGGAAAAGTCCCTGCGGCTTAAATCGTCTTTAATCTTCGCGGGTTGAACTGTGGGCAGCGCGCCGGGGTGTGTATAGGTTTCGGAGCGCGCTGTTACGATATCGATGGTAAATTCGCCCTGATGGAAATTAGCAGTGCCGAACTGCTGGTGTATCGTTACCTTTTCCCCGCTCTCGGCGGCCAGTTGCCGTGCGAATTTGATAGCGTTTCCCTCTAGAACCAGATCGACATCCAGGCTTGAACGCTTCAGTATCAGGTCGCGGACCGTTCCGCCTACGAGGTACAGCCTGTATCCGCTGTCGACCGCTTGCCTTCCTGCCGTGCGCAGGAAGAGGACTATTTCCTGAGGCAGTTGTTTCTCTATTTCAGATTCCATGTTTCTCACAAGTCCCGATTATATCATAGTCGTGTATCAATTTATCATCCAACCCCCTGTAATCCCCCAGACTTGGGGGATAATAAAAGTAATTAGGGGACACCCCTAAAACCCCGGCAGAGGGAAGACCCTCTGCACACCCACGTCGATGTCGACGTGCAGGTCGTTTGATTGCCCCACCCTCTGTATCTCCCATTCATGTTACCATCAGTAAGGGTTTGATTAATCAAACCCTTACTGGACACCTCTTTCTATAAATCTCGTGCATGGAAGCAGTTCCTGATCATTCCCTAGTTCTAGTAATGATACATGACTTTATATCATTCTTACCTTGACAAATCGAGGCTCGGGCATTATTTTTGAGGGGGGTTCTTACATTGGATGAAATCAATAAATTAGAGGCTACATTACATATTTCCTTTCGTAATTCCGCGCTGTTACAGCAGGCCCTGGTGCACCGATCATATCTTAACGAAAACCCCGATTTTAATCTGCCCTCGAACGAGCGCATGGAGTACCTAGGCGATTCGATGCTGAGTGCCGTTGTGGCGGAAAAGCTGTATAAAGATTACCCTGATCTCTCTGAAGGCGATATGACCAAGCTGAGGTCAGCGCTCGTCCGCCGTGAGACCCTGGCGCGCATAGCCCATCATCTGAAGCTGGACGACTATCTCTATTTAGGACATGGCGAGGAGACCAGCGGCGGGCGTGCCAAACAGTCGATTCTGGCCGATGCACTGGAGGCGGTGATCGGCGCCGTATTTCTGGATCAGGGGTTCGATACTTGCCGCGATCTGATACTGAGGCTGTACGATGCTGAGGTGGAGAAAGCCGTCGATGATAGCCTGACATCGGATTTCAAGTCGCAGCTCCAGGAAGTAGTGCAGTCGAAGTATCATGAGATACCGGCATACCGTGTTATAAGTGCCGAAGGGCCGGACCATGTCAAAGAATTTATCGTTGAAGTGGTCGTTGGCGGCAGGGTGATAGGGAAGGGGAGGGGGAGCAGCAAGCGCGAGGCCGAAAAAGAGGCGGCTAAGGCTGCGCTGGATGCCGGGACTTAATGGTTTGTCGACTCTTCACATGCCGTTTGCAGCAGTTTTGTGTTAGAATTATAATCTGATTTGTCGCCGGCTTTTGTCTGTTAAGGGGTGATTCACATGGCTTATGAAACCATTCTACTAAAAAAAGAATCTCACATCGCTACACTCACCATGAACCGTCCTGATAAGATGAACGCTCTAACCAGAAAGATGCTGCTGGAGATGGTCGAGGCGGTTACCGATGTGTCGCAGGATAAGGATATCAGGGTTATGATCCTCACGGGCGCAGGAAAGGTTTTCTGCTCCGGCGCCGATATCAGCGGTGGTGGATGGGATGCCGGGCTGGCAGGCAGCCCCAACGAGCTGCATTACAATATCCGTACCAGCTACCAGAAGGTGGCCCTCGGCATACAGACGATGGAGAAGCCCACTATAGCTATGGTCAACGGTGCGGCCGTGGGCGCAGGCTGCGATTTCGCCTTTGCCTGCGACATGCGCACCGGCTGCGACAGGTCGAAATTCAGGAACAGTTTTGTGAAGGTCGGGCTGATCCCCGGAGGGGGAGGGGCCTGGTTTTACACGCGGCTGCTCGGACTTGGTCGAGGTTTGGAATTCCTGTTCACCGGCGATTTCCTGGAGGCGGAGGAGGCACTGCGCATCGGCGTGCTGAACAAGCTGGTCGCGGGCGATCAACTGGAGAGCGCTACCATGGAACTGGCGAAGAAGATCGCATCGAACCCTCCGCTGGCCGTCCAGATGTCAAAGAAACTGGCCTACAAAGCGCTGGAAACTGACCTGGAGACGGCGCTGGAGATGGCGGCCCCGTGTCAGGCGCTGGCGCTCAGCTCCGAGGATCACCGCGAGGGCGTGAGCGCCTTTATGGAGAAACGGGAAGCCAAGTTTAAAGGGAAGTAATTTTATAATCGAGGAGGAAGCCTTTGATTGATGAGCTGAAGGTCTTTACCGGCAACGCGCACCCCGTTCTGGCTAAGGGTATCTGCGATTATCTGAAGATACCTTTGGGCAAAGCCGAGGTCTTCGAATTCGCCAATGAAAACACCTTCGTGCGAATATTGGAGAACGTACGCGAGCGGGACATCTTCGTCGTACAGCCGATATGTGCCCCGGTAAATACGCGGCTTATGGAACTGCTTATCATGCTCGATGCGCTGAGGCGGGCTTCGGCCGGGCGCATCACTGCGGTCACCCCGTATTATGGCTATAGCCGCACCGACAAGAAGGATCAGCCGCGCGTGCCGATAACCGCGCGCCTGGTGGCCGATATGATCACCGTGGCCGGCGCCAACAGGGTGCTGACCGTGGACCTGCACGCAGCGCAGATCCAGGGCTTTTTCACCATTCCCGTCGATGAGCTGACTGCATTAACGCTCCTCAGCGACTACATCAAGTCCAAGAAGCTGAAAAATATGGTAGTAGTCGCAACCGACATCGGCATCACCAAGCACGCCCGCGATCTTGCGACCAAGCTCGATACACCGCTGGTTATAATCGAGAAACGCAGGGTGGGCAACAACGATAGCGCTGAGATGCTCAACATAATCGGTGATGTCTCCGGGATGACGGCGGTGCTCATCGATGATGAGATCGACACCGCGGGCTCCCTCGTCACCGCTGTCGAAGCCCTTACCAAGGCCGGATCGAGCGCGGTTTATTCCCTATGCACGCATCCGGTGTTCTCCGGACCGGCGATAGAGCGTATATCCAAATGCCCCGTCAAGGAAGTAGTAGTCACCGATACGATCCCTGTTCCGACGATGAAACGTAACGGCAAGATCACCGTTTTGTCGATAGCGAATCTTCTGGGAGAAGCTATACGGCGCATCCACGCCGGTGAATCTATCGGGGCTATGTTCCAGGACTAGAGGCTTGTTAATTATATGGGTGAGAGGCTGGTTGATGTCTATCACGCTTCCGGAGAGGCCGAGGCCTACATAATCAAAGGCAAGCTGGAGGCCAACGGAATCCCCTGCATTTTGAGATCGAATGCCGCCAGGTCAGTGCATATGTTTACCGTCGACGGTATGGGTGAGATAAGGGTGGCTGTTTTTGAGTCGATGGCTGAAGATGCGCGGCAGTTAGTTGAGGATGATTCCCGATTGTTGAATGATGGGGAAGGCGCGCCCGAAGAATAGGGCGAGTTTTAAACTCGCCCCTACGCGATGTGGACGTCTGGATTGCCCGATCAAGTCGGGCAATGACGGTGAGTTCAAATAGAGGTACTGGTGTCATTGATCTCTCTCGTCCTCACCTTAATCCTCTCCCTGCGGAGGGCGAGGGAATTTAAAATAGAGGTGCCCTTCCAATACTGGAAGGACCGGGGTACTAGGGGTGTCCCCTATCTTTTCAAAAAATCCCCCAAGAATGGGGGATAACAGGGGGTTGACCACTCAGCATGTTATTTAATCGAATAATTGTAGGTGCATATGTTTAAATGGCTAGGCGGGCTTATAGATTCCAACGAGAAGGTGATCAAGCGCTTTGAGCCTGTGGTTGAGGAGATCAACTCGCTGGAACACAACAATGAAAACCTCCTCCCGGAGCAGCTCAAGAACAGGACCTATGAGTTCCGCAAGCGTCTCGATGGCGGGGAGTCGCTCGATGATATTCTGCCGGAGGCATTTGCCGCGGTGCGCGAGGCGGCCAGGCGCACCATAAAGCAGCGTCACTTCGATGTGCAGCTTATCGGCGGCATCGTGCTGCATCAGGGCAGGATCGCAGAGATGAAAACAGGCGAGGGCAAGACCCTCGTCGCCACCCTGCCCAGCTACCTGAACGCCCTCCCCGGCAAAGGTGTGCACGTGGTCACGGTCAACGATTACCTGTCCAAGCGCGACTGCTGGTGGATGGGGCCTATCTACAATGCGCTCGGCCTCTCGGTGGCTACGATACAGCACGAGGCTTCGTTCGTATACGATCCTACATATACAACAGAGGATAAAGCCTGGCCTCACCTGCGGCCGGTGAAGCGCCGCGAGGCCTATGAGGCCGACATCACATACGGCACCAACAACGAGTTCGGCTTCGACTATCTCAGGGACAACATGGTCGTCGACCTTTCTCAATGTGTGCAACGCCAGCTCAATTACGCCATCGTGGACGAGGTCGATTATATATTGATCGATGAGGCGCGTACCCCCCTTATCATCAGCGGCCCGGCGCCCGAGGCCTCGGACAAGTACGCCGTGTTTGCCAGGGTCGCCGCTGCGCTCACCGCCGACAAGGATTACGAGATCGAGGAGCGCGAGCGGGCGGTGAAGCTCACGGATGAGGGCATGTCCCGGGTCGAGGGGCTGCTGAAGACGGAGGGATTGCTCAGGAGTCCTGACCTATATGATCCGTCGAATGCCATGCTGATGTACTATCTGGAAAGCGCGCTTAAGGCGCGCGTCCTGTTCAAGAGGGACCGCGAGTATCTTATTAAGAACGGACAGGTTATCATCGTCGATGAGTTCACCGGCAGGATGATGCCCGGCCGCCGCTACTCCGAGGGCCTGCACCAGGCCATCGAGGCTAAAGAGGGGGTCAAGGTGCAGCGCGAGAACATGACCATGGCCACGATCACCTTCCAGAACTATTTCCGCATGTATGAAAAACTCGCCGGCATGACGGGCACGGCCATCACCGAGGCCGAGGAGTTCCACAAGATTTACAAGCTCGATGCGGTGGTTATTCCTACAAACAAACCGATGATACGGGAAGACCATTCCGACTTTATATATCAGAACGAGGAGGCCAAGTTCCGCGCCGTGACCGAGGAGATTAAAAAACTTCACTCCGAGGGCAAGCCGGTGCTCATAGGCACGGTCTCCATCGAGAAATCGGAGCACCTCGCTGAAATGCTCATGCGCAAGGGTGTGCAGCACGAGGTGCTCAACGCCAAGAACCATGAGAAGGAGGCCGCCATCGTGGCGCAGGCCGGCCGCGTCGGCGCGGTGACGGTGGCCACCAACATGGCCGGACGTGGCGTCGATATCATTTTAGGAGGCAACCCGGAAGGTCGAGAACAAAGTGGTTGGCAGAAGGAGCACGACCGGGTGGTCGAGCTCAGCGGCCTGCACATCATCGGCACGGAGCGCCACGAAGCCAGGCGCATCGATAACCAGCTGCGAGGCCGTTCCGGACGCCAGGGCGACCCCGGGGACAGCCGCTTTTACGTGTCGCTGGAGGACGAGGTGGTGAAGCGCTTCGGCGGCGAGCGCATCAAGGGCATCATGGAGCGCTTCAAGTTCGATGAGGATGTACCTATCGAGAATGCGATGGTCACCCGTGCCATAGAGGAATCGCAGAAGAAGATCGAGGGCTACAACTTCGATATCAGAAAACACCTTGTCGAATACGATGACGTGGTCAACAAGCACCGCGAGGTCATCTACGGGGAGCGCCGCAAAATCTTAAGCGGCTCCGATATCAAGGCCAATATCATATCGATGGTGACCAAGGAGATACAGGGTATTTGCTCCGTCTATCTGGACAAGGGCACCCCTGCGGAGGTCGATTCTGCCGCTTTCCTCAAGGAGATAGGCACCATATTGCCGCTGCCGCCGGAGCTCAATGCGGCCGCCGTCAAGCAGATGGACCGAGTTGATATCGAGGAGCGCCTGCTGAAACGTATCGATGAGATATATGAGCAGCGCGAGAAGGAGTTCGGCGCCGATAAGATGAGGCTGCTGGAGCGTTTGGTCATGCTGCGCATGATAGACCGGGCCTGGGTGGAGCACCTGACGTCCATGGAGCAGATGCGCCAGTCCGCCGGGCTGGAGGCTATGGGCCAGCGCGACCCGCTGGTCATCTACAAGCAGCGCGGGCATGCTACTTTCCAGGCGCTGACCGCGGGCATCGAGCACGACGTGGCTACCACCATTTTCAGGGTAAAGATCGAGGAGAAGCCCTCGCCCTCGCCCATGGCCCAGGCGGCCAAGCGCCCTGAGAAGGCCTCGGCGGCTAAAGGCACGCCGGGCAGGAACGATCCGTGTCCCTGCGGCTCGGGGAAGAAATACAAGAAGTGCTGCGGGAAGTAGGAAATACGAAGAAAAGAGTCTTTGTAATTTTCACAGTCGGAGGAATAAAACATGACCAGTCAGACTAATAAGCGCATCATAGAGTGTCCAGTTTGTCACCAATCATTAAAAGTTACAATCAGTGCCACTAAAGTCCCACAGCACAGCAGCCCACACCTCCCATCCAGTACATGTCCGGGGTCACGTAATCCAATAAGATAATTAACTGGAAAATAAGGCAAGATTTTCTAACATGACCAACGCCGAAATCGCCAGAGTCTTTGATGAGATCGCTGACCTCCTTGAGATGAAGGGGGAGAATCAGTTCAAGATTCGCGCCTACCGTCAGGCGGCGCGCACCATCAAGAAGCTGCCCAGCGAAGTTGAGCAGATGGTGCGCAATGGGGATAGCTTGCAGGATATACCGGGAGTCGGCGAGGCCATTGCAAAGAAGATCGATGACCTGGTTAAGACCGGGCATGTCAAAGTGCACGATGAGCTTAGAGCCGAGTTCCCGCAGGGGATTCTGGATATACTGGCGTTACCGGGCGTCGGCACCAAAACGACGTTCCGGCTTTACACCGAGCTGGGGGTCAAGTCCATAGCTGAGCTTGAGCAGGCCATAAGAGAGGGGCGGGTGGCCTCGATGCAGCGGATGGGGGAGAAGGCCGCTCAGCGCATACTGAGCCAGATAGAATCGGGCGGCGCTAAGGGGCATAGCTGTTAGCGTTGTCATTGCGAGGAGATGAAACAGACAGCCGGAAGAGGTGCAGGAGAAACTCTCCTGCTGGGGGAACTGGGGGTGTCCCCCAGATTCTTTTAAATTCCCCCAAGATTGGGGGACAGCAGGGGGTTGAGAACACTCTCCGAAGGCGACACGGCGGTTTTGTTGTTGACGAGGAGAGACGAGTACGAGATTCTTCGTCATTCCGAGGAAGGACTCAGAATGACAGGTAAATGTAAGGGTTGTTAGCGGGGGGTGTCATGGAGAGGCGGCATCGGTCGCACGACGATAATCGTATCTCCACCGACAGCGAGTCGGTGCGCTACCTGCGCGAGGCCATAGTAGGGGGGAAGCACTGGTTCACCGCGCTGCTCGAATCCATGGCGCTGTGGACGGTCTCCGAGGAAAACTACAACGACAGGCAGTACCGCTATCTCATCGGGGGGGAAGCCTTTGACTGGCTGCTGCTGGCCGAGCGCCTGCTGGCTGAGGTAAGCTCCCTGGTTCCACAGGATGAAGTTGTCGAACTGCTGTTCCACGCCAGGCTGCCGATCGAAATTTCCGATGATGAGTTCCGCAGTCTGATCGGCGTGCAGAAGTACCACGCTCAGCTCAATTATTTCTACGGGGTAACGGTGGAGGAGGCGCTCATGCTCGCTGTTGAGGGGGAGGTGCGCAAGGAGCAGTTCGCGCGGGGCATCATCAACGGGGAGGACCTGGTGGATGAGGTCCATCAGCGGGTGTACGGGGCTCCACGGGGGGCATTGTTAAGCAAGTTCCGCAGGGAGACGGGATATTCCGATAATAACTCTATGCAGTTCTACGAGCTCAAGGAATTTACCTACTGGCTGTTCAAGTTCCGCATGAATCATTCCGATAAAGCCCGCATCGCCAGCGATACGGCCAAAGGCCTCAAGGAGCTGGAACGTCAGCGGAAGAATATGCACAAACCCCGGGAGTGATTTGCTGTGATCGCTGGTTATAAGCTGGACGCTACAACTGGCTCAGCATCTCCGCCACCTTGGTCGCAGTGCCACCTGTCAGCCTGGCGCATTTCTCTATTGATTCCAAGGCTTTGGGGCTCATGTAGTGTTGAACCACCTCATTCAGATCGAGCCAGTTAACCCCCGAGATCTCCGAGCAGACTGTGCTTTTATACATAGGCTTAAACCAATGGAAGAGCTGGTGCGAGGGTAGGATGGGAGGTACTACTCCGAGAAACCCCTCTTCAATTTTGGTTCGCCCTACCCTTGCGTTGATGAGCACAAAACCTGTAAGCAATGCACCACATGTCAATCCGCACATTCCCCCTCCTTGGAGCCCACCCATGGCTTTGAACCAGAAATCGTCCTTGAACTCCAATACTTCCTGGAAGGCGTGCAGCATGGACTGGGCGCAACCCATGTACGTCTTATAGTTGTTGTATGCCAGTTCCCCAACCCTCTCCCGATTCGCTTCAGAGGCAAAGACTTCTCGTGTTCTTTTCTCGAATTCCTTGATGGAATCGGCGTTTGCGTTCGATCCGTTTTGATTCATCGGTGGCCTCCTTTTAGGAGATTTCTGATGAGGGATTATCAACCCCCTATATCCCCCACTCTTGGGGGAAGTTAAAAAAGATAGGGGACACCCCTAAGACCCCGTCAGGAGACAAATCTCCTGTACCTCTTTCTTAATGTGCAGAGCGATTCGTTATCCAAACCCCCTGTAAATCCCCCATACTTTGGGGGATATTTATTAAGTTAGGGGACCACCCCTAAAACCCCTCCAGAGGGTGATCCCTCTGGACTCCTCTATTCTGATGAATGATTGCTTGGAAGGGAAGGGGGGACACCCCCAGTTCCCCCGGCAGAAGAAAAATCTCCTGCAACTCTTTTTCAGAGGTTATCGCTTGGTGACTACTTTGGTTTGAAGGCTTTGACTGCGATGCTGGCTATGATTGAAGTGCTGCCGCAGCAGCCTTTTTCGCCTTTGGCGTTGTCGACTTTGGTTTCCATTACCTTTGGTTTCTTAAAGCCGGCGTCGCGGATTTTCTGCAGATACACCTTTTCATCCAGCGCGCCGCCGATGCAGCAGGCCCATTGCGATAAATCCTGGCGCACCGATTCCGGCAGTTCGCCGTGGGTCACCATGTCGGAGACGCAGAGCCTGCCGCCGGGCTTGAGAACGCGGAAGGCCTCTCTGAAGACAGCGTCCTTGTCGGGCGAGAGGTTGATCACGCAGTTGGAGATGATGACGTCGATAGACTCGCTGTCGATTGGCATATGCTCCATCTCACCAAGGCGGAATTCGACGTTCTTAACGCCCATTTTGTCGGCGTTCATGCGGGCCAGCTTTATCATCTCCGGCGTCATGTCCAACCCGATGACCCTGCCCTTTGGGCCAACATTTTTGGCTGCAAGGAAGCAATCGAGCCCCCCGCCGCTACCCAGGTCCAGGACCACCTCCCCTGCTTTGAGCTCGGATAGCGCTATCGGGTTGCCACAGCCGAGCGATGGTATGTCCGCGGAGATGGCTGCCAGTTCCTCTTTAGAATACAAAAGATCGGCATTGCTGATATCGCTGGGAGCGTCGCCGCAACTGCAGCTTGAGGCTTCCTCAGGCGGCTGGCAGCAGGAAGTATGCTGCGCTGCTATCTGCCCATAGAGTTCCCGTACGGTTGCCTTTATTTGTTTTTCCTTCTTGTCGTCCATCGCTGACTTACTCCTGTAAATTCTATATGTATATTATATATTATAATCCTCTCAAAGAGTGGGGAGAAAAGTGCTGGTCAACCCCCTGTTATCCCCCAGTCTTGGTCCTTCCATGGGAAAAATTCCATGGAAGGATTCCGCGGAAGGACACCTCTTTGACAAATCACGGAGGTGGTGGGTCGAGCCCCACTCTACCCAAAATCAACCGAGCTCTAAGATACGTTCGTTCAGCGTGGCGAGTTTGTCCTTGAGTGCGGTGAGCTTTTCGCGCTCGCGCTCCACTACGTGCGAGGGCGCTTTCGAGGTGAACTTCTCGTCGGCGAGCCTTCCTCCCAGACGGGCGATCTCGCCTTCGCAGCCAGCAATTTCCTTCTGCAGCCGGGTCCGCTCAGCGTCCATGTCGATCATGCCGGCCATAGGCAGTATGACCTCGGCGCCGTTAAGCACGATGGTTTTAGCTTTATCGGGGCGCTGCTGAGCCGTGTCGATAATGGTCAGCGGGCGCGCCCGGGCCAGTATCTCGACAGCCTGTGCCTGTGCCTTGATGGCTGGTTTCAAGTCGCTCGCAGCAATAATCGCCTCGATCCACTTTGCCGGCTCCACGTGAAGCTCAGCGCGCGTGTTCCTGATGGCGCGCACGATATCGATAACTATCGCCATCTGCTTCTCAATATCGTCGTCGATGGCGGACGGATCGGCTGTCGGATAAGATGCGATCATGATAGATTCGGCGGATTTGCCGGAGAGCATCGGCCTGAGGTTCTGCCAGATCTCCTCGGTGATGAAGGGCATCGCCGGATGCAATAGTCGCAGCGAGCTGTCGAGGACATGAACCAGCACCGGCAGCGGGGAATTCCCCTTGTCTTTCAGGCGCAGCTTAGATATCTCGATGTACCAGTCGCAGAACTCGCCCCAGACGAAGTCGTGTATCTGGCGCAGCGCCTCGCCGAACTGGAAGTCCGTCATAAGGGAATCGACGTTGGCGATCATGCGGTTGAGGCGGCTCAGTATCCAGCGGTCCTCCGTCGCCAGCCTGGCTCGTGACAGGTCGAGGTTCGACTCTTCCTCAATATTACCCAGTATAAATCGCGATGCATTCCAGAGCTTATTGCAGAAATTGCGCGACGCCTCGAGCTTGCTGTCGCTTAATCTGATATCGTTTCCAGGAGAATTGCCGGTCGAAAGCGAAAGACGCAGCGCATCGGTGCCGTACTTTTCGATAACATCGAGTGGGTTGATGACGTTGCCCTTGACCTTGCTCATCTTCTCGCCCTTCTCATCGCGCACCAGGCCGTGGAGGTAGATGGTGTGGAAGGGCACCCTGCCCGTGTTCTCGATGCCCATCATAATCATGCGGGACACCCAGAAGAAAAGGATGTCATAGCCGGTCTCCATCACCGACGTCGGATAGAAATAATCGAGGTCTTTCGTCTTATCGGGCCAGCCCAGCGTGGAATGAGGCCAGAGCCCTGAGCTGAACCACGTGTCGAGCACATCTGGGTCCTGTTTGATATTCCTTGATCCGCAGCGGGCGCACTTTGTCGGCTCATCTACTGTGACGGTCAGCCCTTTGCAGTCGGCGCAGTACCACACCGGTATGCGGTGCCCCCACCACAGCTGGCGGCTGATGCACCAGTCGCGGATGTTCTCCATCCAGTTGAGGTATATCTTGGTGAAACGCTCGGGGATGATCTTTATCTCACCGTTTTTCACCGCCGCGATGGCCGGGGCGGCCAGAGGTTCGATTTTGACGAACCACTGGCTGCTGGCCCATGGCTCGATGATGGTGCTGCAGCGGCTGCAGTGCCCGACGGCATGCTGGTGATTGTCGATTTTGACCAGAAGCCTGTCGTGCTCCAGGTCTGCGAGTATCCGCTTGCGACACTCGAAGCGGTCGAGATTCTTATACTTGCCGGCGTTATCGTTCATCGTTCCGTCGGCATTCAGGATGTTCACCAGCGGCAGCTTGTGGCGCTTGCCCACCTCAAAGTCCACCGGGTCATGGGCCGGCGTTATCTTCACAGCGCCGGTGCCGAAGGCCGGGTCAACCGCCTCGTCTGCGATCACCGGTATCTTTCTGCCGATCTCGGGCAGTATCGCCGTTTTGCCTATAAATTTGTTATTGCGCTTGTCGTTCGGGTTTACTGCCACGGCCGTATCTCCGAGGATTGTCTCGGGTCGTGTAGTGGCAACGGTTATATGGCCTCCCTCGACAAGCGGATAATTAACATAATAGAGGTGTCCGACATGGTCGTCGTGGTCCACCTCAAGGTCGGATATGGCGGTGGTGCAGCGCGGGCACCAGTTGATGATGCGTTCGCCGCGGTATATGAGGCCTTTCTCGTAAAGTCGTACGAAGGTGGTGCGCACCGCCTTGGATGGCCCCTCGTCAAGCGTGAAGCGCTCGCGGCTCCAGTCGCAGGAGGTGCCGAGCCTCTTGTGCTGTTCTGTGATTCGGCTGCCGTGCTTCTCCACCCATTTCCATACATGCTTAAGAAACTCCTCCCGCCCCAGCTCATGTCGTGTCTTGCCTTCTCGCGCCAGCTCCCTCTCCACCACGAACTGCGTGGCGATCCCGGCGTGGTCGGTCCCGGGCAGCCACAGCGCTGGCTCGCCCTTCATGCGGTGCCAGCGCACCATGATATCCTCCATGGTGGCCGGGAGCACATGGCCGAGGTGCAGCTCGCCGGTGACGTTGGGGGGAGGCATGATAATTACAAAGGGCTGCTTCTTGCGGTCGATCTTAGGGGTGAAGTAGCCCTTCTCGATCCAGAACTGGTACCATTTTGTTTCCACATTCTTGGGATCGTACGCTTTAGGTATTTCAGATAGTCTTGTTCCCATTTCCTCTCTATTTTCTGGTTTCTAGAAAATTTCTGCTAGAGTGCTGGTCAACCCCCTGCTATCCCTCAATCTCGGGGGAATTCGTTATCCAAACCCCCTGTTAGTCCCCCATACTTTGAGGGACATAAAAAGATTTAGGGGACACCCCTAAAACCCCGTCAGGAGAGAAATCTCCTGTACCTCTTTCTTGGTGAGCGGAGCCCACCCTACAACCGGGGGCAATTGTGTAGGGGCGATTCATGAATCGCCCGCAGTGTCTAGCTCTTTCCCTCAGCTCTCTTTTTTAGATTCATGATAGCAACCACGCGGTCCAATATTTTATCGGCTACCTCCAGCTTTGGCAGCAGAGGCAGTCTGGTCACCTTGCCGTCGCTGTCGATGAGTATAACCTTGTTGCTGTCGGCATCAAAGCCGCTGTTGGGTTGAGTGATATCATTAGCCACAATAAGGTCCAGGTTCTTTTTGAGCCGCTTCTCCTTGGCATTTCTCAGCAGGTGTTCGCTCTCCGCCGCGAAGCCAACGCGGATCAGATCGCCTTTAATGGCACAGAGGATGTCCGGATTCTCCGCCAGTTCCAAGCTAAAGGTCTCTGTTTCACCCTTCTTGATCTTCTCGGTTGCTGCCTGCTTGGGGCGGTAGTCGGCGGGGGCGGCGGCCATGATAACCACATCGGCGTCAGCAGCGGCTAGGATGCATGCGTCCCGCATCTGGATAGCGGTTTGAACCCTGATCAGTTTCACACCGACGGGCGGAACCAGTGCAGTAGGAGCGCTAACAAGGGCAACTTCGGCGCCGCGGTCACGTGCCGCCTCGGCAATGGCATAGCCCATCTTGCCGGAGGAACGGTTGCTGATGTGGCGTACCGGGTCTAGCGGCTCCTGCGTGCCTCCCGCGCTCACAAGTATTTTTACCTTTGCCAGGTCGCCATAGCGACCCAGTATCTGGTGTATAGTGCCGCGGATTTCATCGGTCTCTATAAAACGCCCGCGGCCCCATCCGCCGGAGGCCAGACGCCCCTCGGCAGGGCCGACAAAGGTCACGCCCCTTGCCTTGAGCTTATTGATATTTTCCTGGGTGATAGGATTTTCATACATATTGGAATGCATCGCGGGCGAAATAAGTATCGGAGCTTTTGTGGCCAGCACGGTGCAAGTCAAGATGTCGTCGGCGATGCCTGCGGCCAGCTTGGCGATGATGTTGGCGGTTGCCGGAGCTATGGCTACTACATCGGCCTGCTCTGCCAGCGATATATGCCAGTCCTCGGCCCCGCTGTCCCTGTCGAACATGCCTGTGATGGTCGGCTGGTTGGTGACCCGCTTGAAGGTGAGCGGCTTGACGAATTCCTGCGCCGACTCGGTCATTATAGTAATGACCTTGGCCCCGTCCTGCGTAAGCTTGCTGGCCAGATCGGCCGCTTTGTAAGCAGCTATGCTGCCCGTGACTCCCAGTACAACAGTTTTATTTTTAATCATCGCTCCTCTCCTACCGATTCATCTCATGAATCAATCTTAGTCCGATGAGCGTCAGGTCTTTATCCACTGTATCGATTATCTTGGTCTCGGATGCAATCACAGCTAAAAGCCCGCCAGTGGCGATTACTCTCGCCTTTTCACCCAGTTCCTTTCGTATGCGGGTGACAAGGCTTTCGATAAGTCCTACATAGCCGAACATGATGCCTGACTGCATGGCCTCAACGCTGTTCTTCCCGATGGTTCTCTCAGGGGGAATAAGTTCTACATGGGGCAGTTTTGATGTACGTGTAAAGAGTGCCTCCGCTGTAATTCCGATGCCGGGGGCGATAGCGCCTCCCAGATAATCGCCGTTCTTAGATATGACATCGAATGTAGTAGCTGTGCCGAAGTCGATCACAATCAAGGTACCGCCGTATATGCGGTGAGCCGCTGCCGCGTTAGCGATGCGGTCGGCACCGACCTCTCGTGGATTATCTGTGCGGATGCGTACACCTGTCTTTACGCCTGGTCCTACTACGAATGGAGGGGTATTGATATACCGGCTGCACAGGTCCTCCATAGTTGCCAGCAGGGGCGGCACGACGCAGGCGATACTGATATTGTCAATATCTTCAAAGGCAAGGCCGGCACCCGGCAGAAGGCTCGATAATAAAACGGCGTATTCGTCAGCTGTCTTTTTTGTATCTGTTGCCACGGCCCATGTAGAAACAAGCCGTTCGCCGTCGAAAACGCCCAGCGTTATATTCGTATTCCCGATATCAATTGCCAGTAACATGTCAGCCTTCCTTTATGAAAACTCTGGGTAGGTGTGTCAACCCCCTTTATCCCCCAGTCTTGGTCCTTCCATGGGAAAAATTCCATGGAAGGATTCCGCGGAAGGACACCTCTACTTAAAATTCCTCTCCCTTGAGGGGAGAGGTTAGGTGAGGGTGACACCGCGGGCACGGCATACCGCGCCCCTACCTATTTTTCAAATGCACTTTATATTTTTAATGACTTTCGGCAGTACCGGAAGCAGGTCGCTGGCGATCATGCCAGCATCGCCCATCTCGTCCCTTACGCGGTCGGCGGCGGCGGTGTGCAGGTAGACCCCGCAGGCTGCGGCGTCGGTGTACGACAACCCTTGTGCCAGGAGCCCGGCGATTGTGCCGGCGAGCACATCCCCTGTGCCTGCCGAAGCCAGCCCGGGATTAGCCGCAGCGTTTATCTTGGCCTTGCCGTCGGGCGATGCGATTATAGAATTGGCTCCCTTTAGAATCACCGTTTTATTCCATTTAGCTGCGCACCCTCGCGCCGCTTCCAGTCTGTCCTGTGATATCGCCTTCATCGACAGGCCACTCAGCCTGGCCATTTCTCCGGGATGGGGAGTAAGTATAGCATCCCGCTTGAGTTTTTTCCACCAGTACGGCGTCTGCGCCAGCGCGTTGAGGGCGTCGGCGTCGATTACAATCGCGGGCTTCAGTGACGACGGCATCTCAAATAATACTTTATGAACAAAATCGACAACCGACGGGTGCTGGCTCAGCCCGCATCCGATGAGCAGTACGTCGTAGTCGGCAAGCTGCTCATGCACTATCTGAGAAGCGTTACTGCTAATATATCCGGCCTCTGCTTCAGGCAGTGGGGCGTAGGTCGCTTCGGTCAGCTTGGCGACGAGTATCGGCTGGAGGCTCTGCGCCGTCGCCAGCGTCACCAGCCCTGCGCCTGACCGCATAGCGCCCATGCAGGCGAGGTAGGCCGCGCCGATGTATTGCATCGATCCGGCGCAGACCAGCACCTTGCCGAAGGTGCCTTTGTGTGCGTTCTTCGGCCTCTTTGGCAGACTCGCCCGTACCCATTCCTCGGTTACTATCTCGGTCGCAATATCTTTTCCAAGGTTGGATGGTATCCCGATGTCGGCGATAACCAACTCGCCGATAAGCTCGCTGCCCGGAGAGTAAAATAATCCGATCTTGGGATATCCCAGCGTGACGGTCAGGTCGGCGGCCAGCGTTGCAGGGTCCGCCGCGCCGCTGTCGGAATCTACGCCTGAGGGCAGGTCCACCGCCACGATCTTCATTTCTGGCCGTATCTTTTTCGCATCACGCACCCGGTTCAGGATGTCTTTGATAGCTCCGGTTATAGGTCGCAGCTTGCCGGTGCCGAATATGGCATCGATGACTACGTCGGCGGATGATAGTGCTTGATGTAAGTCGGCGTATTTTTTATCGTTCTCAGCCAGTACGATGCGTATGACGCGCTCTTTGACCAGCTGGAAATTCTTGTCGTTGTCTTTTCGTTTCGCCGGAAGATAGACGCAGACTCTAGCCCCCCAGTCGCGCAGGTGGCGCGCGGCCACTAGCCCATCGCCCCCGTTGTTGCCGGGCCCGACCAGTATGACGATATCGCGTCCCGCTACATTCCCGATGAGGCCGTATATGTGCCGTGCTATGGCCAGTCCTGCGTGCTCCATGAGGATGCTCGGCGGCACGCCCGCTTCATCGGAGCGGCGTTCGAGTTCGATCATCTCCTCTGTGGTCACTATCTTCACTGCGCTTCTCCTACAACCGAAGCGATGGCGAGATCACGTGAATGTGAGAGGCTGATGGAAAGGTCGCGGAGGCCCAGTTCTTTGGCTTTGCGTCTAGCATAGCCGTGCAGTATGACGAAGGGTTTGCCGTCGCTATTGTTGAGAATCTCGATCTCACGCCAGCCGACGCCTTTGATGCCGGTGCCGAGGGCCTTCATGACCGCTTCTTTAGCGGCGAAGCGCACCGCCAGCTCCGGCACACGGTCGCGGCAATGGCTGCGCTCGGCCTCGGTGTACACGCGCTTCTGGAAGCGTTCCCCCCAGCGGGCGAGCGCTGCCTCCACTCGATTTATCTCTATTAGATCGATCCCGATTTCATGCATTGAAGTACAGCTATTGTATACTATCTTACAATGTAGCTCAAGAGCAAGCTGTTGGGAATTGAGGCCGCAGTTTATTATTAGGAGGATTATTCATAAACTGCCTTTACGCAGACGGTTATAAAAAGAGGTGTCCTTCCGCGGAATCCTTCCATGAAATTTTTCACATGGAAGGACCAAAGTATGGGGGATATAGGGGGTTGGATGATGAGTTGCCTCACTATCTACAATTATTGCTTTTTGAAATAATGTCATGCTATAATTTCAACTTGGGCGCATTTAAATTTAGCTATGGTATCAGTGTCAGTAGTTGGATATAACCCTCGTAAAAGGCCCGGAACGCCTTCCGTTTCTACTTTTGTATTATTCGATAATATAATCTCCGATCGCTCTATCGTCGAATCGTTTTTTCTATATCCATCCGGATATGATCTTCTGGGTAAAATGTAGTCTTAATAGTGGAAGTGAGTATAAGGAAAGGAGTCAAGAGGATTAAAGGTAACGTGAGATGACGGCGGACATCATTTCGGGCACCAAGATAGCCGCGGAGATTCGCGGTGAGCTCAAGGTTCGAGTAGCAGGGCTGAAGTCGAAGGGGATCGTTCCCGGGCTTGCGATGGTGCGAGTGGGCGAGGATCCGGCCTCGGTATCGTATGTAAGGGGAAAAAGCAAAGCCAGTGAAGAGCTGGGCATATATTCCGAGACTATAGTATTGCCGGAGTCTTCGACAGGGAAGCAGCTTCTCGCTAAGATAAAAGAGCTAAATCGCGATAAGAAATTCCACGGGATACTGGTGCAGCTACCACTGCCCAAGCATATCGATGAGGATGAAGTGATAAGCGCCATCGATCCCAAAAAGGACGTTGATGGTTTTCATCCGGAAAATGTGGGCAGGCTGTTGACAGGGGAACCTTACTTTGTGCCGTGTACGCCGCTCGGCATCAAAGAGTTGCTAGTTCGCAGCGGCAACAAACCGGACGGGAAGCACGTTGTTATATGCGGGCGCAGCAATATTGTCGGCAAACCCATGATGGCTATCCTGATTCAGAAGAAGCAGAACGCCAACGCTACGGTGACGATGGTCCATACCGGTACGAAAAATATGGCGTCGATCACAAGACAGGCGGACATCCTGATAGCGGCGATGGGCAGGCCCAAGGCGATCACCGCCGATATGGTCAAAGAAGGGGTAGTGTTGATCGATGTCGGGGTGAATGAAGTGGGCATCAGTGATAAGGGGAAGCGGATTCTGGTGGGCGATGCCGATTTCGAATCAATCAGGGAAAAGGCTAAGGCGATCACTCCGGTGCCTGGTGGTGTGGGGCCGATGACGGTGACCATGCTGATGGCCAACACGATTCGAGCCGCGGAGATGCGATCTTAGTCCAGATAAAAAATAAACCAAAATAAGGAGGGAAAATGGCAGAAGGTAAACCAGCGGAAGCTAAAAAGGTAGAAGTAGATCTCAAGTCAGTTCCAGGTTCGGTAGATATGATGAACTACGCCACCGAGGCAGGTTTCGAAGAATACCTGTTCGACTGGGAAGAGTTCAAGATCATGGCACGCGCCACCTTCAAGACGCAGTTCGGTGGCAAGCCCCCGACTCGCGAGCAGTTCAAGGCGATCAAGAAACAGGGTTTCATGCCGGGACACGACAGCCCCGAGGCCCTTATCAAGACGATGGACGAGGCTGGCTTCGACTATGTCTGTATCTGCGATGTGAAGATGTGGTCATACTACTTCCATCATCAGCTCATCATGGATTATGGCATCGATGTCATCCACAAGCTGGTCAAGGGCGGTAAGGGACGCCTGATCGGCGGCGCCAGCTACAACCCGTTCCGGATCGACCAGAGCCTTCGCGATATAGAGAAGGGCGTCAAAGAGTATGGGTTCAAGTATGTTTACATGCACCCGATCACCTTTGGGCTTTCCTTCGGCGATGCGAAGCTGTATCCCGTTTATGCCAAGTGTAGCGAGCTTGGTATCCCTATCGGAATGCAGGTCGGCCACTCGGCTGAGCCTCTGCCCAGCTGGGTCGGACATCCTATGGAGGTCGACAAGGCTGCCATCGACTTCCCCAACCTGAAGATTAACATGTCGCATACCGGCTACCCGTGGGTAGATGAGTGGTGCTCTATGATCTTCAGACATCCCAATGTCTACGGCGATATCTCAGCCTACAATCCGAAGAACCTGACACCGGATATCGTGTCGTTCTTCAACAGCAGCCGTGGCCGCGAGAAGGTCATGTTTGGCTCCAACAGCTATGGCCTGAAGCTGACCAAGGGCCAGTTCCTGGAGCTGCCGATCAAAGACGAGACCAAGAAGCGCGTTCTCGGCCAGAACGCAAAAGAGTTCTTAGGCCTGAAATAATTAAATTCAGCGCTATCGAAAAGGGGCGGCGCACGAGCGCCGCCCCTTTTTTGTTTGGGGTGTAGGGAGCTTATTGATTTCAACCCCCTTTATCCCCCAGTCTTGGGGGAATTTTATAAAAAATAGGGGACACCCCTAAGACCCCGGCAGGAGATTTTTCTCCTGCACCTCTTTTAAGATGACATTTATGTTATGTCTATACGAGGGACGTCCGATTTTGGTCGCGTGGTGTAGGGGCAGGTTTAAAACCTGCCCCTACGTGAGATGTCCTGTCGAGGCGGATGATTCATGTTCCCACCCACGGGCGGCTGCAAGGGCCGCCCCTACGGGGAACACATCGGATGTTGGTGGCAGGACTGAGGTGTTTTGTCATGCGGTGTAGAGACACAGAATGCTGTGTCTCTACGTGGGGAACGCCAGATTGGGTTGGGTGGAGGAGGTGCAGGTCTTTTGGGCATTTTCTCGCTCAATGTGCTGAAAGATTCGACATTCCTATCAGCTTGCCTATATAATAAGTATCAGCATTTTTAAGAGTCGTGTTTCGGTAAGAGATCAGTATGGCGTACGATGTAACCAAATTAAAAGACTGGCAGATAGCCGAGGCGGCTGAGGCCAACATGCCCACCGTCGAAGAGTGGCGCAAAAGGCTGAGCCTCGAGAGGGATGAATTGATTCCTTACGGGAGGCTCAGCCGCCTAGATTTCGCAAAGATTTATAATCGCCTCAAGAAGAAGCCCAATGGCAAGTATATTGAGGTAACCGCTATCACCCCCACGCCGCTGGGTGAGGGCAAGACAACTACGACTATGGGACTCCTTGAGGGGCTGGGCCGATGCGGCAAGAGCGCCGGCGGCTGCATCCGGCAGCCGTCGGGTGGCCCGACGATGAACATAAAGGGTACAGCTGCTGGCGGTGGCAACGCGCTCCTAATCCCCATGACAGAGTTCTCCATGGGGCTCACCGGCGAGATCAACGATATCATGAATGCCCACAACCTGGCCATGGTGGCGCTTACCGCCAGGATGCAGCACGAGCGCAACTACGATGATGAGCAACTGCAGAAGCTGAGCCACATGCGCCGACTGGATATCGACCCCGACAGGGTGCAGATGGGCTGGGTCATTGACTTCTGCGCCCAGGGGCTGCGCAATATCATGATCGGCATGGGCGGCCACAGGGACGGCTTCACCATGCGCTCGAAGTTCGATATCACGCCGAGCTCGGAGTTGATGGCCATACTCTCTGTAGCCAAAGACCTTAAAGATGTGCGTGAGCGTATAGACAATATAACCATCGCCTTCAGCAAGGCTGGTGAGCCTATTACGATACGTGATCTTGAAGTAGGCGGGGCCATGACCGCCTGGCTGCGCAATGCCATCAATCCAACTTTATGTTGTACGGTCGAGTATCAACCCTGCATGGTACACACCGGACCGTTCGCCAACATCGCTATCGGCCAGTCGTCCATCGTTGCAGACCTTATCGGCCTCAAGATGTTCGGTTACCATGTCACAGAGAGCGGATTCGCCACGGATATGGGCTTCGAGAAGTTCTGGAACGTCAAGTGCCGCCTGAGCGGGCTCAGGCCGCATGTGTCGGTGCTGACCACGACCATTCGCGCCCTGAAGATGCACGGCGGCGGTCCCAGCGTAGTTGCAGGAAAGCCACTGCCAGAGGAGTATCACAATGAGAATCTCGCCCTTCTGGAGAAGGGTTTGCCGAACCTGCTGCACCACATCAACACCATCAAGATGTCCGGCGTAAACGTCGTAGTCTGTATCAACTGCTTCAGCAGTGACACTAAAGCTGAGATTGCCATGGTGAAGAAGGCTGCGGAGGGTGCGGGTGTGCGCTGCGCCATCGCGAATCACTGGGCCAAAGGCGGCGACGGCGCTCTTGATCTGGCAGATGCGGTAATCGAGGCATGCGAGAAGAAGCCCAACTTCAGATTCCTCTATCCGCTGGATATGAAGCTGCGGAGTCGGGTCGATAAGATAGCGAAAGAGATATACGGTGCCGATGGCGTGTCCTGGACGCCGGAGGCCGAGGCCAAGGCTAAGGCTATCGAGGCTGATGTTAGGTATGACGACTACTCGACCGTGATGGTAAAAACGCAATTCAGCCTGAGCCACGAGCCTTCCTGGAAGGGCGTTCCGCAAGGGTGGACGCTGCCGATCAGGGATGTCCTCGTTTATACAGGCGCCAAGTTTATTTGCCCCGTTTCCGGCGACATAAGCCTCATGCCGGGCACAGGCTCCAACCCGTCCTTCAGGCGCATCGATGTCGACACCAGCACGGGCAGGGTCATCGGGCTGGCGTAGGTGCGACGGCAATCAATGGAAACCTGAAGCTGTAGCTCCCTCAAAAAAGAGGTGTCCTTCCGCGGAATCCTTCCCGAAATGGGAAGGACCAAGAGTGGGGGTTAGGGGGTTGAATCAAAGGTTGCCTCGATATATTCGACACACTCCATTCTGCCCATATATAATGTCCTCGTGAAGACCAGCGATTTCGACTACGAACTGCCTACGGAGCTTATCGCTCAGACGCCCATCGAGCCTCGCGACCATTCGCGGCTGTTAGTCGTCGACCGGGCTGACGCCTCGATTGCCCATCGTCACTTCTACGAACTCCCTGATTTACTCTGTAAAGGTGATGTTCTTGTATTCAACGACAGCCGCGTCCTTCCCGCGCGTCTTTTCGGCCGCAGAGTTGGCTACGAAGGCAAGGTTGAAATTTTATTACTGCGTCGTATCGAGGCCGGTTTGTGGGAAGTGCTGGTGAAGCCGTCACGCCGCATAGATATCGGCGCTCGAATCGAACTCGACGGATTGCGATGCGAGGTTATAGAGCGCGGGGAAGGTACCATAAGAATCGTTCGCTTCTCCGATGAGGAGGCGCTGGAGCGTGCCGGGAAGGTTCCCCTCCCCCCTTACATTCGCCGTCCCATCGATGACCCGGAGCGCTATCAGACGGTATATGCTCGAGTTAAGGGCAGTGCAGCGGCACCCACCGCCGGGCTGCATTTCACGCCAGAGCTGCTTCGTCGGCTGCAGGGCAAGAGTGTCGATTTTGCCTTTACTACACTTCACGTCGGGCTGGATACATTCGTCCCCGTTCGGGTCGAGGATCCACAGAAGCATTACATCCACCGTGAGTACTGCCAGCTTTCGCTCCAAGTGGCACAACAGCTGTCGGAAGCTAAGTCGCAGGGACGCCGCATCATAGCTGTGGGCACGACGTCGGTGCGGGTGCTGGAGCAGGCGTCGCTTGGTGGAACGATCCGTACGTTCGACGGCTGGGCAGATTTATTCATTTTGCCGGGACATAAGTTCAAAGCCGTCGATGCGATGATTACAAACTTCCATCTGCCTCGCACCACGTTGATCATGCTGGTATCTGCTTTTGCTGGTCGAGACCTGATATCGAAAGCATACGAAGAGGCGATAAATGAGCGGTATCGCTTCTACAGCTTCGGCGATGCGATGATGATATGGTAGAGGATAAATTGCTGATCCAAACCCCCTGCTAGTCCCCCATGCTGTGGAGATAGGGCGAGTATGCAAACTCGCCCCTACGGGGGGACACCCCTAAAACCCCGGTCCTTCCGCGGAAGGACACCTCGAACTCCCCCTAGCCCCCTATAATCCCCCAGACTTGGGGGATTTGAAAGAACAAGGTACACCTTTTTTGAAGTAGTAGGTCTCGGCAGGAGGCATCCTGCACCTCTGATTGTGTGCTATAATCTCAATCGTATGTCTGATACAAGTCGAATTGTAAAAAGAGTAGAGCCGGTCACTGAGAAAAAGGTCTTTTACGGCTGGTATGTAGTCGCCGGCGCCTGGATATCTACTTTTGTCTGCTCGGATGCATTAGGTTCCTTCAATATATTCGGCCCGGAGCTGGCCAAGCCCGTATCGCAGGGCGGCCTTGGGCAGTCGATGGGGGTGCTGTCCATCGGCTACTCGCTCGATATGATCGTGATGGCGGCCTTCTCGCTGGTGGCGGGCATGCTGGTGGACCGGTTCGGGCTGAGGCGGCTCATGGTCATCGGCGCTCTCATCGCCGGAGCAGGTTTCATCCTGTTGAGCCAGATAAATCAGCTCTGGCAGTTCTACATACTTTATGGCATCATCGCGCCGGCCGGCGTGGCCTTCGGCCATGTCGTGCCATCCGTGTCCACGGTGCGGCGCTGGTTCATGCGGCGGGCAGCCCTGGCTGTGAGCCTGGCCATGACAGGTTCCGGGCTCGGAGTTGTGATCCTCGTGCCGCTGTTCTACAAGATAATTGAGAGGGGAGGGTGGAGCGCTGCCTACATTGTGGTGGGGACAACCATAGCTGCTGGCATGATAATCGGCAGCATGCTCATGCGCAAAGACCCTGAGTCCCACGGCATGCACCCTGACGGGCTGGAGCCGACCGCATTGGAGATAGCATCAAGGCCGGATTTCGCTGCTCGCAAACAAGTATGGTCTGTTAGGGAGGCGTTCAGGACGCGCACCTGGTGGCTGTTCATGTTCGCGCAGTTCTACTACCTGGCGGTGCTGGGGTTCATCGGGCATATCAAATACTGGGGCACGGAAGATCTGAATCTTTCCAACGGTTTTTCGGTGGCTATGGTCAGCGTGCTTGTAGGTGCGGCGGCGGCCAGCCGCCTGATAGCCGGCATACTCTCGGACTGGTCGATGAAGAGGTATAGGGTCTCCCGCAAGCCGGTGCTGTATGTCTGTACGCTGCTGGTGGCGTTCGGCTGCTTTGTTGCGATGCAGGTTAACGAAGGGAGTCAGGCCGGGATGATTGCTGTAGCGATTCTTGTCGGCCTGGGATATGGCATCGGCATGGCCATGTTCCCCACGTATCTCGGCGACCTGTTCGGCGTGGTCAGCGTGCCCAAGCTTTACGGCATCATGTATCTGATGAGCGCCGGCGTCTTTGGCGCCATCGGTCCTTCGCTCTTCGGCTTTATCCATGATGCCATGGATTCATATAGCGTGGCGTTCTTGATCACGGCCATAATGTGCATCATCTCGGCTGTATTCCTATTCTTTGTGAAGCCGCCGCGCAAGGTCTCTATCGAGCCTTCAACTTCTTGATTCGCTCCACTACAAGCGGGAAACACTCCGCTGCCGGGGCCCTCAGTACTATCTGGCAGATGTTGGTAAATGGCGTCTCGTAAGGATTGACCTCGATCAATGTGGCGCCGCGATACTTCGCCGTCGATGGGAAACCTGCGGCAGGGTATACCGTTCCGGATGTGCCGATGAGTATCATGCAGTCGCACCTCTCCGTTTCCTCCTGGCAGCGGTCGAGCACCCTGGGCGGTATCGGCTCGCCGAACATCACGCCGTCGGTCTTGACCAGGCCGCCGCAGGGGCAGTGGGGCGGGAGCACGTCCTTGCTGATCTCGTCCATCTCGTAACGCTGGTGGCATGCGATGCAGCGCAGCTTGAACATGTTGCCGTGTATCTCCGATAGCTCTTTGCTCCCGGCGCGCACGTGCAGGTTGTCGACATTCTGCGATATGATGTGCTTCAGCACGCCAAGTTGCTCCAGCTTGGTCAGGGCGTAGTGCGCCGCGTTCGGCTTGGCGGCCTCGATGGTCTCGACAAGTTCCTTGACATAACCTTCCTGCTTGGCATACGATTCCCACCATACCTTGGGGTCGTCAAGGAAGCGCTCGAAGCTGAGGCCGTCGGGCTCGCCGTACTTGGTCCAGAGCCCACCCGGCCCTCGGAAGGGCGGTATGCCGCTCTCCACGCTCATGCCCGCGCCGACGAGGGCGATGACGTAGTTCGATTTCAATATCGTTTGCGCTGCTTTATCTATCATTTTTGTCAAATCCGACATGGTTAACCTCGCTCGATTATAGTTAGTAGGGTAGGCTGTGCCCACCGCAAAGCTACTTAAGAAGTTGGGGGACATCCCCAATTCCCCCGGTCCTTCCAGTACTGGAAGGACACCTCTTACAATTCGTCATTGCCCGACTTGATCGGGCAATCCAGAAAGGGCGCATCTCGACACGTCCCTACAGTGGGACAACCGTCCCATCGCTTATTTTGAACCACGCCGCGTTACTCAAGAACTGCGGCTCGAAGTAGTCGATATCCGTTGTAGTAATAACGACCTGGTTGTAGGAGGATAATGACTCCATCAACATGTGCCGTCTTGTAGAATCTAGTTCCGAGAGCACGTCGTCCAACAGTATGACGGGCTCGTCGTTCAGCTTGGAGCTCAGGTAACCCCCCTCAGCCAGCTTCAGCGAGAGGGCGGCGGTGCGCTGCTGCCCCCTGGAGCCGTATATGTTCACATCGTTACCGTTTATCAGAAACGACATGTCGTCGCGGTGCGGGCCGACAACGCTCATGCGCTGCGCTATTTCTCTCTTCCGTACTTCCTGCAGCCGCTTGCGGAAGCTATTCACATCTACGCTGGGGAGGTAGTTTATCTGTAGATTCTCCCCCGAGCTTACCTGGCTGTGTATGGGTGGGGCCAGCTTGTTCAGCTCAGCAATCAGCTGTTGACGCTGTTCGATGATAGCTGAGCCGTGCCTTACCGTTTCGCTGTCCCAGAACTCAAGCTGGCCTTCATCGGCACGGCGCTCAGCGATAAGTTTGAGCAGGTGATTGCGATGGAGCAGCACTTTGCTGTAACGCTGCAGGGCATACAGGTATTTTGAATCTACCTGGGAGTTGGCCATATCAAGATAGCGCCTGCGCCGTGAAGGAGTGCCATATATAAGCTCGATGTCGTGCGAGGTGAAAAGCACCGCAGCCATCTGTCCCACAATATCGATGGAACGGCGCGGGACGCCGTTTATTCTTATCTTCTTCTGTATCTGGGGCTCGTTATTTACCTGAGTAACGGCAAAGGTTATCTCGACCTTGATGTCGCCGGATTTCGTCTGTATCTGTGCTGTGACACGCGTCGCGGTAAGCTCGTCGTGGAGGCTAGCCCAGTTAACCAGCTCGCGGTCCGTTGCGGCGCGATGCGATTTGGCTGTGGCCAGCATGTACATGGCCTCAAGGAGGTTGGTCTTGCCCTGAGCGTTATCGCCCTGAAACACTATCAGGTTGGCCGGGAGGTCCAGATCCAGGCGCTGGTAGTTGCGGAAATTTGTCAGTCCGATATGGGAGATATGGATGGTACACCTCCGTCGGGCACAGATTTGGCTGCTATTAACTCTACCCTGAATATCGAGAGGTCGCAATACCTCCATTTGCCGTGGTGTAATTTATTATCCAACCCCCTTGGTCCCCCAAACTTGGGGGATATGAAAAAAGCTGGGGGACACCCCCAGTTCCCCTGGTCCTTCCACTACTGGAAGGACACCTCTCCTTGCATTCGACATGTTTATATCAGTGACAGGTTGACTTTAATAGAGAATTATGGTAAATTTCACTCCCATTCAGATATAGTCTTCCTGTAATCGAAACACATTTTTATACTGAGCGGTGTGATCAAGTCCGGAGGTTGGGCTATGAAGGACAAAGATAAGGCTCAAGGACAGCTTATGGAAGAGCTGAAGCATTTGCGCAAGCGAGTGGCCGAGCTTGAATCCACCGATGCCAAGCGTAAACAGGCAGATGAGGAAGTGCACGGCAAGGAGCAGCTTTTTCGAGCGCTTGTAGATCGCTCTTCGGACATCATTGTGCTGGTGAATCGTGAAGGTAAGATCATCTATGAAAATCCAGTGATAGAGCAGGCTATAGGGCTGAAGCCTGAGGAAAGTCTTGGCGCCAGTATATTTGAGCGCATTCATCCGGATGATATGAAGACTGTAACCAATGCTTTCACCAAGCTGTGGCAGGATCCTGATGCTGTTGCGCAGAAGGCGGAGATACGACTCCGTCATAAAGACGGGAAGTGGCGCACGTTTGAGGCTACAGGCACCAATCTCGTACATGATTCAGCCATTGAGGCTGTAATCGTTAACCTCCGTGATGTAACTGACCGGAAGAAGGCGGATGAGGACTTGCGGAAAAGCGAGGAACGCTTTCGAGCTCTCATAGAGTCCTCATTGGATGTCATTACTATCGTTGACGCTCAAGGGACAGTCCTTTACCAGAGCCCGAATTACGCAAGTGTGTGGGGGCGGGATCCGTCGGGTGAGGTCGGGAAGGACATGTTCAAGGATGTGCACCCGGATGATATACCTCTGGTTGGTGACGCATTCGTTCGTTTGCTAAAGAAACCCAGTGAACCGGTGCAACTACAGGTCAGAGCTTTGCACACGAACGGCACATGGCACACCATTGATGTAGTGGCACGTAACCAAATTGAAAATCCTGCCGTGCGCGGCATTGTTGTGAACTTCCGGGACGTTACGGAGCGCAGGCGTGCAGAGGAGCAATTCCGTACGCTTTTTGAAGGCTCATCGAATCCGATTACCGTCTATGATCGGGACGGGAATTGTCTGATGGTCAATCCCAAAGGTGCGAAAAACCTCGGACTGCCTGTCGGAGAAATCGTTGGGAAATCGGCCAGAGTATTCTTTCCGGAGCTGTTTGAGGATTTAGTTAAGCGATTTAGAAAGGTCATTGATCAGGGAGAGACTCTGCAATTTGAAGATATGGTGAAAATCTCTACCGGCGATGCATGGTTCTGGTCTACCCTTGAGCCTGTAAGGGATGCAACCGGCGTCCCTTATGCTGTTCAGATTATCTCTTACGATATCACAGAGCGTAAACGCATGGAGCAGGTGCTGCGGGGGAGCGAGGAGAAGTTCCGCATGGCTTTCGACAATGCAAATACTGGCATGTGCCTGGTTGGTCTCAGTGGCAATCTAATGAAGGTCAATGACAAGATGTCCGAAATATTCGGATACAGCAGGGAAGAGCTTGAGCGCATGACGGTAACTGACATCGCTCATCCGGAAGATCGTGATGTCAGTTACCGTCATGCAAAAGGCTATAGGTGGTGAGACAGAGAGCTCAACTTTTGAAAAGCGATACTATAGCAAGGAAGGGAAAATAGTCTGGGGGCAGGTTTCCAGTGCCATTGTACGTGATGCCAAGGGAACTCCCCTTTACTTCATTTCACAGGTTCAGGACATCACCGAGCGCAAGAGGATGGAGGAGACGCTTCTTCGCATCAATAAGGCGGTGGAAAGTTCAAGCGATGCCATTGGGATATCCGATCCGCAGGGCCATCACTTCTATCACAACAAGGCGTTTACCAATCTGTTTGAATACACACCGGAGGAGCTTAAGGCTGCGGGAGGAGGTTCTGCGGCTTATGCGAACAGGAATATTGCCCGCAAGGTCTTCGATACAATTATGAGCGGAGGGTCGTGGAACGGTGAGGTGGAGATGCTATCCAAGAGCGGGCGCAAGTTCTCGGTCCTGCTGTGTGCAGATGCGATAAAGGATGAATCCGGTAAGGTGATCGGACTTGTGGAAGCGCACACGGACATCACCGAGCGCAAGGGCGCTGAGGATAAGCTCAGGGAGACCCGCGACTATATGGAAAACCTGATCGAACATGCCAACGTGCCCATGATCGTCTGGACTCCGGACTTCAGGATCACCAGGTTCAACCGCGCCTTTGAGCGGCTCACTGGCATGAAAACCAAGGCTGTGATCGGGAAGAATCTGGAAATACTGTTCCCCAAGGAGACGCGCGAAAAGTCCATGAGTTACATGCGTACTGCGCTCAGGGGCGCCAGGTGGGAGGTGGTGGAAATGCCCGTATTGAATGTGCAGGAAAATGTAAGAACGGTGCTGTGGAACATTTCCACAATATATGCTGAGGATAGGAAAACCCCTATCGCCATCATTGCACAGGGGCAGGATATCACTGAGCGCAAGCAGGCGGAGGAGGCGCTGAGGGAAAGCGAGGAGATGGCGCGGAGCATGCTGGATAATGCCGCCATGGGGATATACCTCCTGCAGAATAAGAAGTTCCTGTATGTTAACCCCATGTTTGAAAAAATAATGGGTTATACCAGCGCGGAGCTTGTAGGGCAGGAAGCAATTAATTATGTCCATCCTAATGACAGGGATATGGTCAGAACGAGGGCGGTGGGAAACCTCAAAGGAGTATCCAGTTTACCGTATGAGTTCAGGGTCTTAAGGAAGGATGGCCAGCAGATATGGGTGATGGAGAGGGTTACGTCTATTAAATATAAAGGCAGACGGGCGGTGATAGCCAGCTTTATGGAGACCACCGAGCACAGGAAGGCGGAGGTAGAGCTGGAGCGGGCATATGAGGAACTCAAGACGGCGCACGAGCGTATGGTGCAGTCGGAGAAGCTGAGGGCCATGGGGGAGATGGCCAGCGGCATAGCGCATGATTTCAACAATATGCTGGCGGTGATACTGGGGCGGACGCAGCTGGTCATCGATGATGTCAAGGATGACAAAGTAAAGAAGGGCATTCAGATAATTGAGCAGGCTGCCCTTGATGCGGCCAAGACGGTAAAGCGCTTGCAGGACTTTGCGCGGATACGCGTGGAACACGCCTTCGAATCACTGGATGTAAATCAGGTAGTGGAGGGTGTCCTCAATATGGTGGAGCCGCGTGTCGTCGAGCTGGAACAGACGAAGGGGATAACGATTAAGGTAGAGCATGAATTAGGGAAGGTCGGGCAAGTATCCGGCGAGGCCGCCGAATTGCGGGAGGCCTTGCTGAACATACTTTTCAATGCTATAGATGCCATGCCTACAGGCGGCAAGCTGACAGTGAAAAGCGAGCAGGATGAGGACTGGGTACAGATATCGATAAAAGATACAGGGGTGGGGATACCTGACAAGGTGAAAAGCAAGGTGTTTGAGCCGTTCTTCACCACCAAGGCTTCCAAGGGCTCCGGCCTGGGATTGAGCGTGACCTATGGCATAATCTCCAGGCATAGGGGCATGATCAAGTTTGACAGCGTGGTGGGCAAGGGAACGACGTTCTACATCAGGCTGCCTCTGGCTGTTGAGGCTGTAAAGAAGGAGATAAAGAAGGGGAAGGCGGTTGCAGCTAAACCTGCCAATATACTTACGGTGGATGATGAACCTGAGGTCTTAAAGGCCCTGGGGCTGACCTTGGAATATTTTGGGCACTGGGTGAAAGGCGTTGCCAGCGGTGCTGAAGCAATAAAAGCGTTCAAAGATGGCAATTACGATCTGGTTATAACGGACCTGGGAATGCCGGAGGTCTCAGGGTGGGATGTGGCTCGCGCCATCAAGAAGATAAAACCGGATATGCCCGTGCTTCTTATCACGGGGTGGGTCGTAGAACTCGATGAAGAACAGAAGAAAATTGTCGATGGGGTGATATCTAAACCGTTCAGCCGTGACTCGATCACGTCAGCTATAAATCAAGTGTTTCCTGCCAAGAAGCGCACCAGGAAAAAGAAGAGCGAATAGGAGAGGTGTCCTTCCGCGGAATCCTTCCATGAAATTTTTCACATGGAAGGACCAAAGAATGGGGGATACCAGTGGGTTGACATAATATCTATTGTCGTTTCCCGCTCGACGAGGTGAAGAATACCTTTGTTAGCATTAAAAATGTATTTGCCGTTTAAGATGACGGGGAGGAGGTTTACCATGGGGGATCAAAAGTATGATGCCATTGTAGTAGGGGCGGGGCCGGGAGGCTGTGCCTGTGCAGCACTGCTTCAGAAGCGGGGTATGAAAGTCCTTTTGCTGGAGAAAAACGACCGTGTGGGCGGGAAAGCGTTAAACATGCATCGCGACGGATTCACGTATGAGCTTTGGCCAGTAACATCTGTTCCCAGGTACAATACCCAGTTCGAGGTGGTGCTCAAGGAAGTTGGGGCAGAGGCACCTATGTCGGATGTGTTCCCGACAACGGGAAGTATGGTGAACTTAATGTCGGGCAACTTCACCCCGAAGGATGGTGGATTCCTATATAAACCTAAGGGCGCAACGGATTACGTGAGCTATATACTTGTCCCTCCGCTAATGATCCCCCAAATGCTGGTTCAAGACCCTGATAATCTAGAGAAGGTTAATAAGCTTTTCAACGATATGAATTCAATGTCTGAGGAGAAGCTTAATTCATTAGATAATGTGACTTTCCATGATTTCATTGTGTCCTACGATATACCGCAGAGCGCATACAGCAACCTGGCAATATTGTGCAATGCCTTTTTTGTAGTACCAGTGGATCTGTGTTCTGCTTCAGAGATGATCAAGACGCTTCGACAGTTTACGGCGGGGCTCGGTTCTGGATATTTTCTCGGCGGCTATGCCAAACTGAGCGAGTCGCTTGTTGGGGCGTTGCAGTCCCACGGTGGTGACTTAAAGCTGAAATCCCGTGCTGAAAAAATAATCGTTGAAGATAATCAGGTAAGAGGCGTCCGAACTGATAAAGGTACTTTCCATGCGCCGATTGTAGTCAGTAACGCTGGTATCCAGCCTACAGTGTTAAAGCTAGTTGGCGAGAAATACTTCAACAAAGAGTATAGCAATCGAATCAGAAGCCTCTTACCTTCTCTTGCATTGATAGGCAGCCGATATTTCTTGAATGATATTGTATTCGAAGACAGTTTATATGCTATTTATTCTGACAGCAGCTGGTGGAATAACGAACGTTATCTGAGGGCAAAGGCAGGGAATATTCCAGACGATATCTTTGTTGTGATTACTGTGCCCGCCAACTTCGATCCTAGCCTTGCGCCCAAGGGCCAGCAGATGATTCAGACTGCTACCATATGCCCTGCAGATCCCAAGATAAAAAACATGAAGGCGCGGTTAGAGGCGCTTGACTGCAGGGTGGCAGCCTTCCGGCCCGCGATTCGCGAACATACCATCCGCCGTGAAGACTATACGACTGCGGACGTCAGTCGGTTGACGAGAGACAGTGTTTTACCGGGACAGGGTGGTGAATGTGTTGGCTTGGGGCAGGTAGTCGGCCAGTGCGGGCGAAATAAACCATCACCTAGGGCCCCAATAAAAGGTTTGTTCTATGTTGGAACAGATGCCGGTGGCGTTGGTGTGGGCACTCATCAGGCTGTAGATTCCGCTTATAAAGTTGCGCGCATGGTACTGGAAGAGAAGAGCGGGTAGAAGAGGTGTCCTTCCAATACTGGAAGGACCGGGGTATTAGTGGTGTCCCCCGAGTACGGGGGATTTAGGGGGTTGGACAATAAGTCGCCCCACACATTTAAAAAAGAGGTACAGGAGATTTCTCCTTCCGGGGTTTTAGGGGTGTTGCACTCTTTATAAGCGACCTTTTGCCGGACAGGGAAGTCCAGAGGGATCGCCCTCTGCCGGGGTTATAGGGGTGTCCCCTATATTTTTTAAATTCCCCCAAGATTGGGGGATAGCAGGGGGTTGACTTAGAATTCATCTGGAACCCGAGTACTCGCTTCTCAAGATAGAGTAAACGCTAACATCTTCAAAGACATCCCATTTCTTAATGCACTTGCGCAGACATCCTTCAAACTTCATCCCCAGCTTCTGCATCACCCTTCCCGATGCCGGATTCTTTTTCATGTAGAAGGAGTGGATGCGATGGAGTTTCAGCTTATTAAACCCGTATCTGACTAAAGCCTGCGCAGCCTCAGTGCAGTAGCCATTGTTCCAGTAGGGCTTGCCGATCCAGTATCCCAGCTCCGCGTTCTCGTCGTCCCTGTTGATGATGAGGCCGATGGAACCTATGAGCGTGCCGTCGCTGCGAAGCGTAATCGCCAGATGTATCTCTCCGTGCTCCAGCTTGTCCTGGTGTGAATCGATCCAGTCCTCCGCCATGTGGTCAGGGTAGGGGTGCGGTATCATCCTCACGTTTGCTGCGATATCGTAGTCGCCGGCGAGCCGCTGCACAACGGGCGCGTCGTCCAGCGTGAACGGCCTCAGCACCAGGCGTTCTGTCTCGATATGGGGATTCTCTTTGGGGAACTTTATTTTTACATTCATCTCGGAGCCAGTCGTATCGCAGGTTGTATTATAGCACAGCCGGTTCGCTGCACGATTCGAGAGAAATAAGTACGCCTGCCGACAATACTATCGGCAGGCGTACACTTTTTATATCAAAAGGTGTCTTATGGCTTAAACCCAGCCGCGAAGCTTCATAGCTTCAACCACACGCTCGACGGCAACTACATAGGCCGCCTGGCGCATGTTTATCTTGTATTTCTTGGAGGTTGCCAGTACAGAGTTATATGCCTTGATCATCCTCTTTTCAAGCTTCTCGTGCACTTCGCTCTCATCCCAGCTGAACATGTAGAAGTTCTGCACCATCTCAAAATAGGAGACGGTCACGCCGCCGGCATTGCACAGGAAGTCAGGTATCACATGGATGCCTTTCTTGTATATTACGGCATCGGCCTCAGGAGTTGTCGGCCCGTTGGCCAGCTCTCCGATGATCTTGGCCTTGATATTCGCCGCGTTCTTTTCAGTGATGACATTTTCCAGCGCGCTGGGTAGCAGCACGTCCACATCGAGCTCAAGGAGCTCTGCGTTGGAGATATTTTTGGCGCCGGGGAAGTCTATAACTGAGCCTGTCTTACCCTTGTGTTTGCTGACGGCTTCCGGTGATAGCCCCGCCTTATTAAAGATACCGCCCTTGCTGTCGCTTACGGCGATAACTTTGCATCCGAACATCTCTTCGCACAGGCGGTGGGCATGCGAGCCGGCATTTCCATATCCCTGTATGGCTACAGTCGCTTTGCCCAGATCGATCTTGCAAACCTTTGCCGCTTCCTTCAGTGTGAACATCCCGCCCCTGGCAGTTGCGTCGCCGCGTCCGGCCGAGCCGCTGACAGATAGCGGTTTGCCGGTGATGACACCGAACTGGTTCTTGCCAACGATTTTTGAATATTCATCCATCATCCAGGCCATGATCTGCGGGGTGGTGTAGACATCAGGCGCGGGAACATCCTTCTCCGGGCCGATGAACTGCCAGATCGCCTGTGCGTAAGCCCTGCTCAAGCGCTCAAGCTCCGTCTGCGACATCTCTTTGGTATTGCAGATTATGCCGCCCTTTCCGCCGCCGAGGGGCAGGTCCAGGAGGGAGCACTTCCATGTCATCCAGGAAGCGAGCGCGCGAACCGTGTCGATGGTCTCCTCAGGATGGAATCGTATGCCTCCCTTGGCCGGGCCTCTGGCATCGTTGTACTGTACCCTGAAACCCTGGAATATCTTTATCGAGCCGTCGTCCATGCGCACCGGCAACGTAACATGGAGCTCGCGCATCGGGCTGCGGAGCATGGTGCGTACGTGAGGCTCCAGCTTCAGGATATCCGCACACGCGTCTATCTGCTGTCTTGCTACTTCAAACGGATTTATTCTTGCCATTTATTTCTTCTCCTTACCTTTAGTTATACTCACCGGGATTCCTTTACCCCGAAGGTATTCCTTTGCTTCCTTAATACTTATCTCACCGAAGTGGAAGATGGATGCCGCCAGTACCGCCGACGCTTTGCCTATGACCACCGCCTCATACAGGTGCTCCAGTGTGCCTGCGCCGCCGGAAGCGGTTACAGGTATTGAGACCGCCTCGGCGACGGCCTTGGTCATCTCCAGGTCGTAGCCGTCTTTTGTTCCGTCGGCGTCCTTGCTGGTGAGCAATATCTCCCCCGCGCCGAGCTTCTCCACCTTCCTGGCCCATTCAACAATATCGAGCCCTGTCCCCTCGGTTCCGCTCTTGATGGTTACCTCCAGTCGGGGCTTCTTGCCACCAGCCTTATTCTTCTTACCATCGATGGCGACGACAAGCCTCTTCTTGCCGAACTTCTTGGCAGCCTCCGTAATCAGTTTGGGGTTTTCCACCGCTGCGGTGTTGATCGAGACCTTGTCCACGCCGAGGTCGAATAGCTCCTGCATGTCCTCGATGCTGTTGATGCCGCCGCCGACGGCAAAGGGAACGGTCACCACATCGCAGACCCTCTTGACCCAGTCCCGCCGTGTTTTCCTGTTCTCCACGGTGGCGAAGATGTCCAGGAAGACGAGTTCGTCGGCGCCTTCCTTGCAGTATGTCTTTGCGGCTTCAACTGGGTCGCGCGCATCGCGCAGGTTAACGAACTTTATCCCCTTCACAACTCTGCCCTCTTTGATGTCCAGGCAAGGGATTACTTTGATTTCTTTCATTTTACACATCCTGGAATTTGATTAAGCTCTGATATTCTACTACTGTGCTCATAGCGCGGTTGTCCGCCTCGATGCCGGCTTCCTCAGCGGCGGCTACCGGGTTCATGCCGCCTATCAGTATCATGCCGATGCGGTTGAGTTCCACTGGTATTTCGCATACCGGCTCGCTCGTGTTGCCCATCACCAGCAGCCCGCCCAGTCCAGCTTCTTTCAGCTTGGATACGACCGATTCCGCTGTCTCGCGGCACATCGCCGGTATCTCCCTGAAGTTGGCCAGAATCTTGCCATTCCCCGTCTTAACTATGCTTCTAACCGAGGTCATCTTGGCTCTGATAAACACTTCCGACGGGTCCAAGGATGACCCGGCATAATGGACAAGCTCGACGAAACGAACAGGCTTGCGGTTTCGCACCTGTAATATACCGCCGAAACGCGAGTCCATGGGGATGCCGGCTTTCAGCATGGCGCCGTTGATAACTATGCTGCAGACCGTGGCAAACCCGATTCTTCCTTTAGGAACAGTGAATTCCCCCAGCTTTTCCCCGCCGCGTGCTATAACCACAAGGTTGCTTACACAGAAGCCCTCATCGAAGATGGGTTTCATTGCCGTAAGGGCTTTGTTGAACTTCCTTTCCGGGAAGAATGATATGTTAACAGGCACCGGGCCGCGGCGTTTTTCAGTGTCGAAGTTGGTGCGGAAGGCGAGTAGTTCTATTTTGGATATCGCCAGCCCGACCTTGTCCTTCACCAGGGCGGTGTTCAGCTCCTCTTCGCCCTGCTTTGTGAGTACACGGCCATCGCGTCCGATAAGGCGTGTAAGGCCTCTTTCATCGGTTAATTTAAGGTGATATCTTACAGCCCTTTCTCCAAGGTCCACGCCGTGGTCTTTCAGGCGATGTGCAATAATCCTGGCCCCCAGGGGTTCCTGGCTCCCACTGAGGATCTTGAGGATGGATATTACTTTCCGCTCAACGACCTGTGTTTCAAAGCCCATAAGTACACTTCATTATGTTTAATACGGCAGTAGGAAACTGTTTGCCAACATGGGGAATTATATAAATATGGGAAATGTTTGTCAACAGAGGCTCAGAGTTTTAGTTAATGCTCTTTATCAGGCGGCCGTAACTGCAATTCCTTTACGCAGTGCCTATATTACGTCGCCGACAGACGGGTATGACTGGGACGCCTCGATGAAAGCCCGCTCTTCATCGCCCCGCGGGGACAAAAGGTAGCTCAACGCATAGCCTATCAGCACTACCGGTATCCCTATAAGTGCTAGGATAAAACCAACGACCGGCACGCTTTTATACAACAGGCTTATACCCGTGATGAAAACGCCGAACGGCAGCCAGGCCAGAGTGATGAGGAATTCATAAACAGTTTTGATCAGAGGCGTATTCAAAAGGATATAGGCCGGGACGATCATGACCCACTTGAAAGGGGTTACCAGGATGGTAGTGACGGTCAGTAAAAACTTGGTAATCTTATTGATAAACATATTAAATTCACCTGTAATTACTATAACATAATTCAGAGCATTTATCTCGTTTTCCGATCCGTGTAATATCGTATCGGATAATTATTAGGAATGTTCTGGAAAAGAAGTGCAGGAGAGTTTTCTCCTGCCGGGGTTTCAGGGGTGTCCCCTGTTCTCTTAAACTTCCCCCAAGTATGGGGGATACAGGGGGTTGGATAATTTAATTGACCTGCTAAAAATAACCCGTGGAATAAAAAGAGCGCCCCATAGTTGGGGCGCTCAAATGATATCTTTATCTGAATTACCACTGCACGAACATCGGCATGACGACGTGTATGTAGTTCTCATCGCCCACGGGCTTGAGCACGCCCGGGCTTGACGGGCTTGTAATCTCCAGCCTCACACGCTCGGCATGCAGTACAGATAGCGCGTCAGCAAGGTACTTGCTATTGAAAGCGATCTTGGCTTCTTCTCCCGTGACAACCGCATCTACCTCGCCCGTATCATCACCGACCTCCTCCGCGCGTGCGGAGAGGACCACCTGGCCTAGGGCATTCTTCTGGCCGGGGGTCAGCTGCAGACGGACTATGGCGCTGCCCTCGCGTGCAAAGATAGAGGCGGTCTTTGTTGCTTTGGTAAACTCCGCTAGGCTCATCTCCGCGCTGGTGGTGCAGTTCTGAGGGATGAGCTGTTTGTAGTTGGGGAAATTCCCCTGGATAAGCTGAGACACCACTTCCGCTTCTTTCAGGCGGAACATGACCTGGCTTTTGTTCGCGTTTATGGTTATTTTTATCGGCTCTTTCTCGTCGGTGAGCAGTCGCTGGAGTTCGTTCAGAGTGCGGGCAGGTATGATGATTTCATTTCTTTCTTTAACCTTGCCGGCAAGGGGCGCCTTGTGTACCGCCAGACGGAAGCCGTCGGCGGCGGCCATGGTCAGCGTGTCGCCGTGGAACTCGCAGTAAACGCCGGTGAGTACGGGGCGTGTCTCCTCCGTCGCGGCCGCAAACACTACCTGAGCGATAGCTGAGCGCAGGTCGTCCGGCTCGATGGTGGTGGTGGGGCCATCCCCGACGGCCGGTATGGGCGGAAATTCGTCCGCCGCCATCCCGTTTATGCGTCCGGCGAAGCGGGCGCACTTCATCTCAATGGTTTTGGTCTTCGCGGAGAGGGACATTTCAATTTTATCGTTGGGCAGTGAGTTGATGAAATCTGTGAACAGTCTGGCCGGAACGGTTATCTCTCCCTGCTCGGTGACCTTGGCTCCGATCCAGTATGTAATAGCGATTTCCAGATTGGTGGCCGCAAGTTTGATGCGCGATTTTTCTGCGCTGATCAGGACATTTTGAGTGATGGGCAGCGTGCTTCGCGTGGCCACCGCCCTGCCGACAATGCTGAGGCCTTTGCTGAGATTTTCCTGCAGACATGATAATTTCATAGCTATCCCCTCCCGATTAAGTAGCAGTAGTATACACTAATTATTAATCATGCTCAAGTGCTGTTTGAAATTCATTTAATGACGATATTGATAAGCTTTCCCTGTACATAGATTACCTTTGCCGGTTTTGCGCCTTTAAGGTGTTCTTTCACTTTGTCGCGATTCAAAACCAGTTCCCGGGCTTCATTTTCATTTATATTTACGGATACGTTGATCTTGTCCCGCAGCTTTCCGTTAACCTGTATCACCAGGGTGAATTCCTCGTCGGCCGTTAGCTTCTCATCCCACTGCGGGAAAGGCTGGTTGTGGATGCTGTACGAATTGCCGGTGCGCTCCCACAGCTCCTCGGCGAGGTGCGGCGCGGTCGGGGCCAGCAGCAGCATAAGCGTCCTCGTCGCCTCGGAGAAGGCTTCGCTCGAAACCGATACCTCCTCGCGCGCTTTGCCGAGGTAGTTGGTGAACTCCATCAGCGCCGCCAGCATGGTGTTGAAATGGAACCGCTCGCAGTCGTCGTGCACGCGCTTGATGGTCTTGTGCGTTACGCGGCGCAAGTCTTTAGCCTTCTCGGCGTCCTCCGCTGCCGGCTCATACTTGTCGAGGACGATGGGCCAGATGCGGTTGAACCAGCGGTGCATGCCCTTGATGCCATGGTCGTCCCAGTCTCCACCCTGATCCCACGGCCCTATGAACATGAGGTACGTCCGCACCGTATCCGCGCCCAGCGTCGATACGTAATCGTCCGGGGCGATGACGTTGCCGCGGGACTTGCTCATCTTCTGCCCGCCGCTGATGACGATGCCCTGGTTGAAGAGGCGCGTGAACGGCTCGTCGAACTCCACCACGCCCAGGTCGCGCACCGCCTTGACGAAGAAGCGCGCGTAGAGCAGGTGCATCACGGCGTGCTCCGCGCCTCCGGTGTATTGGTCGACTGGCAGCCAGTAGCGCATCTTTTTCGCATCCGCTGGCCCTTTGGCGAATCTGGGGCTGGTGTAGCGCATGAAATACCACGACGAGCACATGAAGGTGTCCATGGTGTCCGTCTCGCGCTCGGCGGGGGCTTTGCATCTGGGGCATGTGGTCTCGACGAATGATTTGCAGTACTTGAGCGGCGATTCGCCTGTTGGCTTGAACTCGGCGTCCTCCGGCAGCAGAACGGGTAGGTCGCTTTTCTTCACTGGCACGATGCCGCACTTCTTGCAGTAGACCATCGGTATCGGTGCGCCCCAGTAGCGCTGGCGCGAGATGAGCCAATCGCGCAGTCGATACGATGTCTTCCTCTTGCCGAAGCCCTTTTTCTCAATATAATCGGCTATGGCGTTGAGGCCTTTGTCGCTGGGCATGCCGTCGAACCGGGCGGAGTTGACCATCGTTCCGTCCTCGGTATAGGCCTGCGTCAGCTCGCCGCCGTCCCAGTCCGGCGGGGCGATGACGGTTTTTATCGGAAGGTTGAACTTCTTGGCGAACTCGAAGTCGCGCTGGTCGTGGGCCGGAACCGCCATCACGGCCCCGGTGCCGTAGCTTGTCAGCACGTAGTCGGCGATCCATATCGGCACGCGCTCGCCGTTGAGCTTGTTGGTGGCATATGAGCCTATAAACATGCCCGTCTTCTCGCGGTCGGTGGAGGTGCGCTCGATCTCAGACTGCCGCCGCGTCTGCTCGATATATAGCTCGACCTCCTTCTTGCGGTCTGGCATGGTGAGTTTTTGCACCAGCGGGTTCTCAGGCGCCAGCACTAAGAACGTCACGCCGTATACTGTGTCCGCGCGGGTGGTGAACACATTCATCTCCTCGCCGCCGTCCAGCCCGAACGATATTTCCACTCCATTGCTCTTGCCGATCCAGTTGGTCTGCATAATCTTGATGCGCTCGGGCCACTGAATCTTGCTGAAATCGAGGAGCTCGTCGGTGTACTTGGTGATGCGGAAGAACCACTGTTCCAGGTCCCTCCGCGTCACGGGTGTGTCGCAGCGCTCGCAGAGGCCCTCGCCCACAACCTGCTCGTTGGCCAGCACCGTCTGGCACTCGGGGCACCAGTTCACCGGGGCCTTGGCGCGATAGGCCAGCCCCGCCTCGTAGAATTTGAGGAAGAACCACTGCGTCCACTTGTAATATTCGGGCAGGCAGGTGATGACCTCCCGCCTCCAGTCATATATCGATCCCATTCGTTTGAGCTGCTTGCGCATGTGCTCGACGTTGTCCATGGTCCATTTGTGCGGATGTATACCTCGTTTTATAGCGGCGTTCTCTGCCGGCAGCCCGAAGGCGTCGAAGCCTATCGGGTGCAGCACGTTGTAGCCCTTCATGCGCATGAAACGGGCGTGCACGTCGGAAGGCGCCATGGCGTACCAGTGGCCTACATGCAGGTCGCCTGATGTGTAGGGGAACATGGTGAGCGCATACCACTTGGGGCGGGGGTCGTCGTCATTCACTTCGTAAAGATGGTCTTCGGCCCATCTCTTCTGCCATTTTTGTTCTATTTCCTGGGGGCTGTAACCCGAAGAACTCTCTGCCTTTTCGTCCATAGTTTTGTTCAACCATTACTTCTACAAAATACTCGTCATTGATTATATGCTAACGCATAGAAAAAACAAAGTAGTTTCGAATGTCGACACTAACCTAGCCTCTCCCCTCAAGGGAGAGGTATCTGGAGAAGAGGTGTCCTTCCGCGGAATCCTTCTCGAAATGGGAAGGACCAAGTCTGGGGGATACAAGGGGGTTGGATGATAAATTGCACCATACTGTAATCGGAATAGGGAAGTCCATAGGGATCGCCCTCTGGCGGGGTATTAGGGGTGCCCCCTATTTCAAAGTCCCCCTGTAGGGGCGAGTTTTCATACTCGCCCTATCTCGAAACCAAATGGGGGACTAGCAGGGGGTTTGGATTCTTGATTAACTCACCACCACATAGCCCGTCAGCTTGACTTAAGCCTTGTTGTTTTGTAGACTAGACGTTGCCTCGTGGGCCTGTAGCTCAGTGGTAGAGCGGTCGGCTCATAACCGATTGGTCGTAGGTTCGATACCTACCGGGCCCACTTAAAAATATACCTGATCTCGAAGCCATGGAGCCGTTCCCTAACTTTATCCTATCCTCCGGCTGTGATTTGCCCCTGGAAACCCCGCTAGATAACATCAAAGCCTTGGTTCAGGCCACCAGGTTGTATAAACCCTAAACGGCAAAGACGGGGTGCGACTTTGTACTGCTCCACATTATCCAATCCTCGACTGAGTTATCGAACTTACCTTTAGCCTTACCTACACCCGTTCGAACCCACGTCACTTGGGGGCACCAAAGTGTTTTTTCACGAATAGATCTGCTTTAGATTCTGCTAAAACATATTATTAATTGGTAATATGGTAATTAGTTTAGTAAGCATTTATTATATTATCGTAAAGACACCTACAGCACTCCAGGGACCCTCAACAGTGGAGCTTGTGCCCTTTACCCGCCAGTAGTAGGTTCCGTTCTCTAACCCTGGGAAAGGTATATAACCTTGGATGTCATCGAATATCTCGTCAATAACAATATCAGTAGTGCCAAAAGCCGGGGTAGTTGCTACTTGGATGTGGTAGTCAGTGGCAAAACCAACAGATGTCCACATAAACAATGGCCCAGATTCTGCGGCATACCCAATAGTTTCGCCATTTGTTGGTGAAAGCAGTTGAGGTGCATCCGACGTGCTCGATGTGGATGTTGGCGTGGGCGCAGAAGTGGGAGGGACAGGTGTTGGAGTAGGAGTGGGTGCAGGTGTAGATGTAGATGTAGGTGTAGATGTAGGTATAGGAGTGGGTATGCGTGTAGGTATAGGAGTGGGTGCAGGTGTAGGTGTAGGAGTAGGAGTAGGCGTAGGTGTAGATGTTGGTTCAGAAGTAGGGATAGGGGTTGGGGTTGGTGTAGGAAGCTGTGTTTCTACAAAATAGGCCTCTATTGTTTTGTCAGATTCCATTCGTATAATGGCAGGATTTCCATCGCCACTAATGTTACCCTCCCAGCGTTCAAACTCCCAGCCAGAAGCGGGGATCGCTGTTATGGTAACGGATGTCCCTTCTGCATATTTGCCAGAAGAAGGAGTTACTGCTCCCTGCCCGCCACCTACAGCAACAGTAAGGGTATACTCGGCTTGGCAGGCTACTGATGTTGCTAGTAAGAGTGATATTACGATGGTAATGCCTAATACTCTTAATGCCTTTAACACAAAGCACCTCTAATTTTACCCGAATATTTACTGCACGGATATTCTTAAAGTTCTTCTTCAGGATTAGCTAGCTGAACAATAACCTTAGACTGTGGTGTCACTATTGTGGTATAGGTGCAAAAAGCCAGGTGGGTTGTCATTAATCCACCTGGCTTTACCGTTCGTTCTATCTACAGGACTGGTTAGTTAATACTCGATCACTTAAATCACGAATCAGAAACTCATAGTCCCATAAGTGGCATTAATTTCATCAGTGTTTCGCCTGGCATTATGACTATTATCTTTGGCATAAATGGGTTGATCAAGGTCACAAGAGTCTTCAATGTCCCGACTAGGAAGGAAATATCTGGGCCTCCCATTGCTGTCAATATCTGAGGAAGTAGAGTAACTATGCCCGGCAGATTACCAATTAGCAAGCCACCCCAATTAGCAGCATCGCCAAAGTTGGTGAAGGTGAGTACATAATTTCCCTGTAGCTCTGGTTTTAGCCCCCCCATATCAAAGAACTGCCCTAACACTGTATTTCCCTTAGGGAGCGTGCCTGAGCTTGTCACAATGCCACTAAGGATACTACCATTGTCAAGAGGGCCGCCTGGTGTAGGTGTGCTATCATAAACGAGTGATAGCCTGAAAGTGCCGTCAAGTGTAATACCTTTAAGGTTGGCTAACTTTAGACTGCCGTCACCTTTGAGCAATATCGAAACTGCTAAACCTACGAAGTTGTTACTACTGGTCCCCACACCGATCATAAGAGGGCCCATCTTTGTGATAGGTGTTGGTGTACTGGTGGGCGTGGGCGTCGGCGTAGCTGAATTCGTATGGCTAGTGTGTCTCCAAGCGTCAGCTGGATGCGATGCAAATGCAGGAACTGCTAACCCAGCCACAAGGGCAATGACCAAAGCAAATAAGATTACCTTTGTTTTCATGTCTGCTCCTTTCTCTTGTTCTACAAGATTTTATGGCCTTGTAAACAAAGTTCTATCTCTCGCGGCACCTCCTTTATAACTATATTCTACCTCATTTTACGGATTTTGTGAACTGCCGTTTTATTTTTTATTATATTTTAATTATTATTAGATTCTTTATGCTGATATTATATCATTTTTCCCTTAATTTGTCAATGCTGGGACTTGTTCTGCTTATCCTGTAGATGTTGATCTAGACAGATGTTGGCCTCTGAATCAATGTATAGTAATTAATTCGTTCGAATTCCCATCACTTGAGAGCACCAAATAATCACTTGTGGTCGCAGGTTCGATACCTACCGGGCCCACCAATTACTTCTAAGTTACATTCGGATTATCTTCTACTTTAATGTTTCAGTATCTTTTTCAGTTCGGTTAAAGCTTTCTCTGCTGCGAGCGGCACCGCTAGTTTTCCCTCAGGTTTTTCTATTGCGTCTAATACAGGGCCGAAGACAGCCTTCAAATCTTCACGCATCAGGTCGTGTATTACATGGTGCGCGCCTTCCCTGAGCCAGAGGGAATCGCCGCGCTTGGTTAGTGCAGAGAGTAGCGGAATCAGCGCTTTCCGCCCGATGGCTATGATACCCTCTGCCGCAATCCATCTTACATCGAACATTTTATCTTCAAGGGCATTGATGAGGGATTGAGCAGCTACAGGGTCACCTATTTTACTGAGGGCTTTGGCTGCCTCCCATCGCACCCATTGGTTGTCGCTTTCCAGCGCCTCGGTCAGCTGGGGCACTGCTTTTTCTTTCATAGACACAAGGTAGTCACGGGCGTCAACGCGGGCAAATCCACTTTTGTTGGCTAGCTCTGAAATGGCGAATTCTATGGCAGTGTCACGGGCTTTTTCTTCTCGTGTCATGGCAATGCACCCCCTTCAGTATTTTATGATGGATAACATATATTTTGAACGCAGATTATATCTGGTTTTAAAGAATAGCAAGTTCGGTCGAGTTTTTCAACAGTTTTGGATAACTACTTCTCGGTCTGTATTGTATAGCTGGTTCCGTCCGTGCTGATAACTATTGTCCCTAAGGTATCTGTGCCATATATAGTAGCCCCTATGTTCTGTAGCGCAGCAAGCGATTCCGCATGCGGGTGGCCGTATGTGTTACCGATACCTGCCATATATACTGCTACCTCGGGCTTGATAACGTTTAGGAATGCCGCAGAAGATGCGGTTCGCGAACAGTGGTGGCCCACTTTCAGGATATCGATATCGCTCAGGATTCCGGCGGATATCATGCTATCCTCGGCCTCGACCTCGGCATCGCCTGTGAAGAGAAAATCGATACTGCCGTAACTTAATGACAATACGATGGAGTTATCGTTGGTATTGTCGAACAGCGGGTCGATGGGGTTGAGCACGTGGAATGTCAGTGTGCCTGCAACTATGGTGTCGCCGCGTCGCGCTTCATGCACCTGTGCGCCTTCATCATTTGCTTCCGCCATGAAGTCGGTGTAAGTTTTAGATGTCGCTTCATCACCGTTGACCCAGATGTTGTCGACATCGAATTCGTCTAGCACCTTGATGAGACCGCCGATATGGTCGGCATGAGGATGCGTGGCCACCACTGCCTCGAGATGACCGTCCACGTAATCATCTATATAATCAGTAACTCCCGGCGATTTCTCCCCGGCATCGATCAGAACCTCGGTCGTGCCGAGATCGATAAGTATCGCGTCCCCCTGTCCTACATCGATGAAATGAACTTGCAGCTTGTCCGGCTCGGCAGTCGTATGGCTGTTTTGATCGAACCATTCATCGCATGCGCACAGGCAGACCGTCAAAGCGCAAAGCGCGAGGGCCGTAATGAGTTTAGAGGAGTTCGCTTTCATGAAAATATTAAAGTAATATATTACTATACATGCTACAGGTCAAGCTGATAGAGACCGATTTTACAAAACCGATTCTTGGCGAGGTCGGAATCTGCTGGTCGCTTTAAACTGGTTCATGTTTTTGGGACGGTGACAGTTGCGGCGACGATGGTATATAATCGACCACGAGGTATAGTCGATATTACGGATAGGATGGATATTTGGAGTGCCGATAGTAAATGTTAACGATATCAATATTGCGTACACCGAACGTGGGAAAGGCGAGGCGGTGGTGCTGATAATGGGGCTCGGCGCCAATAAGGAATCCTGGTTTATGAATATGCCTACACTCAGCAAACACTACAGGGTGATCGCCTTCGACAGCCGCGGCGTGGGTGCCTCCGATAGGTCCGGTGAATTTTACACAATGGGCAGGATGGCTGAAGATACCATAGGTTTGCTTGATGCTCTCCATATTGAGCGTGCCTATGTGGTTGGTGTTTCGCTGGGCAGCATGATAGCTCAGGAGGTGGCTATATGCTTTCCGCAACGGGTGAGCAAGCTGGTGCTGGCGGCGACAACTCCGGGCATGAGCGATGCCGCCAATAAGGAGCTCTGGGATAAAAAGACCGCTGAGATGCGGAAGGGTACGGGCCTGGGAGAGGACTTTAACGAGAGGATCATAAACGACCCCGGCAGCTTGGATATTGTCAAGATTATGGTCAGGATTACTGCTCATGCATTCAACCGGCTGGTGTTCAGGATACCAATGGTGCTCGGCGCGAGGTATTATTTTAATAAGGTTGGTCCCAGCGGAGTGCTGGACCAGTTGAGAGCGGTGTCAAAGCACAACACTATCGATAGGCTGGATCAAATCAAGGCGCCGACGCTGGTTATGGCCGGGACGGACGATAAGATAGTACCGATCGAATTTTCGCGGATAGTGGCGCAGCATATCCCTAATGCCAGGTTCATTGAATTCAAGGGCGGCTCTCACTCGTTTTTTATGGAGATGAGCAAGAGATTCAACAGGGAAGTAATCGAATTCCTGAAAGGTGTGCCTCCTGTGGCAAAATGATTTCAGCTTATTGATATACCGAGTGATTTTTATTCTCCCATAGCCTTTAATATGATCCTCTTGTTACGCTGTCCGTCGAATTCTGCATAATAGATCTGCTGCCAAGGACCTAAATCGAGTTTTCCATCCGTTATAGGCACAATGACTTCGTGGTGGATGAGAAGGCTCTTCAGGTGCGCATCGCCATTCGTTTCTCCGGTGCGGTGATGGCGGTAATCGTCGCGGTAGGGCGCCAGCTTCTCCAGCCACTCCTCGATATCTGCGATAAGCCCAGATTCAGCGTCATTGACGTACACCCCAGCGGTGATGTGCATCGCCGAGACCAGCACAAAACCATCGCGGATTCCGCTCTTCATCACGAACTGCTCTACTCTGCCAGTGAGATTGATAAATTCACGCAGCTTCTTTGTATTAACCCATATATATTCGGTGGCAATTTTCATTGTTCTCCTCGAAACCTTGGATATTATGCTCTCTCAATCACGATCGATTCGCCCTCTTTGACCTGCTTGAAAACCTTTGGGTCGCCAGTGACTTTACCAAAGACATTAACTGCACTTGCAGGCTTGATCTCTTTACCACGGCTCATCGGCGTCGGCCCAAAAAAGATACAGAAGCAACTCCCGCTAGGCCAATAACCGAGGTCGCCTGCTGATACAAGCTCTTTACCGTTCTCCAGCTTCAACTCGACGGGGATTTCAAAATAAATTTCATCGCCCCAGAGGTTAGCTGTGCCTTTTATGGGAAGTGCTTTCCACATGGCCTCCGCTGTTTTCGAATTATCAATTTCAGCTTTAGCTTTAACAGAGCCTGCTTTGATAATTATTTGTCTTTTCACCGGTTTACTCCTCCAGTTATCGCATGGCACGCATCTACAGGGTATCAAGGTAGTATTCTATATATCGCCTGACCTCCTCTGCCGGCTGGTAGACGCCAAAGTGGCCTTCGCACAGTATGTCAGCTTTCAGGTCGATTAACTTCTACAGCGAGGCGGCGGCCAGTTCCCGGTCAGCACCCCATTCTGGTATGTATGGGCCACGGATATCCTGTCCGAAGAGAACTCGTTTGCCTTCGATATCAATATAGGCTGCTATACTACCAGGCGTATGCCATCTTATATTCCAGTGTGGTGACACTGGTGATTAATAGTAGCAATAATGAGAACGATAGAAGAAAGATTCTTTTCATAGTATTTGATTAGGGCTTAATGCTAACATTCTACTAGTGTATTTATCTATATGCAACAAGGCTTCATTTATAAGAGTTTTATATTTAGCAGTTTTCCATCGTTGTTGACAGCCTATTAGCCTTAACATAGAATGGGGCTTGGGGGTCAGCGAATTGAGTAAAGCTAAACAGCTGTATGATCTGCAAGAACTCGATCTAGAGTCAGACTCAAAAAGGCAATCACTATCGAAGGTAATTTCCTGCATTGGTGAAAGCAGTGCTTTGATCGATGGGCGTACAGCGCTGGCACAGGAGCAAAAGCAATTAGCGGAAACGGAACATTTAATGAGCGGGCTGGAGGCAGATGTCGAAGACTCGCGTGCTAAAGCAGCGGTTGCAGGAGAGAGGCTTTACGGTGGTACTGTGAAGAACCCCAAGGAGCTTTTGAGCCTGAAGGAGCAGGTAGAGAGTTATAACCGCAAGATAAAGGAATTGGAAGATAAAATCCTGGAAATCATGACTGAGGTAGAGGCTTTGAAGGGTAGGATAACGCTCAAACATCAGGAGTTAACTGCTGTTGAGCAGGAATGGAAGAAAGAGCAGGGATTATTGCTGAAAGAGAAAGAGGAACTGGACGCGGCGATCGCAAAATTAGAGCTAAACCGCAATGAAATGGCCGCCAAGGTTGAGACGGCGACTTTTAAACTTTATGAAAATTTACGCAGCAGACGGCAGGGAAAGGCTGTAGCCAAGGTTGAGCAGGGTATGTGCCAAGGTTGTCGTATTGTGCTCCCGATGAATAAACTACAACAGATAAAAACGGGACATAGTTTAGTCCAGTGTGGCAGTTGTGAGAGGATTCTGTATCTGAGTTAAATTATGAAGGCAATCGGATATTTCAGGGTCGCATCTGATGTAGAGCAGGATGTGCCCTACACGCTTAAGGAGCAGGAGAGGATATTCTCCCAATTCTGCACTGAGAATGGCCATAAGCCGGTAACCGCATTCGTCGATTTGGACTCCGGATTGCGTATGAGCGGGACTCAGTATCGCAGCATGCTTAGCTATATATGGAAGAACAAAGACGATTTTATTGTTGTAATCAAGAGCCTTCGTCACTTGCATCCTGATCCCCAGGAACTTATACAATGTCTTATCGAGCTTGATGTTTTGGGTGTTAAAGTGCACTTCATCGACAGCCTACGTGATGAACCTCTCTCGACAGCCCTCCGTAACTGGTCTGAGCAGCGTCATGGTGATAAAAGCGGGGAGCGGGTAAAGGAGGCCATGAAGATCAGAGCTGTTCACGGGAAGGGGTTAGGCAAACCGCCCTTTGGATACAGGATCGGCAGCGATCATAAATTTGAACTGGTTCCGGAGGAAGCAGAGACAATAGCGTTGATATTTCGCTTGTATTCCCAGGAGGGAAAGGGCGTCCGTCTCATCGCTCGATATTTAAATGAGCGGCAAATCAACACGAGAAGTGGAGGGCGATGGAGCATAGTCGGCGTTCGAGACGTGCTGCGGAACAGGTCGTATGTCGGTACATCTTCGCGTTTTGGTTTAAGGGTGCCGGGCAGTCATCCTGCTATAGTTCCATTCCAAGTATTTGAGCAGGTTCAGGAGAAACTTACTGCTCGAGCCAGCCACAGGGGACATGTAGTAAAGACCCCTTTCCTTCTGGCTGGCATGGTTTATTGCGGGCGATGCAATAATAAAATGACCGGCATGAACAGGAGTCAGTCTTGGACTAGTAAAAAGAGCGGGATTAAGCATAGCGGTGAGTATCGATATTATCAGTGTCAATCCAGGACCAACCAGAGTTTCTGCCAGTACAATACTCGTAAGGCGGACGATCTGGAGGCGGCAGTGAAGTCAGACCTGCAAAAGTTAAACCGCCCTGAAAATCGTGAGAAACTGATTAGCCATCCACTGCATAGCTCTGATCCTCAGGTATTGGAGCAGCCCCATTTAAAAAAGATGATTAAATCGTTGGAGAGAAGGTTCCGTGCCTATCTGGATAAAGCCGCGAAGGGAGAAATCACGGTTGATGAGTTGCGTGAGCTAGGCGGTGATGTTGTGAGGGAGAGGCGTCTGGTGGAAGAGCGGCTGAATCGTATTTGGGCAGAAGCCAGGGGCGAAATAACTGCAGAACAGCGACGCGAGTGCACTTTCCGTGATCTTGATGATCTTTTAGCGCGCTGGGATTCACTTAATTTCTCGGCGAAACGCTCATTGATGCGTAATGTGATTGATCGCATAATAGTACGCGATGATTATATTGAGACGGTTCTTTGGCTATAATTAAGAGATCTCCGATCGGGGCTGATCAACCCCCTGCATCCCCCAATCTTGGGGGAGTCTTCAAAGAGATGGGGGACACCCTCATTTCCCCCGGCAGGAGAAATCCTGCACCTCTTGTTCAAAATTTCCCTAAATCGAAGCGGCTGCTAATCAACAGCGACGGTGCTGCTGTTCCCAATCCTGGGCCTGCGGGCATCGGCGCGGTGCTGCGCAATGACAAAGGAGTGGTCGTCTCCGAGATATCGAAGTATATCGGGCACTCAACTAACAATAAGGCTGAGTTTCTTGCTCTTATCGCCGGCTTGGAAGAAGCATTGAAGCTTGGAGCTGACCGAGTTGATCTCAAAATGGACTCAGAGCTGATAGTAAGACAGCTTGAAGGCAAATACCGCAGCAAAGAATTAAGGCAATTGTTCCAACAGACACTGAACCTGCTTAGCGAATTCAAATCCTTCACCGTCCAGCATATCCCAAGAGAGCGGAACAAAGAGGCTGATGCTTTGAGCAAACGAGCGCTCGCTCATAAAAAAACTATTCGATAGTTTTCGGCTGTCCTCGTATTTGTAACACATATACACTATACGCAATAAAAATTATTACTTGACATACACGCCAAACAAGTGTATTACTGAATTTCAATAAAGCGGCGAGTGATATTCCCACTTATGGTGATGGATTCGATGCCTGATTTGGGTTAATGATATGGAAGAGTGGAAAGAAAGTAATATCCCGAGTGCAAGTTCTGCTGAATTCTCCCATCTTGATCAGCAGGGTATAGATGGGAAGGCTAACAAGTATTATCGCCATATGCTGGCTTTGAGCCAGGTCTCGGCAGCGGTCGGCGGATCAAACGATCTTTATACTGTTCTCCAGATTGCTCTGGATGCTGTATTTGAGATCATGTATGGATATGCGGGGGGAATTCTCCTTGTAAATCAACGAACTCAAACGCTTCACTACAGGATAGCTCGTGGTTACGTCGATGGTTATGTTGGTGATATGCAGCTTAAGTTTGGAGAGGCCATTGCCAGAGGCGTAGTGCAAAGCGGAAAGCCTGCGCTGATCGAGGCTATGCCGGGCGGCTCTAATGCCATATCATCCATTGCACATCTCGGCATAACAATACAGTTATTCAAGGCTTTTGTAAGCATTCCGCTTCAGGCGAGAGGGAATGTGTTGGGGGTATTGAATGTGTTGAGTTATTCGTCGCGTCGTTTTACCGAGGATGATATGAAGCTGTTCCAGGCTATCGCTGATCTTGTCGGGATAGCTATCGAACAGGCTAATTTATACAGACGTCTCGAACGAGATAAGGAACATTACCAGAATCTTGCTCAGAATACTGTAATGGCTCAGGAAGAAGAGAGAAGGAGGATTGCCAGGGAGCTGCATGACGAAACGAGCCAGGCACTGTCTGCACTGGCATTTAACCAGCAGGCGCTGATGGAAATGTCAGAGATGTCGAACGATCTGGACGAGACATTTAAGACTCAACTAAAGAGGACCCAGTTACTGGTAGTTCAGTTGAATACTGAAATAAATAAAATTATCCATGATTTGCGCCCGACGCTTTTGGATACACTGGGACTTGTTCCCGCGATTCGCCAGTACGCCGAGGATATGTTAGGTTCTTTAGGTGTGAACTTAGATGTGGATTGCAGGGGTGAAACTCGACCCTTGCCGTTGGAAATCGAGGCCGGGCTTTTCCGTGTGGCTCAGGGAAGCATAGGTAATATCGCCAAGCATTCAAATGCACAGAACACGAAGATCATTGTTGAATATAATGAGAACGAAATAATCATGAAAATAAAAGACGATGGCAGGGGGTTCGATATCTCAAAGCTGGCGGAAGCAGATAATAAGGGGCGTAACAGCAGGCTTCTCGGCATGAAGGAGAGAGTGAAGCTGATGGGCGGCAGCTATTCGGTAGAGTCTCAGATTGGACAGGGAACGGCGGTCACTGTGAGAATCCCTTTGGCCCGGAGTAGTGAAGATGCAGAAGATAAAAGTATTGATAGTTGATGACCATGCCATCATGAGGGATGGAATCCGTGCCTTGCTGGCGCTGGCTGCAGATATTGAGGTGATCGGTGAGGCGGCAAACGGCAGGGAGGCGCTGGATATGGTGAATCGACTCATGCCTGATGTCATTCTCATGGATATTGCTATGCCTGTTCTTGGCGGCATGGAGGCGACGCGGCGCATATGCAAGGATTATCCGCAGGCAAAGGTTCTTGCTTTGACGCAACATGATAATAAAGAGTCGGTATTATCTATTATCGAGGCGGGAGCTTGCGGTTTTATCAGCAAGATCGCGCCTTCAGAGCTTGCATCAGCTATACGGAATGTTTATAACGGCGATTTCTTTCTATCACCATCAGTGGCTAAATTTGTGGTGGAGGACTATCGCTTTAAATCAGCTCAACATGACAATGATGATCCGTATAATGAGCTGACTGACCGGGAGAAGGATGTGCTCAAGCTGGTGGCGGAGGGACATTCCACACAGGAGATAGCAGATATGCTGGTGATAAGCCCCAAGACCGCCGATGGCCATAAGAGAAACGTTATGGAGAAACTCGGTTTCTCCAATCGCACTGACCTCATCAAGTATGCTATACGCAGAGGCATTATTGAGCTTTGATATGGTTTTCCAACCCCCTGTCATCCCCCAAACTTGGGGGATTTAGAAAAAATCTGGGGGACACCCCCAGTTCCCCCGGCAGGAAGAATCCTGCATCTCTAGTCGATGTATGAAGGAATCCAACCCCCTTTAATCCCCCATACTTGGGGGACACCCCTAGAACCCCGGCAGGAGAATTCTCCTGCACCTCTATAGCACAGATGGCCGAATAGTATCCAACCCCCTGCTAGTCTCCCCCTTTGGGGGACTTCAAAAATTGGTGTGATACCCCCAAACATCCGTGTCTTGCGCCTCAAACTTAGTATGGGGAATGCTCGACATCATGAAAACGGGTAAAAATCCTTTTTGATTCGAGGCATATCCCAAGCAATAACAAGGAAAATCCTCTTTCCCATTTATGGTTCTTGCATTATTGTCGAATAGAGATTTATACCCAATTTACATGAATGAGGAGGTTGTTATGGCTGAAGAGACGTTTGATGTCGTAATAGTTGGAGGGGGCAATAAGGCGCTGTTCCTCGCCATGTACCTCATCAAATACGCAAACATGAGCGTGGGAATATTTGAGAGGAGGCATGAGATCGGCGGCTGTCTGGCTACGGAGGAGATCGCTGCGCCGGGTTTCCGCGGCAATACTCATGCCACAATCCAGCTGCCGTTCTACTACCTGCCGTTGTGGCGCGACTTCCCGGAGATATGGGAGTATGGCTGCCGTCTGGAGCAGCACCTCGTAGCGGATGGTGCAGTCTTTAAAAATAACGAGACCTGTCTCGCGATTTACAGCGAGAAGTACGACCCCGACCAGACCAGAACTGCCAAAGAGATAGCGCGCTTCTCGGAGAAAGATGCGGAGAAGTGGCTCAAGCTGAGGAAATACTGGCTCCTCCCGGAGGCGCAAGTTGTACAGTTCGACATGATGTACAAACCGGCTGAGATACGCGCAGCCGATCCCAAGGTATTCGAGAGACAGCTGATACAATATCCCAGAATGGTAGAGGTAGGACAAGGCGTAAACCCGGATGCGCTGATACTCGCCGCCCCTCATATACACAACGTACAGGAGCTTTGGGAGAGCAAAGAGTTGCAGTACTGCAACTGTAGGTTCGTGCTGTCGTCCGGGATGGACCCGACCCACCCTGGCGCCGGCGCCTGGACGTTCGGATTCGCCGCTATGATGCCATCCATTGCCTTCATCCCCGGCGGTACACACCAGGTGGCGCATGCGGCTCATAAGATTCTGTGCCGCGACGGTGCCAAATTTTTCCTAGGGCAAGAGGTCAAGAAGTGCATCATCGAGAACGGCGAGGCGAAAGGCATCGAGCTAATCGACGGCACCAAAATTAAAGCGAGAAAGTTCGTCGTCAGCACCCTCAGTCCGATGCAGCTGGCCTTCGATCTCATTGGTGAGGAACATCTGGACTACAATTTCAAGAAACGAATCAAGCTGATTGAAACGGACTTCGGCTGTCTCATGTGGTACACATTCGCAATACATGAGGCGCCCAAGTACAAGGCGGCCTCATTCAACCCTGATATTAATGACGCCTTCTGGCTCGGGCTGGCGGATGATGCCGATCCTTATCATGTATGCCGTGAGGCCTACTACTCTCATCTTGGTTTGTGGCCGCCGAAGAAGGACTGGTGCCCCACGGTATGGAGCCACAGCTTGGTCGATCCGCTCTATGCGGCACCCGGCAAACACATTGCCAATAACGAACAGCTGGGCCCACCGGCGACGGCTCATACCGAGGACGAATGGCTAGATATTAAGAAATGGTACGCAGAGGAGCTGGTCAAGCTCTGGGAGCAGCATGCTCCTAACATGAACTGGAACAATATAATAGGTGTCGACTACAACACACCGTACGATAATTTGAGAATGAAGAACCTCAGGCCCAATGGGAATATCGCGGTATGTGACCGCGTATTGCACCAGTGCGATGACAAGCGGCCGATACCGGAGTTGGCAAACCACAGGACTCCTATCAAGAACCTGTATGCCACCGGTGCCGCATGGCACCTGGGCGCAAGCTCCGGCGCTACCGAGTCCTACAACTGTTATCAGATCATAGCTAAGGACCTCGGGCTGCCCGGACCGTGGCAGGAGAAAGGCAAGGAAGAACCCAATTCACTATACGAGACCTGGCTGGAGATACTCAAGAAGACGAGGGAATCAGGGCTCAGGAGCCCGCTGGCGAAGCAAAGGATATGAACCTTATAAATTGGAGAATATCGAAGAAGAGGTGCAGGATACCTTCTGCCGGGGGAACTGGGGGTTGACTACGATTTCTAAACGATGTAAATCCTAATTGAAAAGGAGGGGATATGGCAAAGAACTATGACATAATAATCATCGGTGGAGGCCCCAACGGGCTGACGGAAGCCTGCTATCTGTCCAGAGCGGGGCTCAAGGTACTGGTATGCGAGCGAAGGAACGAGATCGGAGGGGGGC